>Ga0209634_1000900_pt1 | contig 22453 bp, 20 predicted proteins | sample LinPmetageLP40_FD_184043 | JGI IMG/M metagenome (GOLD analysis project Ga0209634, IMG submission 184043) | Marine viral communities from the Pacific Ocean - LP-40 (SPAdes) (version 2) | ecosystem: Environmental > Aquatic > Marine > Oceanic | place: Pacific Ocean | collected 2010-08-26 | reverse complement strand
TCAGGGATGAGGTTCCCTTTTTTTTGTGGCCTCTATGAAGCCACGCTCGTATTCGATTTGCTTTTCAATATCAAAGATTCGATTCTCTAAAGCATTAATAACAATAATCTTTTTGTCTAGCCTTTCGTGTACCATAGTAAGCTCATTCTTTATGCTCATAAACTCAGAGTATACACCTCCAGCAGTAAAGACTGCAACTAAAAAAGAGATAACGATTGATAGGTTATTTTTTAAGAAAGTATCTGCCATAAAGCAAAGGTAAAAAAATTTACTTTCCCATTAGGGGACAAAACTTCCCATTAGGGGAACACGTAAAAAACACGTTTTGCACACGTAAAAAACACACCTATTTTTAATACAAAATAAGATTAGGAATTGAATAATTAATTAACTATATTAGTACAAATCTAATTTAATTAAATCAAATGCCAATATTAACCAACAATCCTACGTTTGATAAATTCCTTGACGATGACTACCAAAGTCAAGGCTATGTTCAAGCCTTTAATCTTATTCAAGAAATAAGAACCAAAACTCAAAAGAATCTTAACGACAAGGAGTGGATGGAGTTTAGAAAAACTCTAGCCAATGCTCTTGACTTTACACTTAAATAATGAAAGAACACATATTTAATAAATTTATTGATAACGTGTTAAGGCACACAAGCTTAACCAAAGAAGAGTTATTTTCCAAGACTAAATCTAACGAAATAGTCTTTGCTCGACAAACCTTGTTTTACTTATGCAGTAAACGAGGACTATCAACTAATATGATAAAAAAATATTTAGAAAACAATGGATCTGATCTTGCTAAGTCACCGATAATTTATGGAATATCACAGATAGAAAAAAAACTAGAGGAGGACACAGACTTGCAAGAGGTAATTAACAAGCTTAGTGTTGTTGACTAAAGAAAACTTAGATATGGTCTTTCAACAAGCTAAGTCTCACGACTCCAGTAAGTGCATCCACTCCTTTCCCTCTGAATCTTATATGTATCGGGGGGTAAAAATAATAAGAGATAGCCAGTCAACTCGCATAGAGACTTCAGGAATGAACTTCTATAGGGAACTTACCGAGGAGCAGTACGACTATTTCAAGGAAGGATGGCTCGTAGGCGTGTATACCATATCACTAAAAAAATATCAGTATAATCTTGAGCGACTGGAGTTAAAGGTTCGTGATGAGATGAACGGAAGTAAATCTATGAAGGTCTTAGAAGGACACAAGACCCTTAGAAATACGCTTAATACTAAGCATGAATTGGTGTCCAAAAAATTAAATGATTTAACCAACAAGAAATGAAAACAAAATTTATTCAATCAAATCACTACGATAGATTTTCTTTTTTTAACACCAACAGAGCAATTAATTTCTCTCACGTTAAAAAAATAATGCATTCAATACAAGTACATGGACTGCTAGAGGAAATAACTTGTAATGAAAACTATGAGATTATTGATGGGCAACACCGATTTATTGCACTCAAAAATTTAAACTTACCTATACTTGCAAAACTTAGAAAAGGGGCAACTGCTGACAACATTATTCCAAGTAATATTGTCAGAAGAGGATGGACGATAATGGACTATATAAACTATTATTCACAAAAAGGATATGAACATTATAACTTATTAGAGAATGTCATCCAAGAGAATAAAGATGTTAATTTAGGAACCAGTTCTATTATAGAAATTTATTATAAAGAGGACACTCATTACGAGGTTAAAAAACTTCGTTCAGGTAACTATAAAATTGATGTTGACCAAGGTAATTATATAAGAAACATTGTTCTAGATGTAGGGAGTTATGTTCCCATCTACGGCAACAATGCGAAATTTGTTAGACCAATTAATAGGCTTATTAGAAAAAACCCTGGCATCAGTATAAACAGATTAAAGAGTCAATTGAAAAAACACAAGGTACATATTTACCCGAATGAGCAAGATACCATGAGGGGATTAATAGATATTTATAACCGAAGATTAACCGAAAAAAACAGAATATAAAATGAAAAACTATTACAAAGCACTCGCAGGATTTCAGCAAGAATGCCCAGTGCTATTAAAAGACACCGATGGGTACGGCTACAAGTATGTAGACCTTACAAAAATCATCCACTCCATCAATCCTCTTATGCAAAAGCATGGACTTGGATTTACTCAGATGTTAGGCACTAACCCTGAGAGTGGCAACACTTGTGTTACTACTACAATCTTCCATATAGAGAGTGGAGAAAATAACTCTAGCACAGTTGACGTTCCTTTAGTAGAGATGAAAGGACAAAACTCTTATCAGTCAATCGGTAGTGGTTGCAGTTACTTTAAAAGATACCAGTTGAGTTCAGCACTTGGTATTGTCAGCGACAAAGATACTGATGCGTATGGTGACCAAGTCAAGACAAATGCTAAGAAACAATTGGATTTAGGCCCAACAAAAAAAGTGGCCCCGAAAAAAGATGTTACAGTCGTCAACCTTGACATAGGAGATGACAAGTGGTATGAAGTTTTGCACAAGGTCATAGAGCATAGAGATGCCGGAAATGATTTTGAAACTATTATAGGAAGCATGAAAAAGAAGTACGACTTTAATATAACAACTGAGAAACACATAAAAGATATATACGATGGCGAAAAAACTAAGTAAAAAGCAGATCATTGATAAGCTTCGAATTGATAAGGAGTACTATGGAGAGTTTGGAAGGCAATGGCTTTCCAACTCTAACATTCAGAACCTCCAACCCTCTACCTTTAAACAGTTTGGAAAGGTAGAGCCTGACAATGAAAACTTTGTCAAGGGTCGATACTTCCATCAATTGATTCTGGAACCTGAGAAGGCAAAAGACTTTCCCATATGGTCTGCGACAGAGACTAGGGGCAAAGCCTATAAAGAATTCTTGGAGGAGAAAGGTCTGAACTTTGTCTTGAAAGAATCTGAAGCATTGTTAATTGAGAACATGGCTAAAGAGATAGTCAGTAGGAACGAACAATTAACTGAACTTATAACTAACAAGGAGGCTCTCAGAGAGGAACCCTATATCGGCGAAATATTTGGACATCAATTCAAATGCAAATGTGACTTGGTTAGCCAAGATATAGTGGTTGACTTAAAGACAACTTCAGCCAAGACCATAGAAGAGTTTGTGTGGCTTGGTAAAAACAAATATTTCTACGATACTCAAGCTTTTATATATCAGACCCTAACAGGCAAATCAATGACTTTTGTAGCTATAGATAAGGCTAGAAAAGAGTACGGAAATACTGGTGAGTTCTACCATGAAATTTATGTCTGCCCTACGAGTGAGGAAACTGTACTCCAGGGAAAACAAAAGGTAGAACGAGCCGTCCAAATGTATGAGAATTATCATGGCAAGGACAAGAAAGAAGACATAAGAAATGTAATATATAACCTTAATTTTTAAACTATGAGTGAAAAGTATGTACACCCCAACGGAAAAGCAACCCTCTTTATTAATAAATATAAGAAGGCTGAAAACCAACCTGATCTAAAAGGAGCAGGTACTACCCTAGATGGTAAAGAAATAGAAATTGCAGCATGGAAAGGTCAGACTGGAAATGGTGAAACAAAATTAACTTTGACATTTAGTGAGCCTTATGTTAAGGACGGAGAAAAATCAACATCTTCTGATAAATCAAAGGATGTTCTCTTAGACCTATAGAACACTAGCACTTAGACTAAGAGGGAGACCTACTCCCTCTTTTTTTATGTGAATAATGTTGAAAATTTTTTGACATTTTCTCTATATATATTTATTATTATTTATTTTTATGACTCTGTTTTCAAAAATAAAATCAACATTTTCAACACAACCTAGATAAACAAAGGGATTTTACATCAAAAACCAACATTAAAATGAGCACAACCAACGAACATATCGTCACAATCTTCAAAAATATCAAAGAAACCGACACACCTTTCTATAGAAAAGTGGAGTCTGTACTAGAAAGAATTAAAGATGGGGCTTCAAAAGAATTGATTCAAAAGATTAGATCAGAATCAAATAAGTCCGCTCGAAATGAACTAAAAAAAGATTTACCATCAATATGTTTCTCAGGAGAATTTAATAAACGTAGTGACGTTTCATTAAAAAAACACTCTGGATTAATAACTCTTGATCTAGATGGGTATGCTAAACAGAAGAGGATGCTAGATGACAAGAAAAAGTTTAGCAAGAATAAGTATGTGTTTAGCGTGTTTATCTCTCCCTCTGGAAAGGGACTGAAGGTATTGATTAGAATTCCTAGAGACCCCAAGAATCATGTAGGGTATTTCAATGCACTAAAGAATCATTTTAAGTCTGAGTTTTTCGACACTACAAGTAAGAACGTAAGTAGGGTGTGCTATGAGTCCTTTGACCCACTAATCTATATCAATCCAAAAGCAGAAGAGTGGACTCAAGTAGAGGAGACCCAGTATAAAGAGATTGTCAGAGGCCAAGGCATCAACACTATTCCAATCAACGAAGAGGACAAGATTACTTCTAACTTAATTAAGTGGCACACTAGAGCCTTCCCCATGGTGGACGGGATGCGCAACAATAATGCCTTTACATTAGCCATGGCTTTTAATGAGTATGGAGTCTCTGAGACTATGGCCACCATAGTATTAAACAAGTACGCATCTTCTAGCTTTCCTATTAGCGAAATAAATAAGACTATTAAAAATGCCTACGCTCATCGTGATAAGTACAACACAAAATACTTTGAGGATGAGGAGAAAGTAAACGACATACAACAAAGACTACGGCGTGGAGAATCAAAAAACGATATCCGCCAACAATTATCTGAGTCGATGTTGGAGGATGATCTGATTGACTCAGTAATTGAAACCGCAGAGGAGAACAACTCCATTAAGTTCTGGACCAAAAACAGCAAGGGTATAATTAAAATGCTACCCCTAATATTTAAAAAGTTTTTAGAGGCTAATGGTTTCTACAAGTACTGTCCTGATGATCAGAACACCTACCTCTTTGTTAAGGTTACAAACAACCTAATCTCTAACACTTCAGAGAAGGAGATAAAAGACTTTATCCTAGGACATCTTATTGAGATGGACGACATGACCATCTATAATTACTTCGCGGATCAGACTAGGATATTCAAGGAGGAGTTCTTGACTCTCTTAGATACCATAGAGATATACTTTATTGAGGATACAATAGACACTAGCTATCTGTACTATCAAAACTGTGCTATTAAAATTACAAAGGACGAGGTTGTTCCAATAGACTACCTTGAGCTTGATGGGTACGTTTGGGAAAACCACATTATACCCAGAGACTACAACGCATGTGAGTTGGGTAAGGGAGACTACAGAACCTTTATCGCTAATGTATGTGATAACGATAGAGAAAGAATAAGATCTATGGAGTCTACTACAGGCTTTTTACTGCATGGATATAAAAACATTTCTTACTGTCCTGCGGTAATACTTAATGATGAGATAATATCAGACCAAGCTAACGGTGGAACTGGTAAGGGTATATTCTTCCAAGCCATTGATGCAATTAAAAAGGTAGCAACTATAGATGGTAAGGCCTTTGCTTTTGAGAAGTCTTTCCCTTATCAGACGGTGTCAGCAGACACTCAGATAATATTATTTGATGACGTGAAGCAAGGCTTTCAGTTTGAGAGACTATTCAGCGTGGTCACAGAGGGGCTTACCCTGGAGAAGAAGAACAAGGACGCAATTAAGATACCCTTTCATAAAAGCCCAAAGATATCTATAACAACAAACCACATTATCAAAGGCACCGGGAACTCCTTTATCCGAAGGAAGTGGGAGCTTGAACTTACCCAGTACTATACTGAGGTACAGACACCCCTTGAGGAGTTTGGACGATACCTTTTTGGTGGTTGGGATCAGGACGAGTGGTGTCAGTTTGATAACTACATGATTTACTGTCTGCAACTTTACTTGGGCAAAGGGTTAATCAAATCAGTACTTAAAAATCAAAAGATAAAACTCTTCCAAGCCGACACGGACGAGATATTTACTGAGTGGTGTGGACTCTTAGGTGAGCAGCACAATCCTCTACTTAAAACTAACGAAAAGGTTTACACGAATTATCTGTACGGAGACTTTGTTACAATGAATCCCGATTATGGACAGTTTGGTAAACGTAAGCTTTCTAGGACTGAGTTTAACAAATGGTTAAAGTCTTATGCCATGTATACTCAAGGTATTGAACCTACTCTTGATCGAGACTCTATAGGTAAATATGTAATAATAAAAGTAAAGCCAACTAAGAAGGAAGCTGAACAACCAACACTTGAATTTTAGTTATGAATTTTAGAGATTATCAAGAGGAAATAATTGACAAAGGTGTAGATGTATTAGGAGAGCATGGTTTCGTCTACTTAGCTATGGAGGTCAGAACCGGAAAGACACTTACGAGTTTAGGTATAGCCAAAGAGATGGGAGCCACAAGGGTTCTGTTTATAACAAAGAAAAAAGCCATCAGCTCTATCGAGGCTGACTACCAGATGCTGAAACCTAGCTTTACCCTTGAGGTAATTAACTATGAGAGCTTGCATAAGATAGAAGGCAGCTTTGATCTAGTAGTATTGGATGAGGCTCATTCATTGGGTGCATTTCCCAAGCCTAGCAAGAGAGCAAAACAAGTGAAGATAATAATCCAGAAGAACGACCCTCTTGTGATCTTACTATCGGGAACACCAACTCCTGAGTCATACAGTCAGATGTACCATCAGGTGTTTGCTATTCCTGGCAACCCTTTCAGAAGGTATATAAATTTTTATAGGTTCTGTGAGGCGCATGTTAAGGTAACTCAAAGACCTATTAATGGTTTGTACATTCGCGACTACTCTAAAGGTCAGCCTAGTATAATGGATGCCATGCAACCTTACTTTATAGCCTATAGTCAGAAGGAGGCAGGCTTTCAAGTAAAGACTAATGAGCACATCCTACACGTAAAGATGAGCCCACTGACATACAATGTCGCTGCTAAGCTTCAGAAGAATTTAGTAGTGGAAGGAAAGAACGAGGTAATACTAGCAGATACTCCGGTAAAGCTTATGATGAAGCTACATCAGATCTATTCTGGAACTGTTAAGTTTGAGAGTGGAGCCTCTAAAATACTAGACCTTACTAAGGCTCAGTTTATTAAAGAAAAGTTTAAAGGCAAGAAGATTGCTATATTCTATAAGTTTAAAGAGGAGCTGAATGCTCTTCAAGAAGTATTCCAAGATAATCTTACAACCCAGCTCAAAGAATTTGTTAACAGTAAAAAATCAATTGCTCTTCAAATCGTAAGTGGGAGAGAAGGTATAAGTCTGCGACAAGCTGACTGTTTAGTTTATTACAATATTGACTTTAGTGCTACTAGTTATTGGCAGTCTCGTGATCGGATGACAACCAAGGAACGCAAAAAAAATGAGGTGTATTGGATCTTTTCTGAGGGCGGTATTGAGGATCAGATCTATAAAGCAGTTGTTAACAAGAAGGATTATACCCTTAATCATTTCCGAAAAGATTTACTAAATTTATAATTATGATAGATGGATTGCCTAAAATAGACCCTGATTATCTTACAGATAATGATCTATGGGATAGCTCATGGCTTAAAGAAATGTATCCGGAAAGATTTATAAATGACCGAACAACAGATACAAACAAAAAAGATTAAAGAATTAGAAGCTGACGGATACTATGTTCTCAAGCTCATTAAAACCAATAAGAATGGCATACCTGACTTGTTAGCTCTACATCCCACCAACAAGGTTTTATTTGTTGAGGTTAAAACTAAAAAGGGTAGAGTGTCTAAGCTCCAGGAGTATAGGATAAAAGAATTAAAAGAGTATGGATTCGACGCGGAAGTACATAGAGGTTAATGCAAGCTACGAAGGGTATCTATATACTTTTGATAGTGACTTTGTGCTTGAGCTAATGAGGGTAGATCTCTATACCTCGGTTCCTATTGTTATGATGATTGAAAGGTATGTAGATCAGAACTATATTTATTCTCCTAATGATGTGATGGAGCTGGCGGGCGTGCTTAAAAGAGAGAAGCCTTACTACTTTGTTGTGGTCCTTTCACACTATGATGATATGGTATTTGAGAGTCTTCATGAGATAACTTCAGATGAGTATTTAGACTACTATAATAAGAATCAAACATTTAATTAAAAAATATTTATTATTTGTTCTTTTATTTGTAATAAATTATTTATAATTTAGACTGCATGAAACTGAGAGTACCTCCAGTCGAGCAAAAGAGAATACAAAATATTAATTTTGTAATGGCTGATCTTCACTCCTCACTAAACAACATTTACGAATTACTTATGGATAAAGAATACACTCCGCTACGTGGCGAGGTTAATTTATTATCTAAAAAACTCAAGAGCGTAAGTGAATCAGTAACAGATGAAATCTAATCCAGACTGGGAATATATAGCGGTAGTGGCTTTTACTATAATTATGGGTTACCTAATCTACCTAGTTATCCCTTAATCTTTCTGCGTCTTCTTCGTTGGGTAATTAATGACGGTTCTTTCTTTTTAGCATGTATGCGCTTGGGTAAAGTCCCAGAGGTCGTCTCCCTCTCCCACCTCTCTGCTATCTCAGGTAGGTTCTTATACATGTACGCTCGCTGCGCTTGACTTCTGAATGGCATAGTTATTTATTAATCTCGTCTACCAAATCCACTTGACTTCTTTTTCTTACTTTCTCCTCTACCAAATCCAGTCGATTTTTTTCTTTTTGGTTTATAGTTGTAGAGCGCATCTTTTTGTTCACGCTTAATTTTTCTTTGAGCTTTTTCTATTTCTTTTAAGGCTTGACGCTCATCATAGCCTTCTGATTTAGAACCATAAGTTTTTTCCCATAATTTTCTATCATATCTTTTCATGTCAGACTCACTATCATACCCTTGAAGCATTTCTTTTTTTACTTTTCTTTTATCCTTCAGTTGTTTCTTAGCTCTACTTAAATCTCCGTATATCTGATCTAAAACAATTTTTCTTATGTCCTTATATAAAGGAACAAATCCTAGATTACCTAAGAGTTCTAATGGAAGACGAACATAGTTTTCCATTTCTTGACGTTCTCTTGCGGATTCAGTTTTCTTTTCATCTTCAGTTACGGCCTGTAGTAGTAAGTCAGCTGTTCCCAGTATAGGCCCGTAAGCAGCACCGATTCTTTTTAAGAAAGTTCCTAAATCAGTCCCCTTACCTGATTGTGTTTTTGGTATAATAGTATATTGCAAGGCATCTTTATAAGGGTCATATTCACCATCTCTTAAAAATTCTAGCTGTGATTCGTTTAGCTCCTCTACACCTAAATTAATTATACTTTTTGTTGCATTACCAAAGTCTCTACCAAAAAGTAAAGATGTAAAACTAGAAGCAAATGATTGTCCTAATAATTTTATTGGAGACTTCATTGCATTTTCATCAGGGGTTAAGCTAAAGTCATCTTCATCATCATCAAATAACGATGTCATACCTTCTGCTAGCATTTGACCTATTAAAGTATATAAAACCATTCTAGAGGTAACACCGCCTAGTAATGCTAATCCTTGTTTTTTGCTTAGCTCACCTTTACCTATTAGGCTTACTATTCCAGTTCGTGCGGTTATATATTCAAATATTAAAAACTGAGTCATAAAATTATTAAATGCATTAAAAGCTTTTAATGAAGCGCTTTGATTTGGTTTTGAAGTTCCCTTCAACATTCCCATAAAAGCATTGTCTGTAGCACCAGCCATTACTGATCTTTTATCTGCTAAGTTTTTAGCCTCAGCTAGAGCGTCGCTATTAGCTTCCATGTATGCTTGGTCATTAGCAGCTATTTTATTAAAATCAGGTTTTTTTCCTGTAATTCTTTGAAAATCATTTTGAAAAGCTCCAAACCACATTGGTCTCATAATTGCTTTATCAGGAGTAGATATAAGAAAATCAGCAGTTGTTTCAACCCCTTTTACCCACTTCTGCCCAGTCTTATTCCAAACTTTTAATAAGAAGTTTTCAGTTTTACTCACAGCCTTACCTCCTCTAACTCCTGTAGGCTGCTCAATAATTGAAGTGTCAACATATCTTGTATTTAAACCTTCACCAAATAATCGTGTGGTTTGCTTACTTTTAAGATTGTTTAAAATTTTTGCACCATCATCTGCTATTACCCCACTCAACTTAACTCCAGCCGTAAAACCTTTAGGGTCTACTAACAAAGCAAAGCTAATGTTAGAAACTGACTCCGAAATAAATCTTCCTCCTCCTGCTAATATAGAACGGTAACCAGTCTTCTGTAAATAATTTAAGATCTCATCAGCTATAGTGTTTTCTCCAAATGTATTTATAAGTAAATTTTCTACAGCTTCATCGTAGGCTGATTCAATTGCGTTTAATATATCTCTTTGATTAGCAGGCATTCTTTTGTCGGTGCCTGATTCTTTTAAGTTTTTTCTTGCTTCATTTAAAGTCTTGCGTCCAGTTCGTATAGGCTCAGTTAAATGATAATCCATTAAGACATATTTAGAACCTCTAGCAGCTGAGGCATATACATCAAAATTTAAAGGGCTTACATCTCCTGTTCTTTCTATTAAAGACTTAGCTTTTGTGGAAGGTTTTAATGCTTTGTTGTAAGCGTCTATAGCAGAAGCTTCGCCCATCACAGAACTTTCCTTTCCGTCTGGTAAAACATTTAAATGAACGTAATTATTTAAAGGATTAAATTCTTCACCTCTAATTATAGTAGATGTATATGCAGCCTTTTCTGCATTGTCGCTATTAATTTTATATATAGTATCAATTGATTCTTTTTCAGCTTGATTAAATGAATTATACAAAGTTTCGTTATTAAACTCACCATTCTCATCAGTATATGTGTTTAATATTTCTTGAAGCATGTTAGCATCTTGCTCACTATATCTCGTAGTGCCTTCGTCTATTTGATTTATTGTAGCTTTTAAAAATCCTATTACTGAATTAACTTGAGGATTATTAGGGTTGCTTTTAAATTCATTCTCTATCATATAAGCCATCTGCTTATATTTAGACATTAAAAATTTATTATTGTCATTTCCTAATGACTTTAAAACCTTATTAGAGGCTTTTTCAATTGCATTCTCTACTACTCTAAATTCAAATCTAAATTTTGCTACAGCTTCTGCTGCTTGACCAAACAAAGAATTAAATATATCTTTCGTTTTAAAATTCCCAAACACTTCATCAATGTAAAACAAAGGATTACGTCTTATTAATTCTTGCAGCGCACCTTTTCTAGTTATAAGAGATTTAATTTTAGAATACATTAAGCTAAAAGTAAGAGGCTTCGCTTTAGATATTGCATCCGATAATGATTTGCCTAAGTTTATAGAGTTTAACTTTTCGCTATTAGTTTGAGTTAAATGAGGTAGATATCCATTGTTTATGTTATCTATCAGGCGTAATATATTTTTTAATTCTTGTACAGAAAGTTTCTCTATAGCTGGAGAGTTAATTAATCTTTCAAATTTAGCCGCTAACTCTTGCTCATCTCTACTGTTAAGCTGAGAAATTTTAAGAACTGGAGAATTTTTAACTTGTTTAACTAATTTTTTACGGTCAGCTTCTATCTCAGCATCGGTTTTAGGCTCTTTTAAAGTTCGAGGGTTTATTTGATTCCTATACTTTTTCATTACTTGAAACTCATCTTCTTTAATTTCATTAGAATCAAGCATTTTTTTAATTGTAGCTAAGTAATCTATTTTATTATCTTTATCTCTAACCGTTAAGCTTGTATCATTAAATCTTTCTGTCAAATCAATTACCATTGAAAGCTCTTCGTCTAATTGTTTTAATATTTCTTCTGTTTGTTTAGTAACCTCTGTAATAGATTCTAGCTTAAGTACGGCTTTGTTCTCACTAAACATTTTTACCAATGAAATATACTTTTTAAAAACTGACTCTGGTATTATAGAAGGGTTAACAGTAAATAATCTTTTTAATTGTGGTATTAAAGCATCAGCCTTTCCTATTTTTTTACCTGCATTTCTTTTAGCTTTATTTTTTTTGTCTTTAGCTATTGCTATTTGACTAGCGTATTCTTTGTCAGCAAAAACTCTTGACATATAATTTAAAAAATTATCTCTAGAGACAGGGCTAAACATAGTTACATTAGCAAACCTACTCATAACATCAGTCATTTGTTTAGTTGTTACGACACCTTTTCGAACAAGTTCCTTTACTTCTTTTGCTAAAAGTTTACTTGCTTTTTTATATGCAGACTGAGGAGTTTTAGATGTTTGCTGAATTTCTTCTAAGGTTTCAGAAGATTTACGCCGTTGTTCATTAGTAATTTTTTTTGGGTCAGTTATATTTCCTACAATAGAAGTCGAATCTAATGTAGTCTTTGCTGGTTTTTTAGGAGTTCTTTGCTGTCTTTTTATTTCTTTAAATGGATTTATTTTTCTGTCGTTTCTTGTTAAAAATAATCCACCACCTTGACCAAATTGATTTTCTCTAGAACGCCTTACACCATAACCTAAAGGCTTAACGGCCTTACGTAATTGTGATTCGTTAGCCGTCTTGGGAATAAATCCGTCGTTGTCCATATTGTACTCTTGAGCAATCTGCTGTACGGTCCGTTGTTGTCTTGTGATGGGACCTTGATCTTGCGTAGGCGCTTGATCACCCTCTAGCGTTTCAATTATAGTTACATCTTCTGAAACTATTTCTTTTCCTTCAGCTACTTTAGTGGACAATGTGTTAAGTAGATTAACCACGTCTTGATCATTCTGAGTAAACTCACTTACTTCAAAGTTAAATCCAATCTGATTAGCTAATTTTTTAATAAAATCTAATATTGTATTTTTTTGTGGAGCTGTAAGGTTTTGATACTCAGAAGACATAATTCCCATAAGCTCTGCTAGCCGTTCTTCATTTTGCTGAGAGGTTTGGTCTTGATATTCATTAGCAAACTTATCTATTTGAACCGCTAAAGGATCATTATCCGCTAAAGTTTTACGTACGCTGTTCATCATTAAATTAGAAACAGCCTCTGCACTTTCTACATTTTTTAATTTATTAAATAATACAGCATGAAATATTTCATGAGGTGCAGTGGTAAGAGATGCTTGACTGAGGTTAATATGTATCACTCCTTCATTCGTGTCAGGATTAAAATTGTATTGAGCCGAGCCTTCGTCTGCAAACTTTAAAAATTCATCATTGGTATTATGAACAATAATTTTAGTGTTTGGTAAAATAGAAGACAAAGCTTGGGCTGCTTTTTTTGTTATGCCCACTATAGTGTTTTCTAAAGTTTGTCTTTCTGGTGTAGCCTCTTCTTTAACCCCTGCTTTATTAATGCTTAAGTTGTCATCAACAACCTCGGTAGTTTCTAATACTTCTTCTCCAAAGAAACTATCTGTAGTGGGAGCTTCCTCGCTCACTTCTTCAACAGTTTCAATAGCTGATTCTGTTGGCGCTTGATCTGTTTCTACTTGTTCGACAACATCGGTATCAGGTAGCTGATTATTTTCAAGCTCAGTCATTTGTTTTTTAATCTGAGACGATCTTTCTTTTGCAGGCTGAGTTTTATTATTTTTTAATCCATCAAGCTCCACTTGTAAGGTTGTCAATTCGTCAACGGTAGGCTCATTAAGATTTGGATTTGCTTCTTGTATTTGTTCTTTAGCTGATAGCTTTACAATTCTATCTTGAAGTTTACCAGCTCTTCCTTCATAGTCATTAGTTATTTTAATTTTAGATTTTTGTAACTGCTCAAGTGTCATCGTTTCTATAAACTCATCTACTTGTTCAGCCGTTACTCGGTCTCCGTTTACTGTATATTTGGGGACACTAAACCTCGTAGAGACTATGTCTTTAATTCCCCCAGGCATTTCTGCTAATCCTTCTAATACTATCTCGGATATATCCATCTCTTGGTCTGCCGCTACTCTCCCAGCCACTTCTCCAACTGAACCTCCAACACCTTCAACTCCGGCTGCTGTCGCTACAGCTCCTGTAGCCCTTGCTTTACTAGCTACTTTAGAGGCTTGCTTTCCTCCTTTAGTTAAAACCTTGCTTGCTAATTTACCACCTAGTTTTCCTGTGTATGCATCTATAGCTCCAATAGCTATACCTCTTGCCACAGCCTTGTTTCTAATGCTGGTATATTTTTCAGGGTCGTTTAATATTTCTTTTATTTTTTCAACATCTAATGTCTCTCCTTCGGCTTCTTCTTGAAGTAATTCTGAAAACGTCGCCCCCATTTCTAAAGCTGATCCTGCTGCGGCAAAAGCGTAAGGGATGGCAGATGCCGCTCCTCCCACTGCGCCAGGCAATGCTCCTACACCTCCTGCTAAAGCTCCTCCTGCGGCTCCTGTGGCGGCTCCTGTTCCTATAGCCGCTCCTGCTGCCGCTAAAGAATCTGTATTGGTGGCCATTGAAGTCATTGAACTTAATACAAGCTCAGGTATAATAGTAGCTCCAGAGTTTAAAAGACCTAAGACCACTCCCATAAAAGACTTGTCATTGTCTTCGTATATCTTCATATACTCTTGCATCTCTTTTGATGGCCCGTATTTTTGAGTATTTTTTTGAGATTCTAAAAAACTTGATATATCTTCTTCTGTAGCGCTTGACCCACGAAGAAGTAAATCAGATGCGTCTTCTGCCGCGATGCCTTGATAATAGCCTGAAGCAACACTACGAGCCATATCATCTACAAAGTCTCCTATGCCTAGAGGAACTATGGTATCTACCCCTCGTAAAACATCCCCAACGATTCCTTGAAAATAATCTTCTTCAGTTGGCTCTGAGTCTTGCGAAACCAAAGAACCATCCTCCGATACGGAAGCCATATTGGTTTCGTCTTTTTTTTTTAACCCTGTATTAGTTTGCCAAGTAGGAAGGTCGCTCTCAGTAAATTCATTTTCTACTAAATAAGAATGAATGTTCTCTTGAATTTCAGGATCTTGTAAGTTTGATTTCCACTCCTCAAAAGAATTTTCAGTCATGCCATCAGAAGTTAACTGAGTCCAAATATTTTTTAAAATTTCATCATTCATTATCCAAATCCTTTGTTTTTTCTAACGGGGTCAGGTGTAAAAGGAACTAGGTTTCCTTCTTTGTCAGTTATCTTTAAAGTATCACTTAAGTCTGGTCTTTGTTTAAATACTTGTCTTAAATATTTTTTTAATTTTTCTTTTTCTGTAACCCTTCCTCCTTCTGTCCGGTTGTTTGCATCTATAGTTAAAGGATCTCCAGTGTAGCCTGGGACAGTAATTAATACTTTACTAGTTGCCGTACCTACTGTACTTGCTTTTAGGCCCATGTCGGTAAACACATCCTCTAAATCTTCTGCAAGGGCTCCTTCTAATTTTTTAAATATTTCATTATTTAATTTTCCATCTAGGTATGTGTCGAACGCAAGGTTAAATGTACTATCACTGGCTGGTTCTGTAATCCCACTTTCTGATGTTGCTTCACCTGTAGAAAGAGTTTCGTTAAATATAAATTGATCATCTTTATTTTTAGCATTAATAAGATTCTTAAATTCAACTGAATCAGCTTCTTTTCCTATCAGTAAGTTAGCAGAAGATATTAAAAACTCTCTTTGATTTTTGTTTATTTTTCTTGGATTATCAGGACCCTCCGATTTGCTTTCATCAAAATTTGGGTTATCTATTTTAAATACTATCGGTCTAGTTTGAACAGCTCCATTCTCATCTGTATAAGTAATCATAAAACCATCATTTGTTCTATCTACTAAAGTAACAGAAGGATTAATATCTCTAAAATATTCAGTCGCTGATTTAATATCAATATTATTTCCTGAATATAAGTCAGCCATTGATCTTACTTTTATCTCTAAAGAGTCTACTTTATCTTGTTGACTTTTTTTAATTTCATCTCTTTTTAACCCAAGCATTCCGCTTTGGTATTCAGTCATTCTAGTGTCTGGTCTAGCAGTCTCTTTAACATCTAGCTTAGTTCTGATCATATCACGCACACCATCTATAGCTGCCTTTTCTTGATCTACAGTTAACCTAGGCTGATAAGCCCCGCTATTGTCTACAAACATTTCTATACCTAAATTTTTATCTGGAATAGAATCCATTCTAGTATTAGTCCTTAAGTCAGTAAAGGTGCCGTTATCATTTTTAGTATACATGTAATATCCATCAGCGCCCATTGTATCTATAAGCATACTAGCTTTAGACATGTCTGTCACCATAGAGGCTTCAATGCTTTTATTTACAGCTTCTCCAAATTCACTTAATACAGTCTTCCCGTCTTTTGTTTCAAACATTCTAGCAAACGCATCTTCTTTAGTTTTAATATTAGGATCACTACCTTGCAATACCTCTATTTTTGTTCCTAAAGATTCCGCAAGTCGAGTGGCCTCAACATCTGACTGATACCGGTCTACTTGTCTGTTTATAATTCCTTCCGCAGTACCAACGCTCATTAAAGACTTGTTTACGCCATCTATTTTTTTAGTATTCTCATAAGTATTAGGATCACCATCTTCTATAGTACTTGCTAAAAAAGCTTCTCCAGTTATGGGATCAATATAATAATCAGTAGATCCTGGGGGTCCAAACCTTTCAACGGATCCCATAAGCATAGCTTCAATCTCACTGCCAACTGGGGGTTTGCCGTCTATAGATTGAAGTCTTTTCATCCCTGCCTCATAGTTATCTTGATACTGTTTAGATAAAGTAAATAGTTTTTTAGTAGATGAAAGTCCTGTATTTGTTCTTGAGTTATATTCTTTTAAAGATATAGCACCAGACTTTAATAGTTTTTGATTAGCTAAAGCAATAGCTGAAGCTTGCTCTGCATAACTAGAGATACGATCATTTTCTTTTGAGTAAGCTCCTTGAGGTTTATTTGCTATGTCCTCTAAATTAGTAAGAACTGCATTATCAATATCTACCCTTTGCTGTTCGCGCTCCCCTTCTATTCTAGTTATATCGTCAGTAATGCCTTTGGTGATTGCTCTCCAATCAACTATGTCTTTACCTTCTCTAGATTTATACTTATAGTACGTTGCCATTATTTATTTTTTAATTACCACTAACACCATCAAATATACTTCCAAATATATTTTGAAACGCACCAACTCCACTTCTTAAAGTATTACCCACAGCAGACCCTTTTTGAAAACCTTTAGAGATGTCATATCTCCTCTGAGCTCTTCCAGCTTGTCGTCTTGTTTTTTCTAATTCTCTAACGTCTTTATCTTTTCCATATAATTCTTGAGCGCTTTGTAACCCCGTAGTAATGTCCCCTAAGCCTTGAACGCCTGCCGTTATGGCCGATGCTTGGTTTTTAGCTGCATCTGCAGCCGCTTGTTGAGCGCCTTCAGCTTCTTGCAAATCCAAAGTAGCTTTCATTGTAGATAATCTAGACTCTTCGCCTGCTACTGTACGTTCTAACTTCTCTAAGCTATCAATCTGTCTATTAGTAATATCTTGTTCGCCTTGCTGCATTCCAAGCATAACTCTTCCTGCGGTAGCTGCAGCGCCTCTTCCGGCCTCTTGACCTGCTTGTAAAAGCTGCTGACCTACACCAGCTAAAGCATCACGCTCTTGCTCAAATGATTTAAGATTAATATCTAAACCTTCATAAAAGTTTTGTTCTAACTGTGCCCGTGCCGCAGCCATTGCTTTTTCAGCATCCGCTTCGGCTTCTTGTTGTAGTTTATTTTGTTTTGAGGCTTGAAGAAAATTCATTGCTACACCCCCTGCGCCTATAACTGCACTAGTAATTGCTGCCATATTATAATAGTTTTATCATTTCTTGTGAGTAATTATCTGCTGCGGTGTATCCCAAGTTCTCATATGTTTTAATTAAACTTTTATTTTTTAAGAGCGCATAGCTGAATTTCTTACCGCTATCCTTACAGATTTTTGTTAATGTCTTAATGAGTAACGTCAAAGCCTCTTGGCGCTGTGGTTTTTTCTTATAATCTTTATTAGATATAATCCAGTCTACCCAAGCTACTTTTGAATTAGTCATATATATAAATCCTGCACAAACAGGCATGTCATTATCTAAAACCATTATACCACCTTTACCGTCATCAGGTAAAAATGCAGGAACTGGAGCTGTCCACTTCCAATCTTTCCACCAACCTACGAGAACTTCTTCATAGTCAGTATCGTTTAATGGCCTTATGTTAAATTCCATTGAGTAACAAAGATACTAATTTTTAAGGATTGCTTTTAGCTACTTGAGACTCTACAGCAAACAGCTCTGTTGCTATTGTTGCAGTATTCTGAAGTACAAACTTCATGTAGTGACCTAACAGTCCATGAGATTCAGCCTCTTGATTTTTAATATATAAAATAAAAGAGTCTTGAAGAGTAGGAGCTGCGCCTCCAGCCACCGTTGCGTCCACTGTAATCCTGTTTATATTATTAACCAGATCAATTTCTATAGCTGTTACCGTGCCCACAAGTGTTGGACCTGTATAGGGAGGGTTTGCAGAGTATAGACTGTCCCCTATACTTATAATGTTACCTATGTTTATGGTAGTAGCAAAGTTTATAATCGGAGTATTGGCAGTTCCAGTTACCGATAAGCTTTGAGAGATACCATTCATTGATCGTAACGCATACTCTGTAAGAGCTGCAGGGTCACCGCCTGAACTTCTGATGTAAGCAAACCAGTCCCCTTCTTTTTGAACAAACCAAGTGTAATCAATAAGGCCTGTGTTAGGAAGGTCTGTCTCAAGTGCTGCTGACCACGCTGTATCTGATTCTAAGTTTACAGTTTTAAATATTTTATTAGTTATAGGGTCATCATTAAATACACTAGTTATTTCTGAAAAGCCTTGAACGCCATAGTAGTTGTTCCTAACTTCGTTACTATTGTGCTGAAATATATTTCCACCAGAAAAAGAATACAAGTAGTTATTTAAGCCTACTAAATACTCAGGCATGTATGAATAAAAAGAAGGCCACCCGTTAGAGTTTTCGCTGTAGGTAAGAGTATAGTCTGGCATAATGTATAATTTAGATATACAAATTTACTAAAAATAACTGACCACTTTATCACCCCAACCATGTGACGCGCTATAAGGCCACATAAGATACCTATAAGGGACTTGTCCAGCCAAGCTTCTGACTACAGTCATGTAAGGATTGTTAAGCGATTTAAGGGTCTTAATCTCTTCTTTTGTTATAGTGTCATGGTGAACTACTATTCCATTGCTATCTTCGAATACAAGCACTCCAAAAGCGCAATCCTCATATAAAAAGTCATGCTTATTAATCTTAACATAATAATCTTTAGTTTGGTGGTATATAGAATCTCCTTCTGTACCAGGAGGTGGCAAGTTCTGTTGACATCTATGTGTTATAGTCTGATCTTTAAATTTTATTCCAGCATACAGTTCATAATCCTCTAAGGTTCGCTCTTCTCCAAGATCATACTCTTTAAAGGTATTCTTATTGCAAGGAGAACACACCTCTCCGTTTACTCCTAAGAGTTGTCTTGTTCTTGCTTTTGATTGATTATCTCTTTCAAACCATTTCTTGTGATCGTCCCAATGTTTAGACCTTCCCTCTCTAGTGTACTCATGCCATACTATTGGTTTGTGTGGTGCAAACAAATCGTAGCCATGCGTGTAAGCCCTGACTGATATAGATATTTCTTCTCCATAGAAATACATAAGCGGATCATGAGGAACCTCTGTACAAAACTTACCTAATGTAAAAGCAAAATGCCCAGAGTAAAACCTTGAAGGCACAGGGGCTTGTGTTTTACCCATACCATATGGATGAAAAAGCGCAACGCCGTCTTTCCATTTATCAAGCTTCATACCGTAAGCCCTTTCATCTCGATTAACCGTTTTGTCAATACTATAAGAAGGACAGTATGAGGTCAGCAAAGGTTTTTTAAACCCTTGTTTTTGTAGATCAGATAAAGCATTAATGCACAGGGTATCCCATCCACTTTCAAATCGATGATGCGAATCTAAATGAAGAGTATAGTCCTCCCCGTTATAGTGTTGTTGTATTTGATTACGCGCCCAGCATGTGCCTTGAGCCTCAGTATGAGGTATCTGTATTACGGTAAACCTTCCGTCACTAGCAAACTGATCAAGGCGGTCCCACTCATCTTCTTCAGCGTACTGGTGGGCTATGCATATCTTTAAATTCTGTGGCTTATGAGCTCTCTCAATAAGGTTTTTAATAGTAGGTATAAGCTCAGGATCACGATAGCTCGCAATCTGTACAAATATAGATTTCATTAGATTAAATTTTATGTACTAATATAATCAATTAAATATTATCAAGAGAAACCTCCCCCTGTACACCTACTATTATTACATCCCGAAGATGTTATTTCCTGTATTACATCTCCTTGAGAAGTAGCAGTCGTAGTACCTTGAATAGTGCCACAAAAACTTTGTCCTGTATTAGTTCTAAAAAATACCACCGTACCATTAGCTAATGAAAAATTGTGTGTAATTCTATAGCTTAAAAACGTACCACAAGTAGTTACTAGATATGTAAATGAAGCATCATCTTGTGTTATTTGCCCTCCAACAATTAATGTTATATCAGAGTCTTGAGTAATACTAGTAGGATCAAATGTAACACTTGAATTAGCTATACTAAATCCATCTGTAACTAAAATTCTTGAGTTAAAAGTTGTAGTATCTAGAGGCGAAGCACCTGTAACAAAAGATCCAATAGTGTCACCTACCAAATTATACCCAACACCCTCAGTGCTTCCAGTGATATTATTTGTAATTGATGTTATAGTTCCAGTAATATTTTGAGGAGTTGAACTACAAGTAGTTGTATTGCCTAAAGTGCTACCGTTCCAATACCTAGATATCTTTGATCCTTGGCTAGTAAACGCATAAGTTCCAGTGGCTGCAGCCTGTGAGCTTGCGCATCCTTGCTCACTAGCATACAATTGAGTTGCAGTTGATAATGAACTAGTGTCTGCAAAAACTGTGGTATTACCGCCAGTAGGACAAACATTGGTATTGCTATTATATTCTATCGGAATTGCAAAACAATTTGATGGAGGATTACAAACCGCGCAATTATCTGACCTGTTAGTAATATCGTTTGTGTTTGTGGTTAAACCTGATCCACCAGTTATTTCATAACATGTTGCTGCATTATTTATTTTTACAGCTGTTCCAGTATTAACTGTATTACCATCCGTTCTTACAATAATTGCCGCTCCACCATCACAAGGTACTGCAGTATAAAAACTGTACTGAGTTGGTGCTGGAATATCATCAAAACATGTACCTGTTTGAGTTACCCCTCCAGAGAAGCTAGGAGTATTTAGCCTTGCACAAATTTCTCCTTGTTGATTTGGCTCAGAACTAAAGTCTCTTGAAACTTGCGCGCCATCTGTACACCTATTAAAAGTTCCTGTTCCAGTTGCTGTATAAGTAGCACAATCTGCTACAGTTGGACAAGGCGATGTAATCGTATTTGTTGTAGTTCTCGTCGTTTGACTAACTAATTTATAACAACCGGAAGCTGCACTTATTTGAGTATTATCATTTTGACGACCAGAACCAATCTGCACATCATACTCAACATTCGTAGTATTCTCTCTAGCTATCCATGAGTTATAAACTATTGCTGGAACTATACAAGGATTAGTTCCGCTTGTACATCCAGTATAAGCTGTCCCGGCATACACCCCATCAAATGTGGTAGCCGATCCAACCCTTTGAGAGTTAATCTGGTAACACGTTGTTGATCCGTTTATTTTTACTGAGGTTGTTCCCTCGTTAAACGTAGTTCCATTTGGAGCTTGAATAACAATTGTAATATTAGGATTGTTACACTCTTGAGCATTCCAGTAAGTAAATACAGTTGGCACTGCAGGACACCCAGAATCAGCTGTTAAAGCTAAGCCATTCTCTACTAAAGGTATGCCTGAGCTAAGAGTGGTAACTGGAGCGGCATTACTATACGAATAGTAGGCATTAAAATTAGTGTTTTCATAAATAAACTGAGTGCTAGTAGGAGGAATTGATGTGTAAATAGCACTTTTAGCTCCTGTACCCGCAGACACTGGACACAAATTAAGAAGATAATATTCCGCAGGTGTTCCTGGATCTGGCACACAACCTCCTGTTATGGTATTAGACGTGCCATTAACTGCTAAAGAATTAATAAGCCAACAGTTTGAATTAATACTAGTAGTAACTTCTTGATTAACGGAATAATTTGAATCTAATATTACATGATCTTGAGTACCCGAAATTGTGTCTGTAATTTTAAATGCATTATTTTCCACTAGTGGAGGATCTACAGAAGGCTTAGTACAAGATGGGCAATCTTGTGGCGGGTCTAGAACTCCACTGACTTGTTGACGGGCTGTGACACCGCCCATTTGATAAAAACCATCTGGCGCAAAGGTAGTTAAGGCCGCATCAGTATAGACAGCAGTTGCATCTGCAAAATTAAAAGTGTCTATGTAGTATATTCC
>Ga0209634_1000898_pt1 | contig 22465 bp, 20 predicted proteins | sample LinPmetageLP40_FD_184043 | JGI IMG/M metagenome (GOLD analysis project Ga0209634, IMG submission 184043) | Marine viral communities from the Pacific Ocean - LP-40 (SPAdes) (version 2) | ecosystem: Environmental > Aquatic > Marine > Oceanic | place: Pacific Ocean | collected 2010-08-26 | reverse complement strand
ACTAGCCGAAACAGTTACGTTTGTTGTTTGTGTTGCCATTTTTTAAAATTTATTAATTATGCTGCGGAATCAATTTCTACCGCAAAATATTCTGCTGTTACTGCATTACTAGTTCCTCTAGCTGTAGTAGTTCCAGTACCTCTTATAATAGTAAATAAAAACTCATTTGGTTTTAATACACCTATTAAGTCGTTATCACTTGAAGCTCCTTCATATATCTCTAAAGTACTAGTATCGTCCATGTTTTTAACATACAATATTCTACCAACTCCAGGAGCCGCCATAATTGTAGCGTCAGAACCTGTAGCGCAATCTATTCTTCCTGAAGCAATTTGATCTACACCTGTAATATTTAAAGTTGTAGAACCACTCATGCTTGCAGAATAGCCTGTTGTAGAACTTGCAGTCATTGTAAGACTTCCAGTAAACGTATAATTTTGTGCCATTTTTTTATGATTTTAATCTATTTACAAAAGTACTAAAAATATTTCTAGTATCCGCCACCACTATTATTAACTATAGAAGAGGTAATTGTAGTAACATTTTGTGGTAAAGTATCAATGTCAGCAATTACATTTGAGTGTGTCTGTCCACCCATATAACCAACTTCTCCTTGATACGTATGCGTATGATAACCACTATATCCATTAGAAGAAGCCCAATCAATAGCTTCTTGTATAGTATTATATAAAGGTATACCGTCTATATTAGTTATTACTGCCATTGCTTTCGTTATTTTTATTGCTACTTCCTCCAAAAAAGAAGTCAATAATAGTGTTAACTTTAGCACTCATAGCACCAAATATTGTAGATATAAAACTTATTTCAAACTCACCCATGTCAATACTACCATTAACAAAGTGTTGAAACATTACAAAACTAATACCAAAATATGCTACAGTAAATAACGTTGCTAATATTTTCTGTATAATAGCGTCATCTTTATACATTGCACGTGCAGATTTTCTGTCTTCTACTTCTTGAGCAAAAGCTTCTTTCTCTGCATCTAATAAAAGTTTTTTAATTTCAAACTTAGCAGCGTCACGCTCTTTGTCCGTAGTTATAACCTTATCTAATATGCCCTCAGCATTGTCTACAACCTTACCGAGAATACCTCCTAATAGATTGTTTAACATTTATTTTTTCTTTTTCTTCATCATCATTTTCTTCTTAGCTGGTTTAACTTTTTTCTTAGTCATTTTAGCCATTTTACCTGATGTTTTTTTCATTCCGTATGCCATGATATTTATTATTAAAATTATTAATTATTTATGTTGAGTACTCATCCTAGCCATTCTTTTATCGCAACAACACATTTTTTTAGTTGGTCGCGTAATGGCTTTAGTTTTTGTTTTTGTTTTAGTTCTATGCATTTTTCTTGACAATAACAGCAGCATGCCTTACAGCATCTGCAACATTCTTCAGGATTTGGACAATCCAAATTCCTTTTATATTCGTAATAATATTTACTTTTTTCCACGAGCTTTTTTCTTTCTGCACTTAGCTATAGCACCTGATGCATATGCACTAGGAAATACTTTATAGCTTCTTTTAACCTTATAGTAACAAGCATCTTTAGGTGATCCTTTTTTCTTTGTACTACTTTTTCTTTTTTTTCTTGCTGGCATTTTTCTTTTTCTTTAATGCTTTAAAATCAGCTCCAGTAATTTTATTAAATGGTTTAGCTGCTCTAGCAATTTTACTTTGTTTACCTTTTACTTTTTTCATTTCTTTTTAAGTCTACGTTTATCGTGATTATATCCTTTTTTCTTTAACTCCAAATGTTTTTTGTACGTACCAGCTTTTACTTGTTTACCAGCTTTGCTGTACATCATATGAACTTTAAACTTTTTAGTTTTTTTTAATGCCATTACTTTTTTTTCTTTTTAACAGTTTTTTTTCTTAATGCACTTGTTCTTTTGCCCATCCCAACTTTTTTCTTTTCTGCAACAGCTTTTGACTTTTGCGACTTAGACAATGATCCCCAAGTTCTTGGTGTTTTTGATGAAACACGTTTGCTAGGTCTACACTTTTTGGTTTTCTTATTTTTAGAAGAACCACAAGCATTACCTTTTTCATCCTTCCAATCTTCTTTAAACCAACGTTTAAGAGATGCACCTTTTGCTGTTTTTCTTATAGCCATATTAACACTTCCATCTGCGCCTAGCTGCACAAATTCTTTTTTTAGGAGTTTTGCTACAACTGATGTTATGCATTTTCATTTGTCCTAAACTACGAGAGCAATAAGACTTTCTTCTTTTAGCAGCTTTGCTACCTTTTTTAACTTTACCTGTAACAGCAGTCTTTAATTTACTACCTGGGTTAGCTTTTCTGTAAGCTTTAACACCAGCACGCGTCATTCCAGCTCCAGACTTTGTAGATCTGAAGTTCTTCTTATTACGTTTTGGCATTTTTTTTGCAGCTCTTGGCATTAGTCTAACTTAATAATAGTTTTTTGCAATCTAATATTATCATATTTTATTAATAAATGATAAATACCAGAATTTAAATTAAGTGAATTAATATTATTATACTCACCAACTAATGCTCCCCTTGAATTGTACACTTGTACGTTTACAAATTTAGTAAAATATATTCTTTCTTTTGCAGGATTTGGATATACTTGTATATTTAATCTTTCAAAATTTTGTACATCTACAGGACCTGACCAACCATCTAAACAGTAGTTATATAAATAATCACAACTATTATCCCATTCATTATTACAACAAAATTGATCTACGTCTATTACCCATTCAAAACACTCATTAGGAATAAAATATATATCACCAGAGTAACAACCAGCAGAATAATAGCAACTAGAGTCTGGCACGTTAGCTGATATATTATAATTCTCAGCGGTCTGGTCAGTACAACCAGACAATGGATAAATACAAGAACCATTATTAGTGTTTGCAATTATATTATAGTTTATTGCCGTAGTATCAGTACAGCCATTAATTACTTCTATGCAACTACCATCATCTGTGTTAGCAATTGTATCATAGTTTAGTGCAAACGGATCAGTACAACCATAAGTATACGCTATACATGATCCGTCATCTACGTTAGCGTTAGAGTTAAAATTAAATGCTAACTCACTCATACATCCTAAAACTACATCAACACAAGAGCCTTCTATTTCTGTGTTCGCTTCAGGGTTATAATTCAAGGCCGCTTCATCCATGCAACCTAGAATCACAAGAGTCTCACAGGTTCCGTTATCAAAGTCAGCATCTGCGTTATATTCCAGGTATATTGGATTAGTACACCCAGCAACGTAGTAACAACTCTCGTCATCTGTATTAACACTCTCGTTATAATTTAAAGCTGTATAATCTGTACAACCATATATTTTATCTATGCAACTACTGCCACAGTAAGGCATACCGTAAACAAATACGAAAGGCACAAGCGGATTAGCAAATCCTCCTGGAGCATCAATAGCTGTATGCTCTTCTGAATACAAGGCGTAACCACACTGCACCGAAGTAAACTGTGATTGGTTTGTTGTAAAAAACTTAACCTCTACAGGTTCTGACGTGCTTAGACCAAACGTGAACGTAGTGTCAAAACCATCTTGTAACGTAAACTCACCTATAAAATTATCGCCTTGTACTACTTGTAAGTAAGCTCCAGCCCAGCCGTTACCAGCTAAATCTGTAAGTTCTAATGTATGTGCACAGCTATCTGTTAGTATATCTGTATTAGCTTCTTCCTCGTAGTTAAATGCGTCTTCTTCTGTACACCCAAATACTTTAGGTATTACACACATTCCTGTATCAACAGTTGCTACGGGTAAAAACTCTACAAAGCTGTTATCCATACATCCATATACTGGTGGAGGCGGAGCACAATCTTCTAATACAAAACCATGAAAAGCGCTAAAACCAAAATTAGCAGAGTCTGGTTGAACTAAAGTATCTCCACAATGCATTACATAGTAAGATCCATCTTGTCCACCCCATAGACTACCTGCAACACCGTCACCATATAGGTCAGATATGTTAAATAAGTAATCTCCATTAGGTATACATACTTGAGTTACTTGTGGTTGATACCCTATTATATTGTCATAAGGACCACCTGTAACAATAGTATCTTCATAAGTACCAATAACAGCCCAAGATGTTTCTTGTGGAAACTGATCAGGATTAATTACTATGTTTACATATGTTCCATTAGGACATTGTGCAAACGCTGTAGACAGAGTAAAAACAAGTAGCATTATAAATGCGTATAGAAATTTTGTAAAATTATTCACGCCAGTAATTTGTATCACAATATTTAATTTTATCATATGTTCCATATTCTTCTGGTCCGTATAATGAAGTACCTTCTGAATTTTTATTTTCTTGTAATATAGTAACTACATTATTATTTGAATCAATAATTACAATATCATTTTCTCTTAATAGCATTTTACCATCAAAAGAATTTTCGCAATCTGTACATCTATTTGGTATACCTTTCATTATTTAGTTCCTCTTATGTGAAAATTATCTACAGCAACATCTTGAATAAAATGTGCATTTACTGTAGCACTTCCGCCAGCACCTATTGCAGTAAAATAAGCTAACCATATATATACTTCTGATTGTCCTGCGGCAGCAGATAAATCAGCAGTCACATATCTCCAACGATCATTAGTAGCAGTCTGTATTTGTCCTTGTGAGCCTAACCTAACTTGATCAGTATGAGTTGAATCTTCAGATGTTAATGAATTATCTTCCATAACTTTAAACGTTGCTCCTCCAGCTATTCTACTTGTAAAACCTAAACCAGTTCCAGCTTCTACATCTGCTGCAGAGCTAGCAGCACTTGCAGTTACTGCAATACCTATACCTGAGCCTCCAAGGCCAATAGTAGGACCTGTAAGATGTGCAAACATAGTAAGTTCTACTGTGCTAAATCCACTAAAATCTAATGCATTTGTTCTTACCGCTCTTAATGCTCCATTTCCACCAAACCCATGAGAAGCTTGGTAAGCAGAAGATGCGCTAGCAGCTACGCTAGATTCATAAAACAAAAAACAATCTGAAGCGTCTTCACTAAAAGCATTTATTGCTCCCAATTCATCAAATCCACCATTATGGTCACCGTCAGGACCAGTACCAGCAGATCCAGTTTTACCTCTATTATGAACCCATCCTCTTGTATTAAGTTGTGTTCCTAAACCTTGATAAGCTATAACTGTACCATCACCTTCAACAAAGGCTTTTTCTTGATCTGTAACTTTTGTAAATTGTACTGGATCAAAAGTAGTAAAATTGCCAGTTGCAGAACCACCATCAAAACGAGTTTGAAATATTGTACTTAATTCTAATTGTCTATAATCTGGAACAGTTAAAGATTGTGTTAATGCATTAATCATACTAAAACTTGCTTATTATTAATTCGTCAATATATTCTTGTACTTCTTTTCTTGTTGCAACCATTTTAAAACTTATGTCTGCTTGAAATCTTTTTACTTCTTCACCATCATCAAACACTACTATTGTTGGTACAATAGCTATTTCGTATTTAGTTTGATTACCATTTTGCTCTATCAAAAGTGTTTGTTTATCACATTCCTTTAATTTTGAGAACCAAGCTACATCATTAGTTGAATTAAAATCAGCATTAAAGTGTATCACTTTTACCTGAGAGAAAGCAGTATGCGATGCTACCAATAAAAATAATACTAACAAGTATATTCCAAACATCTTCCATTCTGCTATCTTTTTCATTATTTTAATGCATCAATTTTATCTTCCATTCTAATCATACGTTCTTCAAGCTTACGAACATCGTCTCTAGTTTCTATAATTGTATTACGAATGTTTTCGTCTTTCATATTAAACTCCATTTTAGAAATTTCTGGCTTAGGAAGTTCTTTAGCTTCCGCTATGTCTGCCTGTAGTGTAAACCACATGCCTATTAAGGTTGCCATTGCAAAACCTATGCCTATTAATGTTTTTACATTTATATTGAACCCTGTTTCTTCGTTTAGTTCTTTTGCCATTTTTTAAAATATTCTGTAATTTATTCCAAATTTAAAATCGTACCATTCTCTATTCCAGTACTTGTTGTATTTACCCTCTATAAAACAACCAACGTTTCTGTTTATGTTGTATCCAAAGATTAATCCTCCTGAATAATCATACCATTGTTCTCCATCGTTAAAATTGTGATATGAATATTCACCTCCACCATCATAGTGATAAGGCATTATATTTCCCCAAGAGTGTAACCAAAAATTCTTTTTATAATGATAAAAATCAAATCCTACTACTAAAGAGTATTGCCATTGATTGTCTAACTCATTTTTTTTCTTTTCTACGTAATCATTTAGCATTTCAGGTATAACTACTTGATTCCATATAGTTGCGTTTTCCGCTACTAAATCACCATTTGGATCTCTATATTCAGATTCGTATACATCTACGCTGTAACCTTCTTCAATTGCTAAACAAGTATAATGTAACTGTCCTGAAGCTATTAACCATTCCTCTAATGGATCATAACCGTATGGTTCTGCTAATCTTTGTACAGCTCCTAAATTAAATGATAACTTATTTTTATTGTTTAATCTCAACCTTTGTGTAGACTCAAAGTATTCTATGTCAGCAAAACCTTCTTTTATATATGCAACCTTTGCCATCCATATTGGCTTTATATATCTTATAAAGTGTTGTTGATCTAAATACTCTATTCCCTCTTGTCTTCTGTAATCTACTTCAAACAAATACTCAAAAGGAGACAATCCAATAGTAGCAGCGTCTCCATAGGCAGCTTCTGTGCCATCTTTAAATGTTCTTCGATCTTCGTATCCAAATCTTTTAATTTTACGAATACCTAGTGTTAGCGAATAGTCAAAAGGAGTTATTACAGTATCTGTAAATAAATAACTATTGTCAACAGAATATATATTTTCATTAGCTAATGATGTTCCACCATTTGCAGCTACATAAAAAGTAGAAAATTTAAATATATTTTTTATTTGAGCATTCAAAGAAAAACTCAAAAAGAAACAAAATATAGTTAATATTCTTATCATTTAAAATAATAATTAAAATGTTTTAACACCAAAATAAACTACACAAGATCCGCTATTAAGTTCTACAAGATCCCATGTTCCAAATATTGTTACACCTTTAGGAAAAGTATGACTTGTTGTAATGTCTGTTGCAACAGCTAAAGCACCAAATGCTTCTGTATGTACATTTTCAACAGTTTCAGTACTAATAGAATTAATTCTACCTCTATCGTTTTCTAATTTTTCAAATGTAGTGTCTTCTAGCATAGTAACAGATATAATATATCTTTTAGCTATAGTATCATCATTTAAATCAACTTTTGCTCCGTCTCCACTTAAATACGATGAGCCATATTGACCCAAACTACTATTATATAAATCATTAATATTTGCCATAATTTAACTTAAATTTATTGTTGCTGTTTTAGTAACTGGTCTAGCTACACTATTGTCTACTATTGTAACTACTAAGGCGTAAGTTCCTTTTTGATTTGTAATATTAAATTGTAATGTATGATTTGCTGTAGTTAATCCTTGACTTACTTTAGCGTTATTTGTTGTAATATTACTAATTTGTGTAGAAGTAATAGTTGTAGTATCTCCTACTAATGAAGTAGAAGAACTTGTACCAAATCCTGGAAAACTTGTTTTATTTGTATTTGCAGTAATTGCATTAGATTGTGATGAAGTTATTCCTGTTTTAGATGTATTAGCATTAATAGCGTTTATTTGATCTTCAGTTGCGCCTGCATCATCATCTGTTGAATTACTATTAGCTAAAACTAACATTGTAAGAATTGCTCTAAGTTTTTCTGTATCGACTCTTTTTTGTCTGCCTACAAATAATTCTTCTACCATATCAAGAAGTTCTGCTCTGCTTCTTTGTTCCTCAGAAGCTACAGTAATTTTTGTTAAAGTTTGTCTTTTAACTAAATCTTTATATTTTGTTCTAAGATCTGAATTTTTATAGTCTTTTTTAATAGCCATTACCCTCCTATATATGCTATAATTGCACCTGCTCCTAAATTAATAGATGTCCATCTACCAAAAATAGTTAGTCCTGCTGGAAAAGTATTACTTACATCTACAACGTCACCACCTGTACCAACTACATTAGAAGCTGTTGATCCATTGTGTATTGATGCTGCTGTTCCAGGAAAACCTAATCCTCCATTACTTACATCTGCAACCATACCACCTGAAGAATCAAAAGTAGAATCTGCTACCATTTGTATAGCAACAAAAACTTTATTATTTGGAGGAGTTATAGCTCCATCTGCATCGGTAAATATTGATCCTTGCTGTCCAAATTGTTGTTGATATAATGTATCTACGTTTGCCATTTTATTTATTTTTTACAAATATAATAATTTTATCCTATAGTTCTTCTACTTTTAATTTTTCATCATTAGACAAGCTGCTATAGTGTTTGTCTTTAATACGCACTACATAATCATTGTTAAGTTGCTCTGGGTAACCAAACGTATAAGTGTGTTTATTAGGTAGTTTAAAAAAAACATTTAATCTATCTATTAAATCTTGACATTCTTTTTTTGTTCCTTTAAAATAATTCATTATGATATATTATGTCTATTTATTAAATATTCTTCTACTAAATCTCTATTATCAGATGATAATTTAACATTGCAATTTACAAGTTCATATAATTTTCCTTTTAATCCAGATGAACTAGCTCCTATTGTACCTACAGTAATTGTACCAAGCTCACCAGTATTATTTTGGTTTAATGTTTTGTTTGCACCATTAATTCTTAATGTTATTGCACCGCTACCACCTGCGTATTCTATACATACAAGAACTTTTTCATCTAATGATATTTCATTTCCAGCACTCGTTCCACTATTAAATGCAGTTTTATTTGTATTATCACCTAAAATACCTACAAAATCACCTTTAGTTGTAATATTAATAAATCCAGCTATATCTGTTCTAGCTGTAAAACCAGAACCAGCAGTACCATCATCGACAAAATGTTCTTCATTTAAAATTTTATGTGTAGTTTGCGAAAGACTTGAATCTATATTAATTACAAAAAAACAAGAAAATCCACCTGTACCATCATTATTCATTACATCAAATACATCGTGGGAAAAATCAAAATCATAAGTGTCATCAGTAGTATTCCAACTGTATTCTTTTTGAAATAATCTATCTCCGCCATCAAATGTAAGCGCAGCATTTTCATTACTTCCTGACAAAGATGGTTGTTTTCCTGATTGATTACTAACCCAATCAGCTGTACCTACTTGATCTCTCCATCTAGCCACTACTCCTGATCCTTCAGAAGTTTCTGTAACGTCTGTATCTCCTTTTAACCAGGTTATTACTTCAGATAAACTATCTACAGTAAAGCCACCTTGTTTTTTAGTTCTAACTAATCCTAAACCTAATCCTAACATATTACTTTTCTAATAAAGGTTGTGTTATTGTTTGAAATGGTAAGATTTTACGAGCTGTTCCTCTGGCTTTTAAATCACCTGCATCTCCAAACTTACTATCTCTTTTGTATCTTTCTCTTGTAGCAACTTCTTTTACAAATTGCATTGTGTTTTTTGCAGTAGATAAAGATGCTGGAGGTATTGTGTAGTTTACAAATCGTTTAGTATCTGTAAATATTAATGCATCACCACTTAATTTATCTATACGTTTACTTAAAAACTCGTCTTCATCATCGTCTAAGGCTGTACCTAACAGCAATAGAGTAGCTGTCATTCCAACACCATTTAGATAAACTTTAATAGCTCTTTGCTTAAATTCTGGTAAAGCATTGAACTCTTCCATAAATTCAGACAAAGGTCTTTTTCCTTCAAACATACCTTTTACAAAATCGTATGCTGCTCTATAAGTACCTACCTCTTGTTCTCCAAATCTATTTATATCTTCTTGCTTTAATCTATTGTATGCAAGAGTAATAAACCATCTCTTGTATTGCTGAACAGCTATACCTAAAGAATACATACTAAGTAGTCTTTGATCTAATTGTGTATAACCTTCACCGTGTAATGTAGATATTCTATTATTAATCTCCATTACTCTGTCTTCAGATACATTACCAGACTCAAACTCTTCTTTTGTTAATTGACCTAAGAATGATGCTCCTTGTATCCATCTTTCAGATAGTTCCATAGGCAAGAAAGCTAAGCCTTCTATTTTACTAAACGCATCTTTTTCTCCAACAACATCAGTAAAGCTCATCTCTACAACTCTATGTCGTTTAAGAATGTCTTTAGATTTTTTAAAGTCAGTCCAGAATCTTTTTTCTCCAAGTATAAATTGACTACCACCACGTTCTCTTAACTCTTGGTATTTACCAGCTAATATGTTACCAGCACCTACAGCAGCATTAAAACCAAGGTGTACTAAAGCTGTCCATCTTACAATAAATTTAACAGCTTTGTCTCCTCTTTCACCAAGAATAGTAGTTTGTTTTTGATTTCTTAAAAATCCTTGTCTCCAATTCTTACTTAAATACTCCACAGTATTCTCATTACCTAAATCTTGGTTGTAAGCTATTACAGCATCTACTAGGGCAGATACATTACCCATACCTTCAAAGTCCTGATAGCCATGCACAAACGTTACAGATCTAACATATTGTTTAAGGTTGTTAGCTAAATCAAAACTTGTAAGTTCTTTAGCTCTTACAGTACGACTAGCATTAAACCTACTAAACAAACCACCTTCCATTAGTGTATCCATTTCTAAATCAGTAGCAATAATTGGATCACCATCTTCATGCTTTCCAAGTTCTAATTGTTTTAATGCTTTATTTCTTAGTTTACGCAACTCATTAATTTTTCTACCAGAAGGCATTACAAGTTCGTTATTGTTTAAATACAAATTCTTAAAATATCCAAATGATTGCATAACAGCTTTACCATTTTCATTTGTACCTGTAATTCTAACATTGTCTATGTTTGATGTAGATCCTAAATGATTAGCATAAAGACCTAACAATCCTCTTGCTGATAAAGCTTCTAAGTTACTCATTTGTACATGTGGTATATACAATTCACCCATACCATTTTTACCTAAAACTTTTCTAAACCTACCAGTAATTTCTTGATATTTATTATAGAAAGCTATTTCTTCTTTAGTAGGTGATTGATTTAAAAACCTTTGTTTGTCTAATAATTTAATACCATCTTTATTTTGCTCAAACATTTTACCGTAAAGTTCATTTTGTCTAGCTCTTGGATTAAGACCTTTTAACAAGCCTCCTTTACTTTTGTTTAAAGCAACTTCTACTTCTCTAATTTCATTTACTAAACCTTGTACTGTTTTAACGTAAGTTCTATACTCTCTTTGTATTTGATTTAATACATATTGTACTTCAGGTCTTTTAGATGTCATGTTATTAGCACCAAACCATTTTCTTATTACATCTATGTCTTCTTTAGATGAATCAATCTTTTGTCCACTTTTATTACTTATATCTTGTAATTGTTTAGCCATAGCTTTTTTACCAATAACTAAATTTATTTTGTGTAATAATCTTGGACTTGCTAATTCATCTTCATTTGATTCAAGCTGTCTAGCTTCTTTAACTAAAGCTTCTATGCTCATAGACTCTAAGCCTTTGCTTTCTAAGCGTTCTTCTGCTTTTGACACATTAACTAAAGAGTTTCTGTAAGCTTCGTATCTATCTTTAAATTGTTGTGTGTATTTAGAACCTTTTACTTTAGCAGAATCATATCCTAAGTATCTTAGATACTCTTCGTAACTTAATGTTTTAGTAGAAGCTTGTAGGTGATCAGTATAAAAATCTCTTTTGTCTAACTTAAGACTAGCAGAATTATTTGGCTCAAACGTTTGTTTACCTTGTAATTTTCTAAGCTCATTAATCGTAGGCTTGACTTGTTCTTCAGACTTAAATAAATTATTGTGTTTTAATATAAGTTCATTAGCTTTATCAGCTACGTCTTTGTCATTTACAGAAATACCACTTCTATTAATTTCTTTCTGCAATACTTCATCTAATATATTAAACTTATTATTTACATAGTCTTTAGAAAACAATGGTGTTAAAGTTTTACGTTTAAAACCTAAACCATTTTTCATAAAGTCATATTGCAATAAAGCGTCTTTAACCTCGTTAGGAAGCAATGTAAACTCATTACGAGCTTGTTGTATTGTTTCCTCTACACTAAACTTATTAATCTCGTTAGGATTAATTTCTATTTGATTTTCAAAAAACTTATCACCCTCTACATTGCTAAGTAATAAATATTTCTTAATAAAGTTATCACCAGGTCTATTGTAATATGATTCAATTTCTGTGTATACTTCTTTAATAGTTTTGTTATTTAAACTTAATGTAGGTATAGCTTCAGATACTTTTTGCAAATAGTAATCTTCTATAAGTTGTCTGTGCTCATATCTTTCAAAGTTTAGTTTTATTTTCTTAACATCTTCAATATAACTAATTACTTCTCTAGCTTCAGGAGTATACATAAAACTAGTAGATGATTGTCTGTCTACTTGCTTTTGTAATAACTCTATAGAATGTTGAACTAAAGGATCTCCTCTAAAACGATCTATAGTATTAGGACTTATAAAACTATTTTTCTTTAGATTATTTATGGAGTCTATTAATCTTTGAGCATCGTGTCCATTTTTAGGTATAGACTTGTGTACAGAAACAGCTTTACCAATAGAAAATATTTCATCAGTAAGTTTTTCTGTTTTATAAAGTAAATCTAACAAAGCCATTTCTGATCCTTTATTTTTACCTTTTAGTTTAGATATGTCAAGAGTAACGTCTCCTGATGTTCTAAATCTTTTTACTATGTTGTCAGCAGCTTTTTTACCTGTACCCTTATAATACTCTTGTATTGTTCTAGCAATAGCCATGTTAGAGTCTGTAGTAGTTGTAATAGACTGATCACCTCTGTGTTTATTGTATATCTTAACAATAGGATGATTCATTATTACGGCAACATCTTTTAATTCAATACCTATTCTAGATAGTAATACAAATTGATTTACAGTATTTGGCGTTAAACCTAACTTGTTAGCGTATTGATATTTTGCATTATCTAATACAATGTTTAAAAGCTCTGCAACAGCAAACGCATTACCAGCAGGCTTATCTTTATTAATAGTATCAGACAAAGAAGATACCTCATCGTATCCTTGTATATTAATTCCAAATGTAAAACCTACATCATAACCAGACATTACATTTAATACTCTTTGTAATGATGCTATAGTACCAATCATATTCTGTGCTGGTACATTATCATTAAAATATTGTTTATCTCCAGTAGGTAATAATTGATTGTCCATAGTAAGTTTCTTGCCATAGAAATTTTCTACTTCTTGTATAGCTTGCTCGGATGTTTCAGATATATCAATAGGAGTAATAAGCTCTTTGTATCTTAAACCATCAACTTCAATGTCACCTAAAAATTGTAAGTTAAGATCTAGTAATCTATTTACGTCTTCTTGGTATTCTTCTAATCTATTGGTAACAGCAATTGCCTCGCCTCCTAATGGAGTAGAGACTCTTTGACCTGTAGTACCTTTGTGTTTATAATTTAAAAATATAGCATCACCATCTAAGTCAGAACCAATAACAGTAGATACTCTTGAAGGTATTGCTATAGAAGATCTTGCTCCATCTTTACCTTCAGGCATAAAATCTTTAACTACATATATAACAGTAGATTGTTTACCGTGTGCAGGTATACGAGTACCTATAATTAAATCTCCAATGTTTACACCATCTTTTTTAGCAGTAGCTGGTATAACAGCTTCAGATACAACATAATCTTGATTATTATCAATAAGCCTGTTTAAAGCATTTTTATATTGTTCGTTCTCAGTTGTGTCAACTAAATCAGATACTTTAGTATATGCTTTTAAATTACGTCCTATAGGTGATGTTTGATATGCAATAGTACCAGCAAACATTGCTTTAGTACCAAACTTAACTAATCTTGACGCAGCTAATTGTTGCACCATATTGTTAAGAGCAGGATGTAATCCAGGAGCATACTTAGCTAAAGATGTATTAAGATTACCAAAGAACTCTTCGCCTATTAGCTTTGTAAGAACATCTGTATCTTTTTGTCTTTGTTCTGGAGTAGACTCTTTAGAATAAATTACATTGTTTTGTTTTTTACTTTCATATCCAACCATTGCTTTAGCAGCAAGCTTGTGCATTTCTGTAACTAATTCTTTTTCGTTTGTAGATATATTACTATGCTGATGACCAAATAACTGTGATGGCATATGAAACTCATGACGTTCTTTGTCTATTTCAGTTTGAGACATAAATCCTTCACCGCTTATACCAGACCATCTATCAAACAGATTAACTTCTGCCTCACCAGAACTATTGTATATTTCGTCTTGTTTAGCAACAATATCTTCAACAGTATTGTTTTCTAAATTATACATATAATTTGATCCAGGAGCGTAAACTTTAAGTGCAGACTCAAATGTTGCTATAGGTAAGAACTCATGCAAATTACCAGTCATTTCTGGGCCTTGAATCATTCTTTGTTTGCCTATCGCATCTTTCCTAGCTCTGAGTATATCAGCAATCTTTTTTAATTGTGGACTTGCTTTTTCATCAGCAGGAGTTATTTCATCAATTTTAAATTTAGCAAAAGTTCTTTTACCAAACATCTTAGGGTTTCTATTGTCAGTCTCAACATAATCATAAACGTGCTTAAACTGATTACCTAGTTTACGCATAGAACCAAATTGTTCTCTTATAAGTTGTCCGTCTCCAGCTAATACATATGCTTGTGCATCTGTATCATTATCTCCCTCTGTAAATATATCTTCAAAAGCTACAAACTCAATAGGTACATTTCTATTTCCAGGTGTACCTCTTTTAATAGCACCTTCTGCTCTTTTAATATAATCTATCTCATTTCCACTTTGCTCATGTTTTCCAATAAACATTTCTTGAGCCATAAACTTATGAATAGAATAGTTAAACAAATAGTTTTTAATATTTGCATCACTTAACTTTTTACCATCCTTACCAATAAGATCGTTGTTTTCTATTTGTTTAGAATCTTTAATTATTTCTGCTTTAAACTTTTTAACAGATTCATTTAATCCTTTTAATATAAAAGCACCATCTTTCTTTTCAATTGTAAATGGATTGACTTTACTTCCATCTGAATATTTTGCATCATTATAACCAGCATTAAAAGCCATCTCTAATAAATCCTGTCTTTCTTGTAAGGTTTTAGATATAGGTGTTTTTATATAGTATCTACGTTTAGCAGATCCAAATACAGCTATAGGTTGATCGTAATAAGCTTTATCCTTTTTGCCTTTAGTTTCGTTAATAGCATATAGAAAATCATTAAGATCTGCAAGCATTAATTCTTGAGCATCCATCTTAACGTACTTTCTGTTTCTTCTACTATCTAATTTTAAGTTAGTTCCTGTAGTAGCAAATACACCAGAGAATAAACTTATATTATGTTCACCTCTACCGTCAGCTAACATAGCTGCATATATATTAGTAAACTGTTCTTGATTTGCAAATCCTAATCCTTGCATTAGTTCTACGTAAGCTCCTAAGTCTTTACTAGCTAAGTCAGCATAGTTTTCGTTTTTATTATGCAAAGAGCTTTCTCTATTTATAATAAGAGTAGGATTTTCAGATACGTCATTAACTTGTGTAATATAGTTTTTAGCCCTAGACTGTACTATTAAATCTCCAAGTAAATTTTCAAAACCATCTTTAATCTGTAAGGTTCCCCCTCTTCTACCTTCTCCTGTAAAATCAGTTATGTTATCTTTTATTAATGCTTCAACTGAAGAATATCTTTTGTTTTTATAATTAAACAATCTACCACCAGAAAACAATCTAGTGTCTATAAACTGCCAGTATGGTGAGTCTCCATATATTTCCGCTAAAGACTCTATAATGTTTTCTCCGTTATTAAAGTTTCTAACTAAAGCACCTTTTTCTTGATTAGACTTTAATGATTTTTTACCAAACCAATTTTTGTTAGCGTGTTTAGTAAGAGAAGCTTGCCATCTTGATTCGTCTTTACTAAACGATATACCTGGCACCCAAGTATTAATACCTTCAGGGCCTCTTCTAAAGCCAGCCTCTTTCATTGTTTCAATCTTCTTGTTAGCAAAGTCTATCGACATCTCTACTAATAAAGCATCTACAAGTGTATCTTTCTTTAATTTACTTTTAAGATACTTAACAAATCTTACAACTTGTGGATTAGTACTATCAGTTACATTAGTAACAAAAGTAAAATTGTTTTGTTTCTTAGTCTGTTGTCCTATTGCGTGTAACTCTGCACGTAAGTCTTTTCCATTTACAGGATTCTTATCGTTCTTCTTGCTTTCTTCTATTTCGTATGCTTGTAATAATTTAGAAGTTGTATCTCCATACATTACCTCATCTTTATCAAACACATTACCTTTATCATTTTCTTCTAACAATAGCTCTTGTTCTAAGTCTAAGCTTAACTCTATAGAGTCATCACTTCTTTGTCCTTGATCTAATCTATTAGTTACAGAATTTACTAAGTTGTTTACAATTCTTTCATACTCTTTAAATGATGCTCTGTCTACAGCTGATCTAATTTGTCTTACTAAAGAGTCATGATCTATTTGTAAAATACCTGCTGGTACTTTTTTAGTATTAGTATTGTATGACTTTAAATTTTGTTTGTATATCTCTTGTGTAATTGCCTGTACAGCATCTTCACCTTTAAGACCTTTGCTTCTTACTCTTTGTTGTACTATATTAAATAGTCCTATTTTAGATATACGATCAAAGCTTGCCTTCTTAAATGATGTACCTTTAGAGTATGAGTTTTCTTTAAGATTCTTAGCTTCATTAATAACACTAAAGTTAGCTTGAACAAACTCCATTATTTGATCGTAGTTCATTGAAGATATTTCAGGTATAGCTTCTTGTAAAGCTTTTTCTGCATCTTCTTTCTTAGCTAATCCAGATACTCTTTTGTATAGTCTTTTTAAAATACTATCGTAAGATTGTGCATCTTTTTTATTATCTATTACATTTGTTATTCCACCTTTTCTATTAAAGTCTTCATTAGTAAATGCAAACGATTCTTCTAATAATCCAAACTGTGACTGATCGTTTAATCTTGTAATAGCACCATCATTAATTAATTGAGTAAATAATGATTGCATAGCATCTTTATACGCTATAGTATCTCCATTGCTTGAAGAGTCAGTTATAGTATCTATTAAAGACATCATAGCAGAGTCTACATCTTTTCTGGATTTATTTACTAAATTATCATAAACATCTATACCAGTAACAAACTTACCATTCATTTTGTATCTTGTAAGTAATGGATAATTGTATTGAGTATTATCAATTAGACTTTCTAAATTACCATCAGTCGTAAGTATTTTTCTTTTAATAAGAAGGGTGTTAAGTCTTTTCTGTAATGGTGTACCAGCTATTGATTGATAATATGGATGCGACAACTCGTGTATTAAGTCTGTCTGCATTGCTGAGTTTGGATTTACAATTATTGTGCTACCAAAAAATACAGCAGCAGCAGGAGCTCCAAAACCTTCTAAAACTTGTTTGTGTGTAAACTGTATATCTATACCAGGAAACTTTTTTTCTAAAGCTAAAGTTAAATAACCACGTATAAATCTTTGTTCTTGGGTGTCTCTTAATAAAAATGTAGAAGAGTTAGACTTGTCTTTATTATCAGTATCTTTTCGTTTTAAACCTGAAGTTTTTTTACCTTGATCAAGAAACTTTTTAAGTTTTTCAGATTGTTCAGAAGATGTACCCTCAATAACTTCTACTTTAGATACCTCTTCTTTTACTGACTTTTTACTTTTTTTTTTATCTAATGTCTTTGCTATTTGCTCTGGTGCTGGTTGTTCTAATTTAATTTCATTAATTACAGCTTTTACTTCTTCTTCAGTATAAACTGTATCTTCACCTTTTATTTCTTTTATTCTTTCAATAGCTTGCTCTCTTATAGAAGGTTGTTCTTGCAAATCTTCTCTACGTTCATTAAGCTCTTCTGTTTTTGCATCTAAATTAGCTTTAGCAGATTGAATTATATCTGATAAGGTTTCTTTAACATTACTATTTAATATTTTGTTTTCTACAAAATCTTTTACAAAATTTATAACTTCTAAGGTTGCTCCTTTTAAATCTGTTTTTTTAATATTGTCAACTATTTCAGAAGCTTTTTGTTTAGCCTCTTCTTTTGTAGGTGCTTTTTCTCCTATAGTATTTTTATACTCTTTTAGTTTTTCTTCTATTTTAGCAGAAGCTCCAGGTATTACTTTGTCTAAATATTTTTTAGTAAAATTTGTTCCTTTTTTTATTTGCTCTCTAAAAAAGTTTGTAGTTTTTTTAGCAGGTTCGCTCTGCACAACTTCTTTTGTTTTTTCTTTTGCAAAACCCAAAGCATCACTCACGCTGTCTTTAACACCTTTTTCTTTAACAGAAGATACAGCTTGTGTAAATCCTTCTTTAACAGCCTTAGCGCCTTTCTTAACTACGTCTGTAGCTTTTGATATAATACTAGTTTGACCATCTATTACTTCTTGCCTACCTTTTCTAGTAGTTTCTGCAAATTGATCAGGAGTCATTCCTTTAGAACTCTTTTTAACTCCAGAACCATCTTTAAGCATTTTACCTAATCTAACTGTAGCTAAAGTTTCAATTTGATTTTCTAGTTTTTGAATATTTTCTTGTTGTTCTTGAACTGCTTTATCTTGCTGAGAATTTTCTAGAGCTATTTGTTTTTCTAATTTTTCTGGATTGTTTTTAATTGTTTCTTCATGATATTCTATATTTTCTTGCCTTTTTAGATTAATATTATCTATCTTTCTATTATACTCCGCAATATCTACTCTTTTTAAGAATATATTTTTTTTACCTGCTTGACTTAAAAAATCTCCTTTGTAAGATGACGCATAAATTTCCTCCGTTTCTTCCAAAGATCTTATTATGTCTTCAGCAACTTCAGGCTGCATTTGTTTTTCAGCAACCATTCTATTAACACGATCTTTAGCTAATTGTGCATTACCATTACTGTCTATTATTGTGTGAGCTATAATTTCTGTACGCATAGATTCTGCTTGTTTAAATTTTGCAGCATCCATAAGATTTCCTAATCTTGTTTCATTTTCTTGTAGTTGATATTCTCTTTCAGCAATAGCATCTACATAACCCCCTCTAGAACCCATAGCAAAACCTAAAGCAGCAGATGTTACTCTTGTTTGTAACATTTCTGGAGATTCGTAAAACTCGGTATAAGTCATAAAGTCTTCACCCTTCTGATCTGCTATAGCTGTTCTTTTAATCCATTCTTGAAATACCTCTTGTCTTTGCTCTACCATTGCTTCAGTAGTACCTACAGTACCAGCCTGTACAAATGGTGATATTTTTTTAGCAAATGACATTCTTTTTGGAAGCTTACTAGCTATATTTGTAATTCTACCTAATCCTCCAAAGACTAAACCAAATTGTAAAATATCAGCAGCTATCCATTGCGTGTTGTCTTTCCAAACTTGTGATGCAGCAGCTTGTGCTTCTTGTGGCGAAAGACCGTCTCTTAAAGCTTCTTGCATAGTTTCACCTGCAACAAATGCTCCTTCAGCAAAGTTACCACCAATACCCCCAGCAATAGAACTTGTAATTATATTTGCTGTTTTACCTAACTCAGCTTTTAAAAAATCATCACCAACTTGTAAACCTTTTCTTTTAGCTTGTTTTTTTGTAGCCTGTTTTATTACTGGTTTGTATAGTTTTTCTCCTACACCTAATGCTCTAGCTCCTTTATATGCTTTGTTTGTATTAGCTAAAATTCTTACAGACTTAGCAGCAATTCCTGCTGGTAAAAAGAAAGACATTGAGTATGGTAAAACTTTAGCTACATCAGTAGCCCAAAAGCCTGGATCAGCTAACTGATTCCAACCTACAGACTTAAACTCATCTGCTATATATACATTATTATTAGCTGCTATCTTTTGTCCTGACCTTTGTAAAAAATCTCCTATAGAAGTATTTTGATTTACATCTGGATCCCATGGAGTTAATACAGCACTTAAAAATTCATAAGTATCACCAGTACCTTCTATTAAGTTACCAGTACCAGCATACATAGATCTATTAAATTTAGAATCAGATCCTAACTCTCTAGCAGCAACCGTACCTAATCCTGCACCTGCAACAGCTCCACCTGCTCCTCCAAAAAATCCACCAACACCACCACCAATAGCGGTAAGCGCATCCTGTGGCGCAAAGTCAGGTGCTAAAAATTCATTTGGAGAAATACCTGTTTGCGTAGGATTTAATCCCATTCTTTGTTGCATAACAGCGTTTTGTTCTTGATTACGTTGCTGTGCTGCGTATTGACCTATATTTGCATTTGGATCTTCAGTTCTTAATGAAGCCATAAGACTTGACATAGGAGAATCAGTCATTCCCTTATCGTATTCTTGAGCTCCTTCTTCTGGACTTTTGTTTAAACCTTCTGCAAAATTAAAATTATCAGCCATTATTTATTTTGTGTGTTATAGTATTTACTCCAAAGTTTGTATTTTCTTTTTAAAGATGCATAATCTTTACCTTTCTTTGACTCCATATATTTAGAAAATGCTGCAACATTACCATTTTGTAATAAAGAATAATACTCTGGTTCTGAGGCTGCTAAAGTACTAAAATTTTGTAATACTTTTTGTAATATAGAACCAACATTCGAATTATTTGTTGTTCTAGCTTCTATCATAGTAGCTTCAAATGCATCAGCCATAACATATGGTAACATATTTGATGGTATACCATTACTAGCTAAAGTACTTTTAAATGGTTTAGTATAAGCATTATCTATACTTTTAAATCCATTGTCAGTACCACTAGCATAAATATTGTTTAATTCTATTTCAACTGATTTTGCAATTTCTGCTTTCCTTTCGCTTTGCTTAGTTTGATTTTTAAGTATAGCTCTTTGATTTCTACCTTTAGACATTGCTTCATTAAGATCTTTGTCGCCATCTAATTCTGCAAATTCTGCATCTGATATAATTATTTCTTTATAATAAATATCATTATTAAAATTATCAGGCTCTGTAAATTGTGTTACATAAGCAGGTGTTACACTATAATCTTTTTCAGTTAATTCAAGTCCAATTTTTTCGTTAATTTCTTTTGCTAATTCAAAAGGATTTAAATCTTTCACTCCTTCAGTTAATAAAAAAGATTCATTTTTTTGTGTACCAGGATTGTAATAAGAAACTTTAGCTCCTAAATACAAACCGTTAATTCTCATATCGTCATTAGTATTATCCATCCAATTAGGATCTTCAATCAACCCTCCTTTAGCATTATACCAACCTTCTGTTTGCCCTCTTTCTCCTTGTATGTATAAATCACCATCATCTTCATACAGCTTACCTCCAAATTCAGCTTGAAATATTTTAAAATCTATTTGTCCATCAACACCAATTGCTCCAGCTGAAGCTAATTTAAATCCATCTTTTTGTTTTAAGCCAGGATTTCTTTGATCAAAACCAATAGTAGAAGCTATTCTATCAGCAGCATCTATATTTTCTACATAATTTGACCATCCACCAGCTGAAACAATCTCTGCACCTGAAGCACCTTCGCTTGGAAACATAGTGTATACTGATTCTAATTCAATACCTAATGACGTTTCTACTTTATTAGTACCATATTGTGGTATCGTTTGATTTGTTTTACCAAGCCTTCTGCTTAAATAAGACGGTGAAGTTCCATCTCCAGATACTAATACTCCAGGATTTTTTCTAGCAAAAGCAGTAAGTTCAGATGCTTCTTCTGGATTGTATCCTTGATAAATTAAATCTCTTTCATAATCATTAAAAATCATTGGATTAGCATGCAATATATCTGTTTCAGTAATTTCTTTTTCCAATGATACTTCCTCTGCAAATTTAAAATCTAATTGTGTATCACCTATTCCATCCCAAGTAAAACTATCTATTTCTTCGTTTTGCCATTTAATAAAATTATCATATACGCCTAACGGAACTGTTTGTCCAGATTCTCTAGTACCTTGATCTCCAGCAAATTGATATATTTTTGCTATAGCTTCTTGTGTTTGTTTCATAGCAAACACTTTATCATTGTTTGTTAAAGAAAATTGATAGTCTCTAAGATCTTGATCTATACCAAGCCTTTTAGCTTTCATGTATCCACCAGCTTGTCTTATCTTTTCATTAATAGGAGCTAACAAATCTTCTGACATTTGTCTTACAAGATCTTTATCTCTTTTTCGAGCATTTGTTCCAGTAGTTAAATCAAAAGCATATTTAAAAGATTCATCAATTAATGCTTGACTAGCTTGATTAGCTGCTGCTTCTTGTTTTTGTATATTATTCTGTAGTGTTAATTGTTTTTCTAAATATGCAATTTCTTCTTGTTTTTGTTCTTTTCTACTA
>Ga0209634_1000896_pt1 | contig 22480 bp, 19 predicted proteins | sample LinPmetageLP40_FD_184043 | JGI IMG/M metagenome (GOLD analysis project Ga0209634, IMG submission 184043) | Marine viral communities from the Pacific Ocean - LP-40 (SPAdes) (version 2) | ecosystem: Environmental > Aquatic > Marine > Oceanic | place: Pacific Ocean | collected 2010-08-26 | reverse complement strand
GGTTGTCTGCTTTTAATATCATAGTGATCTACTTACTTTCTACGAACTCAATCTGCAAATTTAATATCCTTTATGAATAGTTGCAGACTTTTTACATTTCTAAAATCATTCTCTTCAATAGTGAAGGTCATAGAGAATGGTTTACCGCTATTGACGGTATCAAAATGATCACTCATTCCGAAACCAATACAGTCAATCGACTGACTATTGTTTTCTTGTTGCACCGTAAATTTCAAATGTATCTCCTTGAGCAATAATGGTGCCCCCTTCAGAGTCAAGTGGTGCATCACAAAGACAGGGGTCATGTTTTCTGGACCAAAGGGAGACATTTGACGCAGGATATTGTAAAATTTTGATGTAATATCATCGAGACAGACTTCTGCATCTATGTTTATTTTTGGAATCAACTGGTCTTCAGAGATGGTGGTGCTTACAAATTCTTCAAACTTTTCTTTGAACAATTCGACATTTTCTACGGGCATACTCAACCCCGCTGCGTACATGTGTCCACCAAATTGGTCAAGAACATCTTCGCATGCAGAAATCGCCTTGTACACATTGTATCCATCTACTGATCTGGCCGAGCCAGTGGCTTGATCACCAGACTTTGTGAGAATAACCGTAGGGCGATAATAATGTTCAATGCATCTCGATGCTACAATACCTATTACCCCCTTGTGCCAATCTTCTTTAAACAACACAGTGCTTTTTGATTTCTCCCCTTCAGAATCTGCTATCAAACCTAAAGCCTCTTGAGTGATAGTGCTATCAACTTGCCTTCTATTATCATTGTGTTTGTTGATTTGTCCACCGAATTCAGTTGCCTCTTTGATGTCTTTGGCCAATAACAAATCAACTGCTCCTTTAGCATGCGCAATGCGCCCTGCCGCATTGATGCGAGGGCCAATGCCAAATACAACACCTGAGATATCTATGTTGGATTGATTTCCTGAAAGACTAATCAACGCTTTGATACCAGGCCTCGGAGAATTATTTAGTTTTTGCAAACCAAAAAATGCCAAAACCCGATTTTCGCCAGTAATCGGAACTATGTCGGAAGCTATGCTGATAGCAAGTAAATCAAGGTATTCAAATACTTGTTCTTGTGAAATGTTATTTCTTAAAGCAAATGCCTGAATCAATTTAAAGCCAACGCCACAACCTGACAGCTCTTTGTATGGGTATGAGCAATCTCTGCGCTTAGGGTCAAGAACGGCTACTGCGTTAGGCAGTTCTTCTCCTGGGGTGTGGTGATCACAAATGATAAAGTGAATACCAAGATCAAGAGCTTTCTGTACCAATTTATTGGCTTTGATACCACAGTCCAGAGAAATCATTAAGCTATAGTTGTTTTCCTTTGCCCAAGTTATCCCCTGATCAGAAACACCGTAACCTTCTTTGTATCTGTCAGGAATGTAGAAAGCAACATGATCATAAATAGATGAAAGAAAATGATACATCATTGAGACAGAAGTTGTCCCATCGACATCGTAGTCGCCATAAACAAGAATATTTTCGCCTCTCATTATCGCCAGTTCTATTCTATTCACTGCCTCTTCCATGTCCTTCATCAAAAAAGGATCATGGAGCTGATCTAACTCTGGGCGGAAAAATGTTTTGGCCTTGTCGAAAGTATCTATTTTTCGAGAAGTGAGCATTGCTGCAATCACAGGGTTAACATTGATTGCTTTTGACAAACCATCTATAGTTGATCTATCAGTATTCTTATTATAAACCCACTTTTTCTTCATTTCAAATCGCTATAAAGCAAAAAAAGCAGTCTCGTCACGATAGTTATCGGGACGAGACTGCTTTGATGATTTTTATAAAAGTATTATTCTCCTTCTGCTTCTTGCCCTACGACTCCTTCCAATACATCTTTGATCTCTACACGTGTGCCATCTTGGTAAGGCACAATCCATGCATCCTTTACGCCCATCTCACGAAGGTATTTTTTGAAAGTGTCCGCTTCCCAATAGTCAGCAAATTGTCCAAGAGTAATTTTTTGTGTGCCGTCCTCATCAGTTTCACCTGAAAAGTTCTCATTATTTTCGAAGTATTTAGAGAGGTCTTTATTTTTGAATGCCCCGATTTGTACTTTGAATACCACTCCTTTCATCGAGGAACGCTTATTTTTGGGTGCTGATGAAGCGGAGGCCTTCATTTCCCTTACCTCTTTCCTCGCAGATGACAAATCACTTCTCAATTTGGTCATGTCATCTTCCATTTCAGAGATTTTGGAATCCTTATCACTGAGACGTGATTGAAAATTGGCATTGTCAGCTTGCAGATTGCTAACCTGACCATTCAGGCTTTGACTTTCCTCTAGCAGATTTTTAAGCGTCTCTGGAGCCTTCACGTAGGTCTTAGCCTTTTTCTTCCACTCTTTCTTTTCAGCCTTTGATAGCTGAGCGTATGATGTACTTATCGTTCCTAAAGCCAATAGGGTGCAAAGTAATAGTTGTCCGAATTTTTTCATTTTATGGTTGTTTTCAAAAGTATCTGATTGAAAAAGTAGTAAATATTATCCAAATATAAAATTATCTCCTTGATTGCTGACGTAAAAGTTGAAAATATAAAAGGGTCAAAAGTTTATTACCATAAGTAAGTCAAACAACCCCAACGCAAAATAGGTGCACTATTTCTTATTCAGAAAATGAAGACCTAATCACACTCCAAATTAAAATAATTATCTATATTATTGTTTAACTATATTGTAATAATGATAAACAACACCCAGAATTCTTTTACTATCCAAGATTTAGAAATCTTGAGTGGGGTGAAAGCCCACACCATTCGCATTTGGGAAAAAAGATACAACTTACTCAATCCAACCAGACTTAATAGGAACATCCGCGTATATTCTCTTGAGGATCTTCAAAAGATGCTAAACGTCAGTCTACTATATCAGCAAAATTACAAAATCTCAAAAATTGCCAACTTTACAGAGAGAGAATTAGCTAGTGAAGCTAAGTCAATTGCACTCAGCGGTGTGACAAATAGCTATCAGATTAATTCATTAGTAGTGAGCATGTTTACTTTTAGTGAGCGTCTTTTTGAAGAAGTTTACACACAGCAAAGTGAAAAAATGTCCTTTGAAATGATTTTTGTGGAGATCTACCTACCTCTTTTAAATCATATGGGAGTTTTGTGGCAGACAGATTCAATCAAACCCGCTCATGAACACTTTATATCAAATTTGATTTACCAAAAAATTGTGCTAAACACAGCATCAGCAGAGCAAGCTACTGTAGCTAGTAAGAAGGTTCATGTTCTGTTTCTTCCTGAGGGTGAAATTCATGAATTAGGCCTGTTATTTTTGAATTATCATCTCAAACTTAATGGCTCCAAGGTGATTTACTTAGGAAGAGATGTGCCCTTAGAAAACTTAAGCGATATTAGTTCTCAATTTAATGAGATCACTTGGGTTACTAGTTTTACTATTGATAGACCCCTGGAACTCAAAACAAGTTTTATTCTAGCATTAGAGAAGTTGCTCAAACATACAAATAACGAATGTTTGATAATTGGTGGAATTTGGAACTCTTACTCCAAGCTAGGCATAGACCAAAGGATCTCTTTCATCAATGGTTTTTCAGACTTAATTAAGTTGAAAGACTAATGTTGTTTAATAAAATACTATATTTGTTAAACAATGAGCAAAACAATAAGCGTACTAGGTTCAGGGTTTTCATCACTGTCGGCAGCTTGCTACCTCGCCAATGCGGGGCATAAAGTCTCCATTTTTGAAAAACACGAACAAATAGGAGGTAGAGCTAGACAATATAGAAAGGATGGTTTTCTATTTGATATTGGACCGACATGGTATTGGATGCCTGATGTCTTTGAACGATTTTTTAGCGATTTTGGACGATCTCCAAAGGAATTTTACCAATTGGACAGGTTGAATCCAGGGTATCAAATTTATTACAATGAGAAAGATTCAATTAAAATTTCCTCAGAAATCGATGAGATTTATGCGCTCTTTGAAAAAGAAGAAAAAGGTAGTTCGATCCAACTAAAACGTTTCTTAGAACAAGCAAAAAGCAATTACAACGTAGCCGTCAAAGATCTAGTCTACAGGCCAGGCGTTTCTCCACTAGAATTGATTAGTTCAAAAACAGTAACAAAGCTCCATCAGCTCTTTTTTGATATTAGAAAACAAATTCAAACAAAGTTTTCCAACCCGAGGCTAATAAAGATTTTAGAGTTCCCTGTTTTGTTTTTAGGTGCAAAACCAGGAAATACTCCAGCCATGTACAATTTTATGAACTGGGCAGATTTTGGCCTGGGTACATGGCATCCTAGAGGAGGAATGTACGAAGTGGTCAAAGGAATGGAAAAGCTAGCCAAAGAGCTCGGTGTTAATTTTATCTTAAATGCGTCTGTAAATAAGATCGAGATTGATCGTGAAAGTAGAGCGACCAGCATTCTTGTCAATGAAGAAAGAATTGTTTCTGATATTGTACTTAGTGGTGCCGATTACCATCACACAGAAGGATTGCTCGAACCTCAATACCGTCAGTACACTGAAAAATATTGGCGCCAAAAAATATTTGCCCCCTCTGCCTTGATATTCTACGTAGGGTTTGATAAAAAAATAGAGAGCGTCTCTCATCACACTTTATTTTTTGATGAAGCGTTTGATTCTCACGCTGAATACATATATGACACTCCAGCATGGCCGAAAGATCCTTTATTCTATGCCAGTTTTCCCAGTCAAACGGACTCGGCATTTGCTCCAGAAAATAAAGAGGCTGCTACTTTTCTAATACCTATCGCTCCAGGGATACAAGATAGCGAAGGTGAAAGAAACAAATACTTTGAATTGATACTTGAAAGGCTTGAAAGACTGACCAATCAGGAGTTAAAAGACAATGTTCTTTTTGTTAAATCATATTGTATCAATGACTTCAAAAAGGACTATAATTCTTACAAAGGAAATGCTTATGGACTGGCAAATACACTTACACAAACGGCATTTTTGAGACCAAAAATAAAGAGTAAAAAAGTATCTAACCTGTACTTTACGGGTCAGCTTACTGTGCCCGGCCCCGGGGTGCCTCCGGCACTAATATCAGGCAAAATAGCCGCAGAATCAATATTAAAGGATATAAGATAGTGAAAGAACATTTTGATTACATATCGAATGAAAGTGCGACTATCATCACTAGAAAGTACAGTACTTCTTTCTCCATTGCAGTACGGTTGCTAGCACCTAGTATTCGTCAGGGCATTTACAACATATATGGATTTGTCAGAGTAGCTGATGAAATAGTAGACAGTTTTCAGGACTTCCCTAAGGAAGAGCTTCTCAATAGGTTTGAGGAAGAATACAACTATGCTCTACGGGTTGGTATTAGCACTAATCCTGTTATCAATGCATTTCAACGCACCGTAGTAAAATATAATGTTGACAATGAATTGGTTGAGGCATTTTTGAAAAGTATGCGCGCTGATTTAACCAAGACGTTATATGCCAACAAGGGAGAACTTGAAGATTACATTTATGGATCTGCAGACGTAGTAGGTCTGATGTGTTTAAAAGTATTTGTAAATGGCAATGATGATGAGTATAGGCGACTTAAGAATCCAGCTATGAAACTTGGTTCGGCTTTCCAAAAGGTAAATTTCCTTAGAGATCTAAAGCAAGACTCAGAAGAATTGCAAAGAGCCTATTTCCCAAATATCAATGCTGATAATCTCTCCGAAAAAGAAAAAAATGAAATAGTTGCCGAAATAAGACAGGATTTCGAAACGGCACTTATAGGAATCAAAAAACTACCGAAAGAAGCACGTTTTGGTGTGTTTGTCGCGTACAAGTACTATACTGAACTGCTGAACAAGATAGAAAAATCATCAGCAAAACGGCTAAAAGAGACGAGGATTAGTGTGTCAAATTATTCCAAAACGTTTTTGTTGTTTCAATCTTTCTTTAACTATAAATTCAAGATAGTTTGAAACCAGGTAAAAGTATCATTGCAGAAAAACTTAAAATAGTAGATGAATCTGACTGCTTAGATTATTACAGCCATAAAAACACATCACTTTGACAATATTCGTTTACATATTGATTACCACAATTACCTATGGGTGTATGGAGGTGGTCACTTGGTTAACACATAAATATGTTATGCATGGCTTTCTATGGGTGTTGCATGCAGATCATCACCAACCGAAGTATCAGCAAATATTTGAAAAAAATGACACTTTCTTTGTAATTGGTGCTATTCCTAGTATCACCCTATTCTACTTTGGGACTACCCCAGAGCTCAACTACAAATGCTTCATTGCAATTGGAATATTGTTGTATGGCCTAACCTATTTCGTTATTCATGACGTGTTGATTCATCAAAGATTTAAGTGGTTTAAGAACACTAATAACTCATACCTTCTTGGCTTGAGAAGAGCACATAAAATTCATCACAAGCATTTGGGGAAAGAAGATGGTGAATGTTTTGGGATGCTAAATGTACCCTCAAAGCACTTTCAAAAAACATCGAAGTAATGACACCACTTTATCTTTATGTTTTAACTGGCTCACTTGCAATCCCCTTACTTTATTCGTTTTTCGGACTAGATTTTATAAAGAAATGGAAGAATTTCACTCTATCAACTACGATAATAGCCTTGTTCTTTCTGATTTGGGATTTGTTATTTACTCAGAAAGGTGTTTGGGGCTTTAATCATGATTATTGTGTTGGGATTTATTTATTTCAAATTCCTCTTGAGGAGTTTCTTTTCTTTTTCATAATTCCATTTTGCAGTGTATTCACTCACTATGCATTCTTTTACGCCTTTCCAAGAGTTCGATTGAATCAAAAAATTACATTAGTTATAGCTGTATCGCTTATCATCCTATGTATAATTTTGATTGTTACCAATTTTGATAAAGCCTATACCTTCGTCAACTTTTCCTTTTTACTAGTAATCCTTACACTTGGGCTTATACATAACCAAAAATTACTACAGCAGTTTTTCATTTCTTTTTTGATCATCCTCATTCCATTTTTTATGGTAAATGGTATGCTAACTGGTGCAATTACAGATAATCCAATTGTATGGTACGACAATATTGAAAATTTAGGAATTAGATTAGGTACAATACCCGTTGAAGATATTGGCTATGCTTTTTCGATGTTGTTTGGCAACTTATTAATCTTTGAAGATATCAATAAGAGACACTAGTTATAATGTACCCCTATCACAATAGCATAAAGCAACGCATCAAAAATCAAGAACTGAAGCGTTATGAATATGTGAAGAAATATAAATCGATCTCTCCATGTTTGCTATTGCATTTTTATACCGAGCCGAAGATTCGACCTATAAGAAGTCACCGTTTTGAACAATATGAATTGTTGTTTGATGAACTTTTCAATTGATGCAGTTTTAGAAATTTGACCAGATAACGCATTTCTAAATAAGTACAATTATTGTACCTTCATCAATGAGATGAATATAGAAGCGTACAGAACATTTTGTCTTTCCAAAAGGGGAGTGACTGAGTCCATTCCTTTTTCGAAGCTTCCAGATGTGCTAGTGTTTAAAGTGAAGGATAAGATGTTTACAGCTACAGATATGAGCACCTTTGACAGCTTTAGTATTAAGTGTGTCCCAGAAACTATTGAAGAATTACGATCAGAATACCCCTCTTTACAAGAACCGTCTTACTTTAGTAAGAAACACTGGAGCAGGGTCGTGATGGATGGTACTGTTTCTGATAAAATACTCTACAATTGGCTAGATATTTCTTATGACCTTGTTGTCGCCAACCTTCCTAAGAGTATACAACAGGATTTGAAAAACAATTTGTTTTAATCATTGGGATAACGATTAGCACCTTTATGAAGCCAAATTAAGTTGATAATACAACATTGAGTCCACTCCGAAAACACACAAAATCAAAAAAAGTTTCTTTTGGCGGTATTTTCATTTCTTTCAATTAGCTGATACTCAGGCATCACCGAATCTCAAAAAATAAAAATCCCATCCAAAATGCCATAGGCATGCCTTCGGCATAATTCTTTTTGTAAAAATTGGCTGTTTTCGGAGTGGACTCAACATTCAATCGGACAACCCAGCTTTATGAAAAAGTGTGTCAAGCTATTAGAAAATGCAGTATGTATAAAAAAGGGATAAAGTGTCAAACTTTATCCCTTCTTCTCAATGACCAATTTATTTGATCAAGATGAAACCCCTTCTAATCTTGCTTTGTGCTTCTTTGCATCCTGTGCTTCTCCAGCATCCCAATAGTCTTTCACTATTTTGTTGTAGCTCTTAATCGCGCTGGCCTTGTCATCCATCAATTCTGCCGCTAATGCCGCTTTCATTAAATAACCAGGGCTAAAGTACTTATTGTCGTTATAGTCAGCCGCCTTGTTGTAAAACGTAACAGCATTCACATAGTCCTCTTGTTCCATATAAGCATCACCGATAAGGCTATAAGCCCTAGCTTGAACCAATAAATCCGAAGAGCTAAAATCTTCTAAGTATAGAATGGCTGATTTGAAATCGCCTTGTTTCAAAAATGCTACGCCAGCGTAGTAGCTAGCAAGGTTAGCAGATTCTGTGCCACTGTAGTCTTCTATGATATCCTTGAAGCCTAATGTGTTACCATCGCCATTCAAAGCCAAATCAAGGCTGTCTTGCTCAAAATAATATTCTGCCTGAAACATTTCGGCTTGCGCCAAAACGTTTTGGTTATCATTGTAGTATTTGTACCCGAAGTATCCTCCAATTCCTAATACTAATAATGCCAACAATCCAAAGGTCAAACCCTTGTTTTGTTCTAAGTATTGTTCAGTTTTAGAGATTTGCTCAGCTAGTGCTTCTTGGTTCTCCAATAGATCACTGCCTTGTTCCTTCCCGTGTGCTTTCTTTGCCATCTTCAAAAATTTAAGGACGCAATATTACGTAATTAATGTATTAATATGAAACGCTATTGGGAATATTAACAACTTATCCGTCTGAGATTCCTGCCTTTGCAAGAATGACGTAAGTCTAATCCATAATATATGGATAATCCTGCTGGACATATACATCTTTGAATGCTTCAGATGGATCCGGATAGGCAGAGTTCTCTGCAAAGTCGACACATTCTGCTACCTTTTCTTTGATCTTATTATCCATGGTTTCAATGTCCTTCTCGGTGGCATATTTTTTACTCAAAAGTACTGCCTTCACTTGAGCAATCGGATCGCGGTCTTTATATTCTGCTAGTTCCTCTTTTGTTCTGTACTTAGCAGGGTCGGACATCGAATGCCCTTTGTAGCGGTAAGTTCTAAACTCTAACAATGTCGGCCCATCTCCTTTGCGTGCTCTTTTAGCAGCATCTTCTACAGCGTAGTGCACTTCCTCTACAGACATGGCATTGACTGCTGCTGATGGCATGTCATATGATTCCCCCAAAGTAGATAGGTCTGTTACATTAGAAGTACGCTGCACAGAAGTTCCCATGGCGTACCCATTATTTTCAATCACAAAGATTACTGGAAGTTTCCAAAGCATAGCGTAGTTCAGTGCTTCGTGGAATGCTCCCTGACGAACTGCGCCATCTCCCATGTAACACATGCACAATTTACCGGTCTTGCTATACTTTTCAGCAAAAGCAATCCCTGCTCCCATGGGAACTTGAGCCCCTACGATTCCATGTCCTCCAAAAAAATTGTTTTCCTTATCAAACATGTGCATTGAACCTCCTTTACCTTTTGATATTCCTGTTTCTTTGCCATATAATTCAGCCATTATTTTTCTGGGGTCAGAACCCAAAGCAATGGGATGGGCATGATCTCTATACGCAGTGATGTATTTGTCCCCTTTCTCAAGTGCGGATACTGCACCAGCAATACAAGCCTCCTGGCCTATGTATAAATGGCAAAAACCTTTGATCTTCTGCTGACCATAAAGCTGCCCGGTCTTCTCTTCAAATTTTCGCATAAACTGCATTGACTCATACCAGGTAAGGTAGGTCTCTTTGGAAAATTTACTCTTAGCCGCTGCTTTAGTTTTGGTCTTTCCTTTTGTTGTCGTTGCCATAGTATTATTTTTGATCAAATTATGGACTGCGAAAATAACTAAAAAAAGTGAATGCTACTTAAAAAAATCAGTTTGTTTGCCTTTAAAAACTATCAGGAGACCTCTTTAGAGTTTTCTGACGGCATCAACTGTTTTGTTGGAATGAATGGTAGTGGCAAGACAAATTTGCTGGATGGGATTCACTATTTGTCGCTTACCAAGAGTGCTATTAACAGCATCGACAGCCAAAGTATATTGCATGATGAACGCCTAGCAACTATTAATGGAACTATTCTATTGGATGACCATGAATATCAGGTGATCTGCGCACTACAGCAGGGGCAAAAAAAGATCTTCAAGGTAAACCAGTCAGAATATGAGAAACTCAGTGAGCATATTGGACGCTTCCCTGTGGTGCTTATTGCTCCCGATGACACTGACATTATTCGGGATAGCAACGAAGTACGTAGAAAGTTCTTGGACAGCATATTGTCTCAATTAGATTCATCGTATCTCAAGCAACTTATACAATACAACCATTATCTGAAACAGCGCAATAGCTTGCTTAAGCAACTGGCCAACTCTCAACAAACGGACTATGATTTACTTGCGCCTTATGATCACCATTTAATTGATCTGGGAAAACGCATTTATGAATCACGCAAAGAATTTATAAAGGAGTATTTGCCCATGTTGATCGCTCATTATGAAAACTTAAGTGAAGGAACAGAAGCAATAAACCTGACCTATTCTTCTCACTTAGAAAGCAAAACCTATGAGCGAGATTATAATGAATCTTTGCAAAAGGACTTAATCCTTCAACGGACAAATGTAGGAATCCATAAAGACGCCATTCTATTTGAGATTGATGACCGACCAGTCAAGAAGTTTGGTTCTCAAGGGCAACAAAAATCATTTTTGATCGCGCTTAAGCTGGCACAATTTGATATTATCAAAAAAGAAAAAGGGCTGAAACCGTTACTTCTACTAGATGATGTTTTTGACAAATTAGACGACTTCAGAATTCAGAAATTGGTAGAAATGGTTGCCAACGATAGCTTTGGGCAACTCTTTATCACCGATGCTCGACCTGAGCGAAGTAGGGAGGTTCTGAAGCAGATAAGTTCAGAAGTTAAATTTTTCCATGTGGAAAATGGGGAGGTTTCTGTTAAGGATGTACGACAAAATCCCTAAACTTTGTTACATGCTGATCTCATAGACCTCTTCGAATGATCGAACGAGTAAACACATATAATATTTATCCGCTAAGTCATTTCGTAGCCCTTGCGGAGAAATCTCGGCCTTACTTATAAGTCTTTGTAATAACGGGAAAGATCCCTACCGTGCCTATGCCGAAACGGCTTCGTGGCAGGCAGGGTGAGGCTTATAGAACTATGTCATTTCGTAACACAGTGGAGAAATCTTTCCCATTCTAACAAATCCTTGCAAAGTGGTAAAGATCCCTTCGGGATGACTTATGATTAAGGTTTATAGCACTAATGTTCATTTCGCAACGCAGTGCCTGTCTGTCCGACAATCGCGTGTCGCTGAAGCTTTACCGCGTTCGCTATTGAGCTTTAGCGGCTGCAAAGCGGAGGGGCAAGGCAGGGAGAAATCCTTACCATGCTAAGCGTCTTAATGATAGTGGTAAAGATCCCTGACCGGATGACTTATACCAATTAACATTTATAATGACGCATATCTTCTTATGAATTTAATTTTGTGATGCGTTAAAAATGCTCCTCGTAGCGATGCTATGACTCCGCTTTTTGCCTTTCTCAAAATGAAATTCCTTACAGAATTTTTTACGCCCTTATAAACCTTAATTGGTATTATAAGGGTGGAGCAAGTCTTCCACCAATCCCCCATTCAACCAAAAATAACCAATGTTGAAATGTGGCACAAGCTGTCAAAATGGATAAGAAAAGGGAGTTTTGTCGCACACCCTCTGAATGTTAATAGCTTAATGACTACCTTTGAATATGAGTAAAAAGCCCTATGGAAGTAGAAAGAAGGAAGTCACCACTGTGGGAGATGCCATCAAAGAGCTTTTGAACACGTATCGAATCAAGAGTAAGTACCATCAAACCAACATCAAGGCCTCGTGGTCTGAGGTCATGGGTAACACCATTGCTTCTCGTACCGACAAGATCTTTTTTAAGAACAATGTGCTTTTTGTTCAACTCAATTCGGCAGCACTGAAGCATGAACTCAACATGTCAAAAAGTAAGGTGCTGAGTCTCCTTCAAGAAAAATTTGGAAAAACCGCGGTTGAGGAAATTGTGTTTATGTAATCTCTAATTTCAGATGCTATTCAGTCACAACTGCTTGAGCGCTTTCTTCAACTTCAACTTCCTCTTCTGACTTATCTGCCACAAAAAACCTCTTTTGCATAATCAGTATGAACAAGACCCCAATGAAAATTGAAGAATCTGCAACATTGAAGACTGGGCTAAAAAACAAGAAATAGTCACCCCCTAGTGAAGGTATCCAATCAGGGTAATATCCATCAAATATCGGAAAGAAGAGCATGTCGATGACTTGACCATGAAACCATGGAGTAATCGCGCCATTAATCGCATTATTCTCCAAGAAGACTCCGTAAAAAGTACTGTCAACCACATTGCCAATAGCGCCCCCAAGAATCAGCCCCATCGAAATAAGTAGTCCGCGATGCACCCCTTTTTTGGCCAGTGTATACAAATAATATCCTATTCCAAACATAGCTAATACGCGAAATAAGGACAGTGCCAACTTTCCATATTCCCAATCCCAACGAAGCCCAAAAGCCATTCCAGGGTTGAGTAGATAATGTAGCTTGAACCAGTCTCCTAGCACATTGACTTCTCCAAATGTGCCTATGTCCATATTGTAGTAAACCAACATTTTGGAAGTTTGATCTATAATCACAACAAGAAGTGCGATTAAGTAGTATTTGTAATATTTGTTCATGTTATCCATATGATGGCAGTGCACTAAGCTTCTATTTTAATCTCAATATTATGTTCGTCTATCTCCAACATCTCTCCTTGACTCACTTCACCAACTACTTCCAATGACAACGCCTGTGTTTCTTGGCAGATATATTCCTTGTTAGCTTCAATAGCTCCGTTCACTATATCTGTATTATTTACAATACTAATGCTGATTTTATCTTGTACCTCTAGCCCACTATCTTTTCTCAAATTCTGAATACGATTGACCAGGTCACGAGCTATTCCCTCCTTCTTCAAGTCATCTGTCAATGTGATATCTAAGGCTACGGTGAGTTTCCCTTCGCTAGCGACTAACCATCCTGGAATATCTTCAGAAGATATTTCCACATCTTCTAGCGTAATAGTGATCTCTCCACTATCTAAAGTGATATTGATTTGATTGGTACTTTCTATTTGCGCAATCTCCTCTTGGCCAAAGGCATTGATCTTTGCTGCAACAGCCTTCATTTGCTTGCCATAGACCTGCCCAAGTTTCCTGAAATTTGGCTTGATCTTCTTGATCAATATCCCTGAAGCATCATCAATGTATTCTACTTCCTTAACATTAACTTCTGTCTGAATCAAGTCTTCCACGGCTTGTACATGCTTCTTAAACTCAGCATCTAATACCGGCACCAAAATCTTAGAAAGTGGCTGTCTCACCTTTAATCGCTCCTTCTTGCGAAGTGAATGAACTAATGAAGAAATATCCTGTGCCAATTCCATCTGCTTTTCTAGGTCAAGATCAACTGCACTGTCATCCACCACTGGAAAGTCTGTCAAGTGTATAGAAATTGCTTTTTCTTTGCCTGAAACAGTATTCAAATCGTTGAATAAACGATCCATGTAGAATGGAGCAATTGGTGAACCAAGCTTAGCGATCGTGTTCAAACAAGTGTATAATGTCTGATATGCTGCTGTCTTATCCTCATTGTACTCACCTCTGCCTGACGGCAAGGCAGGTTTCCAGAAGCGTTTACGATTTAAACGAACATACCAGTTGCTCATGTCATCGATGGTGAAGTCTTGAATCAATCGAGCAGCTCTTGTTGGCTCGTATTGCTCATAAGCCTCTTCCACTTGCTTGATCAAGCTATTGAGCTTGGATAGTATCCATCTGTCACTTTCAGGTCGCGAGTTTAGTGCTATCTCTTCTCCCGTGTAGTCGAAGCTATCAAGGTTAGCATAGAGCGCAAAGAATGAATAAGTGTTGTGAAGTGTACCGAAGAATCTGCGTTGTGATTCTGCAACTCCTTCGATGTTGAATTTCAAGTTATCCCATGGATTGGCATTTGAAATCATGTACCATCTAGTGGCATCAGGACCGTACTTGGCCATGGTCTCAAATGGATCAGTCGCATTGCCCAATCTCTTAGACATCTTGTTGCCGTCTTTATCCAAAACAAGCCCATTGGCAATTACATTTTTGTAAGCGACTTTGTCAAATAGCATTCCCGCGATAGCGTGCAGGGTAAAGAACCAACCTCTGGTCTGATCAACTCCTTCTGCGATAAAATCAGCCGGATAGTTATTGTCAAAGATCTCTTTGTTTTCAAAAGGATAGTGCCACTGCGCATAGGGCATCGCTCCCGAATCGAACCAAACGTCTATCAAGTCAGCTTCACGTGTCATTTTTTCACCGGAAGCACTTACCAAATAAATATCATCGACATATGGTCTGTGCAAATCAAAGTCTTCGCCTATTTGCTCAGTCATGAAACCGGCTTCAACAGATTTTGCAACCTCCTCCTTGAGTTCTGCAATAGAACCTATACAAATTTCCTCTTTCCCATCTTCTGTTCTCCAGATAGGCAATGGTGTTCCCCAGTATCGAGATCGAGACAGGTTCCAATCCACTAAGTTTTCCAACCAGTTGCCAAACCGCCCTGTCCCCGTAGAGCCAGGCTTCCAATTGATGGTTTTGTTCAGCTCAACCAATCGATCTTTGTAGGCAGTTGTCTTGATAAACCATGAGTCCAATGGATAATACAAAATAGGTTTGTCAGTTCTCCAACAATGTGGATAGCTGTGTTCGTATTTCTCTACTTTGAATGTTTTGTTTTCTTCCTTTAGCTTGATCGCAATTTCTACATCGAGTGATTTTTCTGGGGCTTCGCCAGCTGCGTAGTATTCATTCTTGACATACTTTCCAGCAAACTCACCCATCTCTTTGACATACCGCCCTTGCTTGTCTACTATAGGAGCATCATTGCCTTCCTCATCTTTGACCATGATGGCGGCAATTCCTGCTTTGAATGCCACGCGATAATCATCCGCTCCAAATGTAGGAGAAATGTGTACGATACCTGTACCATCCTCAGTCGTCACAAAGTCCCCTTCGATTACTCTAAAAGCATCGCCTTTTGGCTTAACATAGGGCAGTAGTTGCTCATACTCTACACCGAATAGATCTTTGCCCTTGAGCTCTTCGACTATCTCATAAGGAATCAATTTATCGCCAGCCTTATAGTCATCAAGTGCAACACTTTCTGCATTGATGTTGAGATATGCATTTAGGCGATCCTTTGCTAGAATCACTACAACTGGCTTGAAAGTATATTGATTGTAAGTTTTTACTTTGACATAAGTAATCCCTTTTCCAACTGCCAAAGCACTATTTGCCGCGAGTGTCCAGGGAGTCGTGGTCCATGCCAGTATGTATTCATTCTCACTTCCCTTAACCTTGAACTGAGCGGTCAAAGAAGTGTCTTTCACATCTTTATAAGTACCCGGTTGGTTCAGTTCATGCGAACTCAACCCTGTTCCAGCTGCAGGTGAATATGGCTGAATTGTATATCCTTTGTATAGTAAATCTTTCTTATAAAGCTCCTTGAGAAGCCACCAAAGCGTCTCCATGTATTTCTTGTCAAACGTGACATAAGGGTCATCTAAGTCAACCCAATATCCCATTTTCTCAGTAAGATCATCCCACTCACCTTTGAACTTCATGACCGTTTCACGGCACTTTTTATTGTATTCTTCTACAGAAATCTTTTTTCCAATATCCTCCTTAGTGATGCCCAGTTCTTTCTCTACTTGAAGCTCAACAGGAAGGCCATGTGTATCCCATCCGCCTTTTCGTTTTACCTGAAATCCTTTTAAGGTTTTGAATCGACAGAATATATCCTTGACAGCTCGCGCCATGACATGATGAATTCCTGGAGTACCATTTGCAGACGGAGGTCCTTCATAGAAGGTATAGGAAGGATTACCTTCTCGTTCAGTAACCGACTTCTTAAACACTTGCTTCTCTTTCCAATCAGCCAGTACTTCTTCTGCTAGCTTGGCATAGTCCTGCCCCTTATACTCTCTGTACTTCACGATATGATTATTCTATAGTGTTTTTTTCTTTTTTCTCATCGATCTTGATTTGACCCAAGTCGATTGCCTCATCATCATCTTCTTGATAAAAATGATCGTCATACAGCTCAATTAAAGGATGCGCCTCTTTTCTACGTTTACCATCATCAAATGCCAATAATAGTCCTGGCAATAAGATAAGGTTTGTGCACATTGCGATTAGCAACGTAATGGATGTGAGTACTCCAAGAGCTATTGTCCCTCCGAACTCTGACCAGGCGAAAATGATAAAACCAGCAAATAAAATGATAGATGTATAGATCATACTGGCTCCTGTTTCTCTCAAACTCTTACTTATAGCGACTGGCACAAAGAAGTTATTTGCGAAAAGCTCCTGTCTGTACTTTGCCAAAAAGTGAATAGAGTCATCTACAGAGATTCCAAAGGCAATGCTAAATATAAGAACCGTGCTTGGTTTCAATGGAATAGCAAAATAGCCCATAATTCCTGCAGTGATGACCAGAGGAATAATATTTGGGATCAATGAAATAATGATCATGCGCAAATTGGCGAACAGTATTGCCATAATGATCGCAATGAGAATGAAAGCTAAGAGTAAACTGATTTTCAAATTGTCAACCAAAAACTTGTTGCCTTGAATAAAAATGGGAGTAGAACCAGTGACCGTGACCACTGCATTAGTGTCTGCAAATAGCGCGTCAATTTTTGGTTGAATAACAGTATTAACCAACGAATCCATTTTCTGAGAACCGATATCCGCCACTTTCATAGAAATTCGCATTTTACTAAAAGTGGTATCTACAAAAGAGTTCATCAACCCTGAATTGTCTTCTTGGTTTTTTAAGTATCGCAGAATGTAGTTTTTGTCCCTTTTATTGGGAATTTCATAACGATCAGGGTTGTTATTGTAAAAGGCTTGTTTAGCAGCTTTGACAAAACTTACAATTGAGACAGGGATAGAAATGTCACGATGAGATGCTAGGAATTTTTCAAATTCCTCCACTCTTTTTAAATTCTTAAGGTCAATAACACCTCTCCTTTTACCAGTATCTACAATCACTTCCAATGGCATTATTCCACTAAAATGAGTTTCAAAAAAAGACAAATCTTTTTTGATCTGGTCATCTTCGGGAATATCATCCACCATGTAAGCGACCGTATTGAGTTGATATATCCCCGCGATCGAAATGATCACGATCATTCCTGTAAATGCAAAAACTTTATGATTATGACGGTGAACAAGAAGATCCATTCCGTCAATTACTTTCTCTAAAGGCCTAAATTTCAAGTGTTTCAACTGATATTGAGTAGGTGCTGGAAGCCATGAGAAAACAGCCGGTAAGAGGATAATACTCACCACGAAAGTAGCCAGTATATTGATTCCAGCAATGTACCCGAACTCTTTTAGAATGACAATATCCGTTGTGGTCAGCACTAAAAAACCAATAGCAGTGGTGAAATTAGTGATCAGAGTTACTAACCCAATTTTTCGGGTTACTCGGCTGATGGCTTTCATCTTATTACCATGAATCTCGAATTCCTGATGATATTTATTGAGAAGATAGACACTGTTCGGGATGCTTATCACCACTATGATTGGGGGGATAAGTCCTGTGAGTATGGTGATTTTATAATCCAGCAGCACCAGGGACCCCATCACCCAGAGTACTACAATGGCTATAATGATCATTGGAAATACTACCGCATTCCAAGACCTAAAAAACAACAATAAAATCAATCCAGTAACAGCTACTGAAAGCACCAGAAAGACAGTCATCTCTTTCTTGACTTTTCCAGAAATTACAGATCTTACAAATGGAAGACCCGCATAGTGAAGTTGAATCCCTGTAGCTTTAGTAAACTCATCACCGGCTGCTATGATGTTGTTAGTCAAAGCTTCTCTATTTTTAGAGTTGAGGACTTGATCTTTTATACCAATTAGTGTCAACGTTGCTCCATTCTCGCTGTTAACGATTTGTCCACTGTAGAATTTCTGATCATTGGCTACTTGTAATAAGCTATCTAATGTAGGTTGATCATCAGGGATAACTGTAAAGATATCTTCTACCTCAAATCGTTTGGCGGCTTGATTTTTGCGAAGACGCTTTAGTATAGGAAGTGACAACACATTAGATACTCCTGTGATTTGCTCTATTCGGTCACTGAGTTTTCTGTACTCCTTGAATATTTTGGGTTGATAAATCGCACTATCCTTAACACCAATTGCAACGACATTCCCATCTTCTCCAAACAGTTCTTTGAAGTCATCAAAGAAAATCATAGCAGGGTCATCGGCAGGAATAAGCTTAGCAAATGAATAGCTCATTTGGGCGTCCTTGCCTTTATAACCTAAAAATGCCGTTACCAATATCAAAAGAGATACTAATAACAGCCTGTACTTGATGATGAAGTGTGCTAGTCTATTCCACATTATTTTTCACGAAGCCACAAAGGTAATGATTTTTAGGTATTAGAAAGGGTCTTTGAAACCACATTTATTCAGACGGAATTTTGATGCTTTAGTTCCGCTATTTGTCGCTTCAGATATTGTTGCTCTGGCTGATTTTGAGTTAGCCGAAGTGCATTCTGATAATGTTTAAGAGCCCTATCCTCTTGATCAAGCTCCAACAGCAATTGTGCTTTGATCGCATGAAGTAGATAGTAGTTAAAAAGTGACGCTTCTTCTTCTAATTTATCGATTTCATCCAATGCCAACTTTGCATTTTTGGCCTTTGCCAAAGCCACAATTCTATTGAGACGAATAATCTTACTTGGATTGATAGCAATAAGCGCATCATATAGCATTAGGATGCGTTCCCAATTGGTTTCATCGAAAGAAGGCGCATAGCAATGACATGCGGCAATACTGGCCTGAATCATATATTCAGAAAAATTTTTGAGATCGGAGGCGACCTCTAGATGGTATCGCCCTGTCTCGATCAACTCTTTATCCCAGAGAGTTCGATCTTGAGATTTTAAATTAATCATCTCTCCTTCGATAGAAACTCGCGCATCAAATCGAGAGGCTTGGAAGCACATAAGTGCCATGAGCGCATGTACATCGGTTTTACTAAGATTAGGATTTTCCAACAGAAGTAAAGCCAGCCTCATTGCTTCGGCACATACCTCTTTTTTGATGAGTAATTCTCCATGAGCGGCATTGTAGCCCTCATTGTAGAGCAAGTAAATTGTCTTCAACACCGTTTGCAAACTATTGTGAAGCGCATCACCACCACTTGGTACTTCAAGTTCTTTGACGTTATCCTGCAATTTGGCCCGTGCTCGGGTATAAGATTTCGCTATGGCTGCTTCATTTTTCAATAATGCCTTTGCGATTTCTTTATTGCTAAACCCACAGAGTACTTTGAGGGATAAGATTATTTGACTTTCTACGGGAATGCTCGCATGACAACAGGCAAACAACATCTTTAGCAATCCATCATTCAACTGGTCATTCAATTGTGGCTCTTGGGGAGTAGAGACCGTTTCTATCTCGGCAATAATTGACGCCTCTTTCTCATGGAAATTGTGACTCCTGCGCATCTGATCTAAAAGGCTATTCTTGGCTACCCGGAAAATCCATGCCGAAGGGTTTTCAGGCACTTCTTTATAAGCCCAGACGCTCATTGCTTTGATCATCGCATCCTGCACCGCATCCTCAACTTTCTCAAGATGTGCAGTGCCGAAATATTTCACCAATAAGGATATGACTCGACCAGATTCATGTCTGAAAAAATGATCAACAATGTGTTCAGGAGACGTCTGATTTTCTGCTTGAGACATAGTCGAATTTAATAAAAAAAAGGCTTTTCAAAAAGCCCTTTTTTCAGTTAAATAGCTAGAACCAACTTTGTCAGAGATTATCAAACAAATGATGATATTCATTCTTTTGTCAACCGCTACTAACAGGACATCTCTGACAAAGTTAAAAGTCACCTTACATAGCCATCAATTCACGTACTTCGGTGGTTCCACCATGCTCATATATTGGGCAGCCCTTTGAAAGCTCTACCGCATGAGCGAGATCGCTGGCTTTGACAATGAGGTAGCCTCCGACTACTTCTTTGCCTTCAGCAAATGGCCCATCAGTAATGACTGCTCCAGCCTCTGCAACTACAGACCCACCAGCATCTAGTGGTAGTCCAGCTACAAAATTTCCGCTTTCACCAAGTGCTTGCATCCAAGCACCCCACTTTTGCATGTGCGCTTGCATTTCTTCTGGAGATTGTTGTGCTCTTACGCCATCTCCGCCTCTGAATAAGTACAAAAATTCTTTCATCATCTCTACGTTTAAGGTTATTGATAATTTAATACATTATTGGTTTTCGGCATAAAGACGAACGGAGTTTTTGGATTAGGACAGATATGATGAAAATTATTTTTTCTTCTTCTTATTCACCAAATATACCCCTACCACGATAGCTACCATTCCTAGATAGTGTCCTAAAAGTAAAACCTCCCCATCTATCAGCCCCCAGATGATCGCTACGATTGGGATGAGGTAGGTCACAGAGCTTGAGAAAACAGGAGAAGTGATTTTTATGAGGTGATTGAAAAGTACAAGCGCAATTGCGGTGCCCATCACTCCTAGTAAGGTTAGGTAACCCAAAGAGGCTAAGGCCTGATCATGACTGCTCATTTTCTCTACGAAATCTGTCAACATAAACAAATAAACGAGCGCTATTGGTGCAGTCAAGATCATTGAAACTGACGTAATGGTCATGGCTTTGAGATCTGAAATACGATACTTAATCAAATTGACATTGATACCATAGCATAGGGTTGCCACTACTATATAGAGGGCGTAGAAATTGAGTCCATCGGCTGAGCCGTCAGATCCCGCCAACACTAATAGTATAGTCCCTAATAGTCCTATCACTATTCCAATGACTACATTTCTAAAAAGCGATTGTTTAAAAACAACTACCCCAATAATCATTACGAATAGAGGCGTTAGTGCATTTAGGACTCCAGCGATAGCACTGTCTATCTGAGTTTGTGCTTTAGCAAATAAAAATGCAGGCAAGAAGCTGCCTACCATCCCCACAAAAAACAATAATTTGAAATGACGTTTGTCGAGCGTTCTCAGTTTGGATAAGGCTATGGGAGAAAGAAACAGTGCGGCAGCAATAACCCGAAGAGCACCTACTTCTCCGGGGGAGAAGACTATCAGTCCTCGTTTGATCAAGATGAAAGAACTTCCCCATATTAAGGAGAGTAAGATGAGAATTCCCCAAGCAATGAGTTTGTTGTTTTTTGACATTTATTTTGATGTGATAATTTTCCGTAATGTGTAATAAGTACGATTGTTTAGATTCCCACCTGCGTCCGCCAAAGGTCGGACAAGTGGGAATGACGTTCTAACTTAATTAAGTGCGTCATTCTGCGAAAGCAGGAATCTGAATTGTCGAAAAATGGCAAATATGACATATTACGAATTTTAGGAACGACAAAGCTAATCTTTTTGGTATGAGAATTATGTCTGGACTATTGCAATTTTCGTGTCTGGATCAGACACTAACTAAAGCACCTTCAAAGGTGTACTCGATCTCACTCAAAATATTCATCACTTCTTCATAAGAGGGCGTTTCCACCAATTTTGTTCTGTAAGGTTTGAAATTATGTATGCCTCTAAAGTAGTTGGTATAGTGCCTTCGCATCTCGAAAATCCCTTGTCGCTCTCCTTTCCACTCTACAGAAAATTTAAGGTGTTTTTTGGCAACTGATACACGGTCCGCCAATGATGGTGGAGGTAACATCTCGCCAGTAGCCATGAAGTGTTTGATTTCGTTGAAGATCCAAGGATATCCAATAGCTGCACGTCCAATCATGATGCCATCAACACCATATCGGTTTTTATATTCTAATGCCTTTTGAGGGCTATCGATATCTCCATTGCCGAAGATTGGAATATGAATGTCGGGATGATTTTTGACTTCAGAAATCAATGTCCAGTCAGCTTCTCCCTTGTACATTTGTTGGCGTGTTCGACCATGAATAGACAGTGCCTGAATGCCAACATCCTGAAGGCGTTTGGCGACTTCAATAATCTTTATGGTACTATCATCCCAGCCGAGTCGCGTCTTTACAGTTACTGGTAGGGAAACTTGCTTGACAATCTCGTCAGTCATTCGCTGCATTTTCGGCAGATCAAGGAGGATTCCCGC
>Ga0209634_1000895_pt1 | contig 22483 bp, 24 predicted proteins | sample LinPmetageLP40_FD_184043 | JGI IMG/M metagenome (GOLD analysis project Ga0209634, IMG submission 184043) | Marine viral communities from the Pacific Ocean - LP-40 (SPAdes) (version 2) | ecosystem: Environmental > Aquatic > Marine > Oceanic | place: Pacific Ocean | collected 2010-08-26 | reverse complement strand
CGACAGATAATGTAGAATCGACAGATAATGTAGAATCGACAGATAATGTAGAATCGACAGATAATGTAGAATCGACAGATAATGTAGAATCGACAGATAATGTAGAATCGACAGATAATGTAGAATCAACTGAGAAAATAAAAGAAATATAATTTTTATATTGGTATGAAGATGTATAATTAGTAAGTAAAAATGACAGAGTTTTTTTATTAGAACAGAACTGGAATAAAAAGTTGGTTGTAGGTATAAAACACAACTGAATATTTTTTTAATTTAAATTAATAATAAATTATTGCTGATTTAAATTATTTATAATCCTATTTAAGTATTTGGAATTGTATACTTGGCTGATGTATCTATAAAAAATTATAATATTTTATAACAATTGGTATATCTAAAGCATATGTTATTAAATGTACTGGTTCGGCAAGTAAGTCAGTTAAAGAATAAAATTACAGTATCAATAAATCCTTTTGTATATTTAAATTAAATTATAAGTATTAGATGTCTCGATATTATCAGAAAACATACTTTTAAATGTATTTTTAATATCTATAGGAGTCATTTGTTCTTCATATAAATTTCTTGGTATAAATCTATATTCTATTGTTGTTTTAGGTTTATTTTTATATCTATTTTCCATAATTCCAATAGTAATTAATACAGAACCTATAATAAATAGAAAAAAAGCTAAATTATTCATTACTATAATATAATAAAATAATATGATTAATAGTATTAAATAGACATTTTACAAAAAATATTGTTATATATTAATGAATTATACTACAAATAATGTATATTTTAATTCTATAATAAATGAATATTTTAATGAAGATGCAAAAGGATGGATGAATATGAATGGTGAAGAAATATCTGGGATAAAATATTGTGATTCTGATTTTGTAAACTATAAATTAAACAGTTGCAAAATTACTAATCAAATAACAGATACATCTTATTTGGGTAATAAAAAAATGCAATATCAAAATTTCTATAAAAAAAAAAATGGTAAAATGCCTATTTTTATTCCTAAAACTTTTATTTTTAAAAAAAATAATTGTCAAAATATATCATCATATTTTAATAATAAAACTAAATGGATTGTTAAACCTGAAAATTCACTAGCTAGAAAAGGTGTTAAAGTTATATCATCTTATCCCAATTTATTATCATGGATAAATAATTTTAAATACAACGAATGGATATTACAAGAATATATTGATGACCCATTATTAATTAATGGTAAAAAATTTCATTTTAGAGTATATGGTATTATTGTTAAAACAAATAAAAACTTAAAAACTTATATTTATAACAAAGGGTTTATGTATTTTGCTAAAAATATTTATAATAAAAATATAATAGACCAAGAATCACATTTATCAGGTGAAAGTTCACAGGAACAAGTAGGTGTTTATCCAGAAATGTTTAATCAATATTTCGGTAATAGAATTTTTAAAACCAAAATATTACCCAAAATAGAGCAAATAGTTAAAGAAACCGTTGATGTTGTTAGTGATAAAATTATGTGTCCAAATATAGTTGAAGACTATAAATGTTATAAAATGATAGGATATGATATTTTAGTTGATAAAAATTATAATTTATATTTAGCAGAAATTAATACTAGATTAATATCACTAAAATATCCACCACCATATTTTAAAAAAGAATTTTATTATAGTATATTATCACTTGCGCTAAAGAATAATACTAAAAATTTTAAATTAGTTCTAAATAAAAATATAGATAATGTAATTGAAGGGTTTACCAATAAAAAAATGAACATTTCAAAAAATAATTACATATTAAAAATATGCCTATTAACTATAATTATAATATATGCAAATCGGTATAATGATAAGATTTCTACTATAATATTACTAATAGTTTTGATACTAATTATTTATCAAAATAAATTTCTTCAAAATATTTCCAACAGATTGTAAAAATACAACCTTGTAGTCCGTTAGTTAAAATTCTGGTTTTTAGTCCTCTACCTAATAATCCAGTTATTCCATCATTTTTAATAATTTGTTTTGATATATCTAAATAACCAATATTTTGTAGACTAGTTTGTTTAGTAGTTTTAATTACACGTAATGAATTAGAACAACAATCTGATATAACAGCGGCATTAAATCCAATAAAACCATTACGTGCATAATTTTGAAATTTATTATCATATTTAGGTATTTTTTGGTTTAATATATTATAAGTTAGAAACCATGGATAATGTCCAACTAGGGTTGCCGACATAGAAGCTAATGTACCATTGTATAACACTCTTACACCATTATTACTTATTTTATTTTTTAATAAATTTATCCCATTTTTTCCTTCTACTTGTAATGTAGTTTTTAAGGTATCTATAGGCATTAATACTGATCTCGTTGTAGCTGCTATACCAGAACCAATTAAAGTTTTAGCAGTAGTTGGAATATTATCTGGGAGAGAATTCATAACATATGTATTAGATGCTGTATCAAAAAATCTAGATAATGGTCCCATTATTAAAGCTGGACCATATCCTCTATAAAAACGTCTTATACCACCATCTTTATATAATAATTTTAACGTGTTTTTTGTTGTACCACCATTACGATATTGATAATTCATAGTTGTTCTCAACCACATTAGACTTGTAACTTGAACTACCATGGCGCTAGAACCTGCTAACCCACCGCTTATAGCCTTTGAATATGCATCAGATAAAATTTGATTATTCATATTATATATTAATATTTAATACTTAAATGAATATGAAAATAAACAAGGTTTTAATCACAATATTTAGTGGAAATTTTATTCTAGCAATGTCACCTATTATATATAATAGACATAGAGAAATTGATTTAGATGGTGTTAATATAGAAGAAATTATGTGATAATTTATTATAATTATATTATTTTAATATTTTCCTTATTATTATAAGTAACTTTTATTAATTAATTTTAGATTTCGATTGTATTAAAAATTATGATTTAAATCATATTTTTATTTTAATTATCATATTTATTATGACAAAGATTACATAACATGTAAATTGGGCATATTTCGTGCTTTTGTATAAATAATTTTAGAATATCTCCAGATTTTATAGGTGTAGTAGCATCAACCCATAAATCATTTATTGCCATGATAAGTAAATCATAACGTGGGTTAGATAAAATATTGCAGTGTGCTCTTTCAATTTGTCTAATCCCATTATTTCCTTTTTTACCATTACAAATAAGACATTCATCGGCCGTTTTAAAGAATGTTTGAACAAGATTTTGCGCAAGACCCATATTTAAATGTTTAGCTATTTTTTCTTTTTCACCACAACAACCCATTGTATCTCCAATGATTCTATTTTTAATTGTATTCAGTCTTGTTGAAATATATAATTTTTGTTTTTCTAATGTTTTTTTATAGATTTCACTTTCTGAATTGTTTAAATCATCCATTTATATTACTTATGTTATCTAATTAAGTAATATCAATTTTTATAAATATTCTGCGTTTTAAATGTTCAAAGGTGTAAAAAATATGATATAAATCATATTTTTTTTTTAATCATATTTTACTAAATTTACATTATTCTAGTTTCAATATTTTCAAGAGAAGAGTTATCACATAGTTTTAAATTTTCGCCATCTAATGAAAAATCTGAAGGCCTCATAATAGACCAATCTGTATCAGGTTGCAATATACCACATTTAGTATAAATATATCCAACTAATGCACTACACCAAAATCGGTCAGTTTTTTGAGGATGGATATCTGTTTTAAATAATGCTTCTATCCAATCCGAAGGGTGAATATCATACGGTTTTCCGTAAACCACGTCGTGTACTTTTTTTAAATTTTCATTTGAAAAATGCTTAGGATCACAATTTAATTTTCTAGTAATTGCAATAGAACCTTTGAAACATTTTAATATTTGTTCAATAGGGGTTATCTGTACCCCTAATTTTGTCTTATTGTCTTGTGGGTCAGGTGTACCCTCCCAACTAGACTCCCAAACATAGGTTCCTTTTAAAGCTGGGTGAATAAATGTTGGATCTACAAGAACCATACCTACATGTGTAAAATTACTATGAGTTCCATACTTTATTAATCCTGAAAGCAATGAAAATATTCCAGTATCATGTCCACAAAATAATATTAAATCGCCAGTTTTTAAATTATCCATTATATTATATTGTAATATTTAAATATAGTATTTAAATACTATATTTAAAAACATATTTTTTATTATAATTCATTTTTTTAAAAATTAGACAATTCTGAACTTTTTTTTTTAGGGAAAAAAACATTTTCCTAAATTGTTCCTTTGGTTTTTATAAAGTACACGATATTGTGCTTGCTGATTGGTTTTAGGTCTTATCCCCTTATTGTTCACAACCGCCGTCGATGGGTCCTCGTCGGGTCCAAATATTGTATCCCCCCAGTAATTTTTATGTTTATCTCTAAACATACACTTTTTGGGCTTGTCACACGGGTGCCAAGTGTATTTATGTGGGTCGAAGATGTGCTTTTCCCAGCCACATTCACCTGTTTTTATCCCGATGCCACCCAATTGTTTTCTAGATAATTTTTTCCTTTGCGAATTTCTTCTTTTAGACATTCTTCTTTTAGACATTCTATTAACCATTTTTATACTATTTAAATATATAATAATTTGTAAAATATTAAATAATATTTAATATTATATTAATGAAAGTAAAATAATTCACAATGGTAAAAGATGAAGTAGACATTGTAGAAGATTGAATTTTGTATCATGGTTCTTTATCTAGGTTTAATAATCTATATATTATTGATAACCATAGCACATACGGCGCAGTATATCAAATATTGGAAAAATATAAAAAAATAAACACATTTTTGTATTCCGAGAAAAAAAATTATTTAAATAAAGGATTATTTATGAGACATTTAATCAAAGATAGAAATACATATATTTATGATATATCATACCATCTAGATATAGATGAAGTTTATAGTTCATTATGATTAAAGTAGTAAAAAATAGTTCAAAATAAAGTATTGTATTATTTCTCATTATTACTTGACCAGGTATCTGTATTTGAAACAAATTATATAACATCTTTAATTATTAATGATATAGAATATGATAATACTATAAGAGAATCAGAATTTGGTATTATTCATAATTACAAAAATCTATCTAAAACTTTCTTTAATAAGTTATGGAATCGAATTTTAGATTATGGAATCACTATCCAACCAATAATTATAGATTTGCTACCTTTATTAGAAAAAATGTGTTAAACGTGGTAAGTTTAAATTAAAAATGGTGAAATGTCAGACTTTTATTTGATATGAAAATTTAATATCTTACCCAATATTACTTTCTTATATATGAGATAAAATTTATAAACAAGTAGACGAATTTGATATTATTTTTGAGATACCATATGGTGGTATACATATAGCATGTTATCAATTAACATGGTTTAATTTAGTTTTTTAGTAATTTATTTTTTGCTTTTAAAGCATGATACATATATCTATAAGAGTTATAATTTTTTGATATAATATTAGATTCTTTAGTTTCTGGTAATATCTCTTTAGTTTTTATATTAATTAATGGACTTACGTTAAATATATGATAATTTCCTATAGGTGTGGAATAAAATCTTTTTAAAATACGCATATTCATTATTAATATATAAAATATTAATTTTAAATCAATTTTTTACGTACGTATAATATCTAATTTTAAATCATATTTACTAAAATATTTAAATATAAATAATTATTAAATACTAATGAAAATTTTAGTCACAGGTAGTAGTGGATTAGTTGGACAAGCGATTCAAAAACTAAGTCATGGATATGAAAATAGTAATTGGATATTTGTATCTTCTAAAGATGCGGATTTATTAGATTTTAACGAAACAAAAACTTTATTTAACTTACATAATCCTAATATAGTGATTCATTTAGCTGCTTATGTAGGTGGATTATTTAAAAATTTAAATAATAACTTAGAAATGTTTGAGAAAAACATATTAATAAACTTAAATGTTATTAGATGTTGTCATTTATATAATGTGAATAAAGCTATATTTTGTTTATCTACTTGTATATTCCCAAATTTAGTAACTTATCCTATTAATGAAGAACAACTACATAATGGTGTGCCACATGAATCTAATTATGGATATTCTTACAGTAAACGTATGTTAGAAGTACATTGTCGGTTATACAATCAAAAGTATAATAGACAATATATATGTATTTCACCAACAAATATTTATGGAAAATATGATAATTTTTCATTACAAGATTCGCATGTAGTACCTGGATTAATTCATCAATGTTATTTAGCACAAAAAAATAATAGACCATTTATAATAAAAGGTAGTGGTAAACCACTTAGACAATTTTTATATTCTGAAGATTTAGCACAAATCATTATTAATATAACCTTTGACTCTATACTAGAGTCAAACATAATAGTGGCACCATCTAAAGAAATTAGCATTAATGAATTAGGTAGTATTATTTCGAAAATATTTAACTATAATGTTATAGAATATGATAAAAATTATTTAGATGGACAGTATAAAAAAACGGTTGATAATAAATTATTATTAAAATTATATCCAAATACAAAATTTACCAGTATAAATGATGGATTGAAAGATACAATAAGTTGGTTTATTAAAAATTATAATTGTGTTAGAAAATAATTAAAAAGTGCTTTTCTTAACATTTACAACTGGTCCGCGTTTTTTTGAATAAATAAAATCACCATCTTCTTCACCATTTGAATCATATCCATCATTAAAATTATTATTATGATGTTGCCAAAATTCGGCAGCACCTATTTGAAAATCATCATGTGGTGATGCTTTATACCAAAATACTTGGTCTTCTAATTTATTACTTTTTGCATTATTATGAACAACCAAACATTCATAATTTTCTGTACATTGGTCCATAACTTGACAAAATATTTCGAAAGAGGGAAACATACCAGCATAATGTTCATATAATCTTTTTCTATTTGATACATAATTTTCTCTTAAGATAAATACATAATCTATATTTGTTCTTAAACTGGGTGGAATACCCAAAGCATATTGCATAGTAATAATAAATAATATTTTCCAATGTCTACCATTCATAAATAATGACCTAATATTAGGGTCTTTAATCCAACTTGAGTCGTATAAACAATCATCTAAAATTAAAAATGCATTTGGGTCAATATTCGAACTTCCAAATTTAGTATCTTCGTATCTTTTTTTTTTAACTACTATTTTTTGTCTTTTTAATGCATTAGAAACTATTTCTGGTGTATAAGCGTCGTGAATAAATAAACTAGGTACTATATTTCCATAGAATGTATTGGCAGCTTCAGTACCTGAAATTACTGTACCTATAGGTAAATTTCTATGATAATATAGTAAATCCTTTACTAAAAAACTTTTTCCTGTTTCACGTTTTCCTATAAATACACATACTTTGTCTGGTTTAATGTTTGTAATATCAAATTTTTTTAGTTCCAAATTCATTAAAATAATAGTATACATTTTTTTGTAGAGATAATCCGCATATTAATAATATTTAAAGAGTTATTAATGATAAAATTTATAACTATGAAGATACAGTTTACTAAAATTAAACAAAATCATCAAAAATTGGTATCTAATTCAGTAAGAGATAAATTAAATGTTACTAATATACAAAGTTATTATCCTATATTCTCTTTGTTTATGAAATTTTATAATAATTCTTATTCTCACAAATGTTTTATGATGAAAAATGAATATATGATAAGAGAATTATTAAATGAAATTGGGAGTAATTCTAAAATTAAAGATGGATATATAAAGTTTTTTTATAATTGTAAATTAATTAATAATGAAACTAATGAAATATCTAATGATAAAGTATTTATAAAAATGTCACCTATATTAGATGTATTACCATATATTATGAATGAGTATAATATTAATCATACATCTGGTCTTCCTAATATATTTAATTATTTAGCAAATAAAAAAATAAATTCATTTAATAATAGTTCATACATAGATTCATTTTTTTCTTATTTAGCAAGTAATATGTTTGAAAATAAGTTATGTCCAACTTTTCCTTTAAGCTATGGTACCTTTTCTGGTATAGCAGGACATTTTGACTATGATATAACTGAAGAGTATAGCTCTATTAAAAGACAAGATTGGTATGACGAATATAATACTAAATTATTTGAAATAATTAAATTAGAAAATGATTATTTTTCAGAAGCTGGTAATTCTAGTAAAAGTTTAATCTGTGATGATGTCAACAAAGTATTAGATTTAAAATTAGATTCAGATTCAGAATCAGATTTAGATTCAGATTTAGACCCAAAAAGATCTTCTAGTTCTGATTCTGAGTTAAAACTAAATGATAATAAAAATATAAAAATTAAGAAATGGTTTAAAAATATTATAAATAATTCGTCAAATAAGAGAAAAAGAAAACAGAAATCTAATATAGATAAATTAGATGATAATTCTAATGATGGTGATTATTCTAATAATGATTCTGAAATAGACCAAAAAATATTAAACTTATCAAATAGTAATCAATCTGATAGCAATCAATCCGATGGCAATCAATCTGATGGCAATCAGTCTGATAGTAATCAGTCCGATGGCAATCAGTCCGATGGCAATCAATCAGATGACAATCAATCAGATGACCATCGGATCGATGGCAATCAATCCGATGGCAATCAATCCGATGGCAATCAATCAGATGACAATCAATCCGATGGCAATCAATCCGATGGCAATCAATCTAACAATATTGGCGAAGAACTGCCTAAAGATATTTCGGATGACTTACAATATAATGATATTGATAATTCTGATAATGATATTGATAATTCTGATATAGATATAACTAATTTAAACTCTTTTTTAAATTCAGATATGGATTCATTATCTTCGTCATTAGATAATATTAGTGAAGATAGTTCACAATTTAAATTCTTAAAATATGTAAGGGTAAAAAATTTCCCGGTACAATTGATTTTTATGGAAGTATTAGATAAAACTTTGGATGAATTATTAGATAGTGATAATTATAATATGTCCGAAGATGAATGGATTAGTATTTTATTTCAAATATGTTTTGGATTGTCAATAGCACAAAAATATTATAATTTTGTACATAATGATTTACATTCAAGTAATATTATGTTTAAGAACACCAACTATAAATATTTATATTTTAATATAAATAATACATATTATAAAATTCCAACATTTGGAAAAATTACTAAAATTATTGATTTTGGTAGAGCTACATTTAAAGTACAAAATAAAATATTTTTTAGTGACGTATTTAAAAAAAATGGAGATGCAGAAGGACAATATTCTTATCCATATCATAATAATGTAAATAAAAATAAAGTAAAAACTAATCCTAGTTTTGATTTAGCTAGATTATCTACAACAATTATAGAAAGATTAGAGGAAGATTCGCCAGTATTTAGTATGGTTAAAGAATGGTCAAAAGATCGTTATGGTAATTATTTAATATATCATAATGATAATTTTGAATTATATAAAAGAATATCGAAAACGGTTGAAACTGCTATACCTAAAAATCAATTAAAACACGAACTATATCAAAGATTTGCTATTAAACAATCTAAAATACCTAAAAAGGAGTTTGTTTATTATTATTAAAAGGATTTATTATGTTTTCTTAAGTTTTTAAACATTTGTGATTTCATTTTTTTTATTTCAGAATGTTCAGAAATTGGTTTTTTAAAATTTGATACATCATCATCTTCTTTTTGATTTTTTTCGTCATTATCTATATCATCTGGTTCTGTATTACAATAATTAACACAATCTTTACATATATTTTGTGCTAAACAATTTTTTACACAATTATTCTTATAATCTGAAAAACTATTAATTATATCATCGGATGTATCGTTTTTATCAGTATAGTCATTGTCGTCATTGTCGTCATTGTCGTCATTGCCGTTGTCACTATCATCAGGATTTGTATTAGATTCATTAGGGTCCGAGTCATCAGCATCGTCATCAGCATCGTCATCATCGTCGTCATCGTCGTCGTCGTCATCGTCATCGTCATCAAAATTTTCTTGAATATTATAGTTTTGCATTACTAAATATAATGTAGATAGAATTGTTGCTAAAATAATATTGTATTTTCCGATTATTATAATAAATAATAAAAATATTAGTTTTATTAAAATGTTATTAAAAAGGCTTTTGATTTTTATTTTATTATTAATTATACCTACACAAATTATCGATATTATTATACCAATAAAATAATTTGTATCTTGATTTTTAATAATTTTGTTATTAAAAATTTTATTATTTAATTCATTAACAATACTCATATACTATTAAAAAATATTTTTTATTTTTAATATTTAAAAATTAGGGTCATCTATATCTACCTCTAATTCTGTTGACCCTCCACCAACTAATAAATTTTTTTTATTAGTTATATAGTATTGAACTAGTACTAATATTAAAAATATTAATAAAAATATTTTTATATATTCCTTTTTATTATATTTAGTATTACATAATTTAGAATTTATAAACATGGCAAAAACTCCTATTAGTCCAGAAATTACAGAAATTAATATTGTATCCATAGTACGATATTAATTTATGGGAAAAAAAATATAAAAATATAACTAATTATCAAAAAATTTAATATTTTTGCGTGAATCTATTTTTTTAGTAAAATTATCATCTGTATCTAATGTTATCTCGTCAGATTTATAAACCTTTTTTTTACTAGTACTATTATTGTCAATAACTATTTTTTTGATATTACTTAATTCTTGAGGTTCTTTTTCAGGTTCATTATTGGTACCTAAATTTTCTTTTGTAGCAACAACTGGTTTATTATCAGTGATATCATCAACGTATATTTCTTTTAAAGTGCTTAAATCATCTATATCATCCAAGTCTAAAGATTCTATTTGTAAATCATTTTTTGAATTATTAAGATTATTTATTTCTGTGTCTAAAATATTATCCAATTCATCATCCGATATTTCATTCGGAGTATTTTTTTGTTTTTCTATTTCTAATTTTAGACCAGGAGAACTATCATTAAAATTTAAATCGTTTGTATTTAATGAAATATTTTGGGTACTATTTTCTAATATGATTTCTTTTGGTTTATTCTCTTCTAATGTAATCTCCTTTGGTTTAGTTTCTTCTAATGTAATCTCCTTTGGTTTATTATCCTCTAATTTAATTTCATCTAAAATATCATCCAATTTATTTTCCTTTGGTTTATTTTCTTCTAATGTAATTTCATCCAAAATATTATCCAATTTATTCTCTTCTGGTTTAGCATCTTCTAATTTAATTTCATCTAAAATATCATCTAATTTATTCTCTTCTGGTTTAGTATCGGCTACTTTAATTTCATCTAAAATATTATCTTCTGATTTATTCTCTTCTGGTTTAGCATCTTCTAACTTAATTCCATCTAAAATATTATCTTTTAATTTATCCTCCTCCAATTTATTCTCTTTTGGTTTATTCTCTTCTAACACATTATCATCTGAATTTTCAGAAAATAATTTTTTAAGTTTAGAATCACTAGAATCATCCAAGCTATTTTTATCGTCATCAATAACATTGTTTAAATTTAATTCTTGTTTAATTTTTTTTAGTTTTTCATTAGAACAATTATCTATTTCTAATTTAACCATTTTCCTTAAATTATTAGAAGTATTTACTTTATCATCTATTAATTCTGTATCATCCTCTTCTTCATAATCAGTGCCTAAATATTCTTTTAAAATGTGTTTAACAGGTAATTGTTTTCTTATAGTTTCGTTAATTGATGTTTCAATAATTAGTTCAGCTTCCCTTCTATTTCGTTGATATTCGCATTTGTTTACCGAATCATTAAATAAATATGCATTTTTCCAAAAATGTCTGGCAATATCTATATATACTTTGTGAATAAAATTACTAACTTTTGGTATTTTTAAGTCTATTTTTTTTTTATGTTTACCAGTATTTATAGAGGTTAAAATTCTAGTATGACTTACAAATACAGCAGTAATTAAATCTTCAAGCCAATCACAATTTGTATTTTGTATAATCCTATTAGTTTCTTCTTCTATTATTTCTTGATTCCATTTAGGAATATAACTTAGTAACACCTGAAAATGTTTTAAAATATTTTGTGGTTCTGATTTTTCATTACAATAATTTTTAGAATCATCAAAAATAGATTTGATTCCATTATAAATATTACTTTTTAACATATTAACTAATTGTTTTGTATATTCTGTTTTTGCGTCAACCAATACATTAAAATTATTATCCTCCATTTATTAAGTTTCTTAGATTAATTAATTTATATTACAACGCAATTATTTATAATTAAAATAAATGTTATATAAATTATTTTCAAACTATTTTAAATAATTTAATATTGATGTATCTATTTTAGATTAGTTATTTAGCTATTATCAAAATATTTTGTGATTTTATTAAGACCAAAATATACAAGGTGATAACCATAAACTATACATTATGGATAAATAATATTTATTAAACCAATTAGAGATATGCACAATTATTAAAACTATATACAAATATTATCAATATTTAGCCTAAGTGCGTTAATAAAAAAATCAATATCATTCTTAGTTATATTTAAACATGGTCGAAGTCTTATAGTATTATACCCACTTGTAGATACTAATACACCGTTATCGTCCATTCCCTTTATAAATGGTTGTATTAATTCATTTTCTAAATCAAATGCGATCATTAAGCCCTTTCCTCTTATATTAGTAATTTTATCACTATTAATTTTTTTTATTGAATTTAATAAATACTCACCTTGGATAATAGAATTATCTAATAATTTTTCTTCTTCTATTATATTTATTATTCCTTTGCAAATTATACTACGCCAATAATCACCCATCCAAGTATTAAATATCTGATAGTCTTGCAAGTTGTTATATTTTTCTTTGTAATAGCAACCAGAAATTTGCATTTTTTTTGCAAATACTAAAATATCAGCAGGATCTTCATGTCCCCAGTGTTGACATGCCCAATATTTTCCGGTTAATCCCATACCTGTCTGAACTTCATCTACTATTAGTGAAATATTATATGCTAATGTTAATTCTCTTAAGTTATAAAAAAAATAGTTACTGGCGTGTCTATCACCGCCTTCACCTTGAATAGGTTCTATTATTGTAGCTGCAATATTTTGTTCGGTATTAAATATATCTTCTATTTTATCTAAACATTCTTTATCTGATATATCTTTTGTTGGGTAATCTGTGCTAATCCAATCAAAAGATGGTATATCAACTTTATGTATAGGTTTACTTTTGGTACAACTCAAGGCACCTAATGTTCTACCATGAAATCCACCATCAAAACTTAATACCTTTAAGTTGGGTGAACCGGGATGGATATTTTTTAATGCTGTATCTAATTCTAATTGACTATAATCAGATTCTCTTGTTATATTTTGATGATAAATACAAGATAATTTAATAGCATTTTCAATAGCACCACTTCCACAACCACATCCTGTGTGAATATGAGATAATTTTTGACTAGGTTTAATTTTCATAACATTATCTAATACTATATCCGGATAATTATACGGTGGTGTAACACCTAAAGCATATCTATGAATAGCATTTGATTTATTAATAGGTTCTTCGAATAATTCTAATAATTTAGGATGATTATAACCAACCGGTAAGCTAGCAATATTAGTAATCATATCTAAATATTTATTACCTTTATCGTCAAAAATATAATGACCATTGGATTTATTGATATCTATATATTTACGAACTGTATTAACATATTGGATTTTGTTATGTGATGATAATATTGAATTTAAATATTTCGTAATTTGCATATTTGTAAAATATATTTTTATATTTAAAAATAAACATATTTATTACCATTGATATTTAATTAATAATAATAAAAATAAAAGTTTATATTAATGAATATAGAAAAAACAGAGAAATTAATTAATGAATGTATACAATTGCAAACAGAAATTTTCACATTACAAACACATATTATGAATGAATACATCGCTCTAATGCAATCTAAATATTATAGTAAAGATATTAGTCAAGAAATTAAACATAACTTGTTAGATATAGAACATGAATTAAAAATTTCAGCATCCCTTAGATGAACCATAACTATCTAAAGGTTGTGTATATGGATTTTTCTTAAATGTATCTAAAATTTCAGGTTCTATTCTTGTGGTATTATACTCATTTGATATAGGATTTCTTGGTGTAGTAACACTACATGAATCGATTCTAGTAGTGTCAGTATACATTCTATTTTGTTGAGGGACTCTGTTATTTATTATATCCTTTTCTAATTTTCTTATTTCCATATTAATAACATCTTGACCAGCATTTAATTTTACACTGGTTTTTGTGGGTTCTCTACCAACACTAATTTCTTCTTTGTTTATATTTAGAGATGCATTATAAGCATCATCATAAGATATTGGTTTATTGTTAATACTATCTGCCCCACCCATGTATTCATTATCAGATAAAAATTGTTTATTTGTATTGGGTGCTTTAACATTTGCCACTAAATACCCTTTACCACCACCTGTACCAGCTTGCATTTCTGGATTACCAGTATATTCGTTATCCGATAAGAATTGCTTGTGAGTATTTGGTGCTTCTGCTGGTGCAATTAAATAACCATCATCAGTTTGTCTTTCTATATTTCCTTGATTTCCAAATAATGTTGTTTCTTTCATTGTTGTTTTGGCAGTATCATTTGGGTCGTATGCTTTTGTTTTAGGTGGTGATTGGGCTGATAAATTAACATTATTATCTTTATTTTTAAGGGTATTTCTACCAGTAACTTTAGGTAAAGTATCATGCTCATATACTTGACCTTTATTATTTAAATATGGTCTTGCTCTCCTATTATTATGGATATTAGTTTCTTTAATAGTAGTTCTGGCAATGTCATTTGGGTCATATACTATTAATCTTCTAGGGCCTGTTAAATCACCTTTTCTATTATTATGTATATTAGTTTCTTTAATAGTAGTTTTAGCTATATCATTTGGGTCGTACACTGTTAGTTTTTTAACACCACCTATATTACCATCTCTATCATTATGAATATTAGTTTCTTTAATTGTAGTTCTAGCAACATCATTAGGGTCATAAGCGGTTTGTTTTTTAACGCCACCAATATTTCCATCTCTATCATTATGAATATTGGTTTCTTTAATAGTAGTTCTTGCTAAATCATTTGGATCGTAAGCAGTTTGTTTATGGATACCCGATAAATGACCTTCATGGTTATTATCAATATTAGTTTCTTTGATAGTAGTTCTAGCAACATCATTTGGGTCGTAAGCAGTTTGTTTTTTAACACCAGTAAGATGTCCATCGTGCTCATTATGAATATTGGTTTCTTTAATAGTAGTTCTAGCAACATCATTAGGATCGTAAACAGTTTGTTTCTTATTACCAATAAGATGACCCTCTCTCTCATTATGAATATTTGTTTCCTTGATTGTAGTTCTAGCTACATCATTAGGGTCATATACTGTTAATTTTTTTAATCCAACAATATTACCATCTCTTTCATTATGAATACTGGTTTCTTTAATAGTTGTTCTAGCAACGTCATTTGGGTCGTATACTGTCATTTTATTAGGTGTAGGCATTGATAAATTACCAGTAGGTCTTTCGTTCCCAATAAAATTTTCTTTTTTAGTTGTTTTTATTATATCTTCAATCGGCGCTATAAGTGCTTTAACCGCCGATGCAAAGTTGGTTAAATGGGTTCTTTTTTGTGTAATATCTCGTTCATTAGTGGGTAATTTAATTGTATTTTTTCCATAATCAGCATTAGATTTATTATAAGACCATTTATCTTTATTACCAGCATTTCTTAAACCACTATTTACGTATGTATTTCTTTTTGATTTTTTATATAAACCTGTTTTATAAGGTTTAATATTAACTGCTGGGGCTGCTTGACCAGTATAAGAACGTAAAGTTTGTTTTTTTGTAGGTTTAGCGTAACATTTTTCTCGTAATTTAGATTTTAGTACAGCACCGGTTGTTTTGAAATATCTATCAGGTGTGTTTTTATAAAATTTATCTGGTCTATTTTTTTGCATATGTGGTAATAATCCCCGCTTTGATTCTTTCAATCCAGATAATACTCTACCCTCATAAGTTAATTTAGGTTTATTAATTGGTCTTAATTCATCTACTGTTTTAGGTTTCATAATTTCTTGTATATCTAATTGATGAAAGCCACCCTGCCCTTCAGTACCAAAAGGGTCATTTACTCCAGGACCTACTTTTATTTGGTCTATAGGTAATTCATTTTGTCTAAACCGACTTGTTTTATATCTATTATGTACATTACTATTTGGTGAACCGTTCGGGTATGATACATTTCTTTTTAAATCAAACATTCTATTAACTTCTGTTTTATTTTTAAAATTTTCATTACTACCAGTATATTTTTCAAGAACCGTACCATATGTAGAATTATCAGTATTTTGTTTAATATTACTTCCAAAAAATGGAGTCATATTGCTATGCGAAAAGTTTTCTTTAGTTATTTTCTGTCCAGATAATTTACTGATAATAGCATCATTTTTAATTGGTGTATTTATTATATTTTTATTATAATTCATTGGAATAACTTTGTTAACACTAGGATTTTGTGATAATCTATTTCGTTCTTTAACTAAATTTTCTTCATGTTGTTTAATTTTTTGAGATAGATTACTATTATAGATATTATTTTGTTTTAAATTATTTTCAGGATATTTATTAATTATCAGACGGTTTTTTTTACCATCTTTGTTGAGAATATATCCTAAACCTATTAATCCTATAGAAATTAATATTTCTGCCATATATTATACTAATATATTTTAAAATTATACATAATTCTAAACAATTGAATCCTTAATATCTATATTTATTTTGTTAAGACTTAAAAAAATAATAAGGTAATATATCAATTTATGAATGCATCTAATATAATTCAAATATCTAGAGATATATTTTTAAAAAATAAAAAAAATATTATACCATTAAATAATGATAGTATAGAAAAGTTAAATGAAATATATAGTTTACTTAATACTAATATAAATTCCTCTAATGAAGAAAATAATTGGCGTGAATATAAATCAAATATTAAACCAAAAACAAATGATAAAAAAATATTAACTAAAAATGAAATTAATTCTAATTTAAATAAATTATCTATTAAGAATTTTGAAACAATTTCACAAAAAATATTAGATATATGTAAAGAAAATAATACTATTGAACTTTTAGATTATGTAATAGATAATATATTTTCAAAAGCTGTATTTCAACCAGTATATTGTCAATATTATGTAAAATTACTATATATTTTAATCGATAATTCATTTAAAATAATAGATATTATAACTAATAAATGTAATAAATTTAGTGATTTAACATTTGATACAGATATAGATTCAAGTGATACGGATTCTGATAGCACTGTAGAAGAAAATACAGAACAAGGTAAATATGATTTATTTTGTAAAAAAATAAAAGATAAGACGTATAAAGCGGGCTACTCTCAATTTATAGGAGAGTTATACAATAAAGACATAATTGAACAGAAACTTATAATCGATAATATCAACAGACAATTATCTAATCTGGAAAAATTATTAGATAATGATTCTGATATAGAACTAATAGAAGATAATATTATATGTGCATGTCAATTAATAAATACTACATGTAAAAAATTAAAAATTAATAATTATTCATTTGATAATATCAAAACAACTTTAAATGATTTTAAAATAAAAATTAAGCTTAAAAGATTAAAATTTAAAATAATGGACCTTTTAGAGAGTATGTAAAATATTTAAATTTAAAATATATTAAATTAATAATGTTAGAATATTTTTTAAAGACACATAAAAGTCAACTAATTCAATTATATATTACTGAAAGACAACGAAATGGAAATGTGTATGGTATACTAAATATTGATTTAACTAACAAAGCTAAAGCAGATGTATCATTTATACCTATTACATCTGATGTTTTAACTACCGAATTAAAATTAGATATTGAAAAAAGAAGAACTGAAAAGAATTATAGAAATAATATAATATATGTATTTTGTACCGAATTAGTTAATAATGAAATTACTACTAATTTAATCGAGATAGAATTATAAATGAATTATATAAAAATATTTATATATACTATGAAGGTAATATATATAAATATAATTTTATTAGTTTTTTTAATATTTATTTTAGTAAAAAATAATAAAGAAAATTTCACAACATATAAGAGATGTAATGAACGGAAAGTTGTAGGAATTCTTAAAAATATTTTTGATAATTATAACATTAAAGAAACTAAAACTAATTCATGGGACATTTATATACCTTGTGGTTATAATAAAGTAGAATCCGAATTAAAATCAATATTAACAGACAATAATCAACAAAAAATTTTTGGAATAAGTGGATGTGATTCTATTGTAAGTAAAAATAGTTTGTGGAATTTATTAGAAATCTATTATGGTAGAAAAGGAGCATCTAAACTTATGCCCGAAACATTCATTATTAGTAAACCGAATGATATGAGTTTATTTAAACAAAAATATAATAAAAATAAGATTTATGTTCTTAAAAAAAATATTCAAAGAAAAAAGGGTATTAAAATTACCAATAATTTAAATGAAATACTAAATAGTCATAAAGATAAATACAAGGTTATTCAGGAGTTTTTAACTAATACTTTTACTATTAACAAAAGGGTTATGAATTTGCGAATTTATTTATTTATAGTATGTAAAAATAATAGTACTAAAATTTTTATACATAAATTAGGTAAATGTTTATATGCTGGTAAAAGTATAAATAATAATAAATTTGATTTTGATTCTAGAATAACTAATAGTTATAAAGTTGAAAAGGATTTTTACAAAAATAATCCATTATCATTAAATCAACTAAGACTTTATTTAGATAAACGTAATTATGATGGTAATAAATTATTTATAAGAATAATAGTATTATTAAAAAAAATGTCAAAAGCAATTATTAATTCTTTATGTAATTTAAATTCTATTAAATCTAATTTAAAATTTCAACTATTTGGTATAGATGTTATTTTTGATGAACACCTTAACCCATATATATTAGAAATTAATAAAGGACCAGATATGATACCAAAGGATGAAGAAGATAGGAAAATAAAAAATAAGGTAGAACTAGATATGTTAGAAAAAATTAAAGTCATAAACATATCGGATACACACTATAAAAATGAATTTTATAAATTATATGAAAAATAAATTATATGAAAAATAAATTATATGAAAAATAAATTATATGAAAAATAAATTATATGAAAAATAAATTATATGAAAAATAAATTATATGAAAAATAAATTATATGAAAAATAAAATATATTATTTTATTATGTATTCTATAGTTGATATAAGGACACAATTAAGTTTATATAATACTCATAAATTAAAAAAAAAAAATTTAGAAAATTACGACTTTGAAACTTTATCTCTTATTTTAAGAAAAAAAAGTCTACTATTAGATACCAATAAACTACTTAAATTATTAAATCATAAAGATAAAAATATTACTAAAAAATTTTTAACAATTTATATGATTTACTCATTTCCAAAAGATGTATTACATAGTGAAATTAATGATAATTATACTAAATTTTTAGTTATTCAATCTCGTAAAGTTATAAATTCAATAGATGGATTGACAGCAATATATAATACAAATAACATTAATTTTTTTATACAAAAGATAGATGAATTCAATATAATATTTAAAAAATATGTCACACTTTTTGATGAATGGAAATCAAAAGACAAAATTATTTTAATTAACGAATTAATTAAAATGTACTATGAAATTGAAGATGTACCCCATAATTTTACTAGAATTACTGATGAAGATAAAAAACTTATTTTAGAAAATAGTGATAGAGAAAAAATGAAAATTATTGATAGAATCAAACAAATAGATAGCAAAGAAGGATATAATTATTTTATTAAAGTTAAATCAGATTTAGAATTATTTCAGAACCAAATTAGTGACGTCTATAAAAATATAGAAAAAACAGTACACTCAGCATTTTGGGATTCGATACGTAATTCATTAGCAAAAGAACCCCCCGATTATTTAGTATTAATTCCTTTATTAAAAGATATTAAATATTTATTAGGATTATGCGTTCCAAATAGGAGAGATATATTAATAGAAATAGAGGAGAAAATAGATACAGATTTAATTAAACAAATGATTGAATATGATGCTATAGATAATAAATATGTATATGAATTATGCATGTACATTATTTATTATATTGAAAAATTTCAATCATCAGAACAGAATAAAATAACTAAATTATGGAAAGATGATATCATTAAACAATTTGATAATATTGAGTTTAAAACATTTTTCCCTATTTTTTTCAAAGAAAGTTTCAATAAATTAGAGGCGATAATTGAAAATAAATGTATATTTGAAAATTCACCATATTATGAAGGTATAAAAGAGATGATAAAAAATAAAAAAATAAATTAGCTGATTAAATTCTATCTTTAGGTGATGCCGAAACTCTGGCTTTAGGTGAGACCGATACTCTGACTTTAGGTGAGACCGATACTCTGGCTTTAGGTGATGCCGAAACTCTAGCTTTAGGTGATGCCGAAACTCTGGCTTTAGGTGATGCCGAAACTCTGGCTTTAGGTGATGCCGAAACTCTGGCTTTAGGTGATGCCGAAACTCTGGCTTTAGGTGATACAGAAACTCTGGCTTTAGGTGATGCCGAAACTCTGACTTTAGGTGAAGCTTTATATTCATGTTGACATTTTTTTATTTTCTCCATATTTTTGATAGATTCATCTAAAGCTATCAAAACTTCACTATCTTTAACTTTATATTTTAATGATGTAATATAGTTATATAGTTTATTCAAATTAGATTTAATTTTTTCGGAACAGTCAATTATAGTATCTACAGTTTGGCTAGCAATAATTCTATTTTCCTCAAATTTAGCATTATCCATCAAATTTCTTGCTTCGTATGGGTCACTCATAAATTCTGAAACATTGCCTATATTTCGTTGAATAACACTCATGGCAGCACTTGTAGTCATTGGGTCCAATAATCTAATTAAACGTTCAATTTGTTCAGCTGTCCTATATTCTTTATCTTTTACTGGGGACAAACTAACTAAACTATCTATTGCCAAATTATCTATTCGGTCCCCCGAACTAATACATACATCTGGTCCATCTTTAGGAGTTTTTCCATATTTATCTACTTCCATATATCCTAACTCTTTATTATATGTTGGATTTTGTGTCTCCATTATAATATAATTATATATTATTTTAAAGTATCTCTAATTTTTCTAGCAATTTCTTCAGAAGGCAAAATTGCAAAACTATAATTACCATGTGGTATAGGCATTTTATAATTGACACCTAATGTATTTTCAATCGAAAAAAACGAACGCTTAAGAAATGCCGAACCACCTTTAGTATCTACTATTTCTCCATCGTTAAATAGTAATATTTGTCTATTTCCATTAGGTGACTCATTTGGTTTAACCAAAGTTGGGTCGTGATATTTATCAAGTAACTCTTGAGTAGACATAATTATTAATATTATTATAGTAAATATTATTCAATTTTAATTTTCTATATAAATTATAAAACTTTTGTATTGATTTAAAACTAATACTAACTTTAGATAATTTCATTTAGTTTGGGATTAAATTTTTGATACATTAATTCCGACCAGTTATTTTGTATTATTTTTTGAAAAAGGATATATTCATTTTGTTTTTTACGATATTTTTTATCTACTGAAAGTCCCAATAATAATAATTCTCTATTATTAAATGGGGAAAATTCTTCTATAGCAATATCTTGTTCAAACGGGAATAACGATCCCCATAGACCTTGTTGTAATTCCCAATGATATAAATTAGTAATATCAATATTATACTTATTGCAAATTTTAAAAGAACTATAATAAAATTTTTCTATAGATTCTTGTATATATAATAAAGTATTATTTTTAATAACTATATCTTTAAAGTTATCTATAGTATATAATCTATCGCTATCAAAATGTTCTTTTAATACTTCAGCATAATTACCATTTATATTAATAATATTCTTATTATTATTATTTTTATAATGATATTCAATATTTTTAGTTTTTGGTATAATTCTAGGAATTATAAAGTTATTTTTAAAATTAAATTCGAAATCTTTATCTAATTTATTATCAGTTATTTTTATATTTCTAAACTTTAACTTAAATTTTTTACTAAATTTATTTGCAATTATAGAATCTATAGTTGTGGTCTCTTTGAGACTATT
>Ga0209634_1000894_pt1 | contig 22491 bp, 23 predicted proteins | sample LinPmetageLP40_FD_184043 | JGI IMG/M metagenome (GOLD analysis project Ga0209634, IMG submission 184043) | Marine viral communities from the Pacific Ocean - LP-40 (SPAdes) (version 2) | ecosystem: Environmental > Aquatic > Marine > Oceanic | place: Pacific Ocean | collected 2010-08-26 | reverse complement strand
GACTTAAACCCGCAGTCGGGGTTGGGCCTTTGGGGGAAAAATCCCTGAATGTCCGCCGGTTGGTCCGCATACGCGGATCGAGACCCCCGACGAGGCAAAACCGGAAAGGTATAGAGACATGGCTCTTCCTGAGTTCTCCATGCGCCAATTGCTTGAAGCAGGCGTACACTTTGGCCACCAGACGCAGCGCTGGAACCCACGCATGGGTCCGTTCATCTACGGCGCGCGTAACGGCATCCACATCATGGACCTGACACAGACTGTTCCAATGCTGGACCAGGCACTGCAAGTCATCCGTGACACCGTCGCCAAGGGCGGCAGCATTCTTTTCGTTGGTACCAAGCGTCAGGCTGCCCAGCCGATCGCCGATGCCGCCGAAAAATGCGCACAGTATTACATGAACCACCGCTGGTTGGGTGGCACATTGACCAACTGGCAGACTGTTTCCAAGTCGATCCAGCGTCTGAAATCCATCGACGAACAGTCCGAGCGTGGCTTTGCCGGCCTGACCAAGAAAGAGCGTCTTGGCATGGAACGTGACCAAGCGAAGCTGGAAGCATCGCTGGGTGGTATCCGTGAAATGGGCGGTCGCCCTGACCTGATCTTCGTCATCGACGTGAAAAAAGAAGCGCTGGCCGTGGCCGAAGCGAACAAGCTGGGCATCCCGGTTATCGCCGTCGTCGACACCAACTGCTCCCCCGATGGCATCGACTATATCATCCCCGGCAACGATGACGCGGCACGCGCCATTGGACTGTATTGCGACCTGGCAGCACGCGCCGCGCTTGACGGTATGTCTGCGCAGCTGGGTGCAGCCGGCGTTGATATCGGCGCGATGGAAGAAGCGCCCGAAGAAGAAGCCCTGATCGACGGTGGCGTCGAAGTCGGCAATGCGTCGGAAGAGACCGTATCGAACGACGCAATGAGCAAGGACGCGGTTCTGGATATCGAATCCAAAAAAGAAACCGTCGCCGAAGCCAAGTCGTAATCGACTGAATATAAGCGGGCAGGGGTTAGCTCCTGCCTGCCCTGAAAATTCACATGATTGAGACATCGGAGCAGGATTTCCTGCCCCTTCTTTCATTCCCATTCAAGGAGAACCAAAGCGATGGCAATTACAGCATCCATGGTCAAAGAACTGCGCGACACAACCGGTGCGGGCATGATGGACGCCAAAAAGGCGCTGACAGAAACAGATGGCGACATGGAAGCAGCCGTCGATTGGCTGCGGACCAAAGGTTTGGCAAAAGCTGCCAAGAAATCCGGCCGTACCGCTGCCGAAGGTCTGGTCGCGGTTAAGGTCGAAGGCGGCCACGGTGTTGCTGTCGAAGTGAACTCGGAAACCGACTTCGTTGGCAAAAACGCCGACTTCCAGAAAATGGTTGCTGGTATTGCGAATGCGGCTGTGTCCGTTTCGGATATCGACGCGCTGAACGCGGCTGAAATTGGCGGCAAGCCTGTATCCACCGTTATCACAGACGCGATCGCCACCATCGGCGAAAACATGTCGGTACGCCGCATGCAATCCATCGACGGCGATCTGGTGGTTTCCTACGTGCACAACGCAGCCGCACCTGACATGGGCAAAATCGGCGTTCTGGTCGCAATGACCGGCGGTGACGAAACACTTGGCAAGCAGATTGCGATGCACATCGCGGCTGTTAACCCTGCGTCATTGTCCGAGGATGATCTGGACCCGGCTGTTGTTGAAAAAGAAAAGCAGGTTCAGATGGACATCGCTCGCGAGTCCGGCAAACCTGAAGCTGTTATCGAAAAGATGATTTCCGGCCGTATGCAAAAGTACATGTCCGAAGTGACGTTGCTGAACCAGGCGTTTGTGGTGAACCCTGATGTGACCGTGGGTGCCGCGGCCAAGGAAGCCGGCGCGACAATCACCGGTTTCGTCCGGTTGGAAGTCGGCGAAGGCATTGAAGTCGTCAAGGAAGATTTCGCAGCCGAAGTTGCAAAAGCCGCAAAAGGCTAAGCTGTCACACAGCAGATAAGACAAAGGGCGAGGGCGCATCAGTACCTTCGCCTTTTTTTCGTTTAAAATCAAATTATAACATGCTAATCCTAAGCTTTCAGATGAGCTTTGAGCGCATCCAACGCCATCAGATACCCTTGCGCGCCGAACCCGCAGATTTGACCCAGAGCCACAGGCGCGATGTAGGAACGATGCCGAAATTCCTCGCGCGCGTGGATGTTGCTCAGGTGTACTTCGACGACCGTAAGCTCGACTGAGGCAATTGCATCCATCAATGCAATCGACGTATGTGTATAGGCGCCGGCATTCAGCACGATCCCGGCATGTTTGCCTTTGGCCGCGTGGATCAGATCGATCAATGCGCCTTCGTGGTTGGACTGCTCAAACGCGACATCAAACCCCAGCGTCTTTGCTTTTTCGCGGCACAGCGCCTCGACATCGGCCAAGGTTGTCTTGCCGTAGACATCAGGCTGGCGCGTGCCCAGCAGGTTCAGGTTCGGACCGTTCAGGATCAGAATGGATGTCATAGCGGTGGCCTTGTTGTTGCTTTTTGGTGGCTCAGACGTAACACAGGCGTTCCAGCAAGTTTAGTCTTTCTTTTCAGGGAATTCGACCGGACCGCCGTGCTTTTCCCATGTCGAGAACCCTTCACGCAGATGCGCCGCATCGAACCCCATGTCCTGCAAGGTTCCCGTGGTGATCGCCGACCGCCAGCCAGAAGCGCAATGGAACACAAATTTCTTGTCCTGACCGAAGATCTCTTTGAAGTACGGGCTGTCGGGGTCGACCCAGAATTCGATCATGCCGCGCGGTGCGTGAAAGCTTCCAGGAATATAGCCGCTGCGCTGACGTTCGCGAATGTCGCGCAAATCGACGATAACGACATCGGGGTCGTTCATCATATTTATCAGCTCAGGGGCGTCAATCTCGGTAATTCGCGCCCGGGCAGCGCGCACCATGTCCGCTGATGAAACTCTAAGTCCGGCCATAGAGATGTCCTTTAATTAAATTCCGGGTGAACCAGTCGGGGAAACCGGCGTAACGCTTGCCTTGATTATGGCATCGACGGAAGGCGCGTAAAGAAAAACATGGCGAAACCCGACGCGGTGCACGTCGTGCATGGTTAAATTTTGTATATTCAGTATGATACCGAACGTTCATCATCCATAAGATGAGATAGGGCCAGCTAACTTTAAGCCACTTTAATTACATAATACTGATTATAGGATTAAGTATACAAAGTGTCCGGAAAGAAGTTTCCCCTGAAATACTGTTATATTTCAGCCAATAATACGGCTATCCTAATGCATAACCTGCACCGCGCACGGTTCTTATCGGGTCGTCCCCGCCATAGATCGTCAACGCCTTTCGCAGCCTTGCGATGTGAACATCGACGGTGCGTGTATCCACATAGATGTCGCGCCCCCAGACGTGGTCCAACAGCTGATCACGGCTGAACACGCGGCCAGGACGTTCCAGCAAGGTCACCAGCAATCGATATTCGGTTGGGCCAAGCTTGAGTTCATTTTCAGCACGGTTGACCCTGTGGCGTTCAGTATCCAGCGTGATGTCACCAAAGCTGAGCGCGGCACCGGCCGATGCCGGACGGACGCGACGCAACTGGGTTCGGACGCGCGCCATAAGTTCGCGCATCGAATATGGCTTCACCACATAGTCATCAGCACCGGTTTCAAGGCCGCGTACGGTGTCGACCTCTTCGGACCGCGCCGATAGCATGATCACCGGTATGTGCCGCGTGTCATCGCGGGTTTTAAGCTGCCGGCACACTTCTATCCCGCTTAACAGCGGCATCATCCAGTCAAGAATAACAAGGTCTGGCAGTGCCTCGGCGACCAGCAGCATTGCTTCTTCGCCATTCTCGGCGCGGCGCACATCGAACCCTTCGGATTCAAGGTTATACGCCAGAACTTCGCGCTGCGCAGGTTCATCTTCCACCAGGAGGATTTGGGGTTGTGACGCTGACATGGGCCTTAGACCTTCAGGTTGGTCGACGTATCATCGGCTTTGGGCCGATCCTCATCGGGCTGGGTTCCGGTAACAAGATAGACTACCTGTTCGGCGATGGACGTAACCAGATCGCCCATACGCTCAACGTTTTTGGCGATGAAATGCAGATGCATGCACGATGTGATGTTGCGGGGATCTTCCATCATGAACGTCAGGAATTCGCGAAACAGCGCATTATACATCTGGTCGACATCTTCATCGCGCGCGATGACATCCATGGCCAGGGTCGCATCACGCTGCACATAGGAGTCAAGCGCATCCTTCAGCATGATCTCGACGGTTTTGCACATGCGCCGGATGGCTCCTGCGCTGTCCGCCACCGGCGGCAACTGCGCCAGAACCGAATTGCGCTTGGCCATGTTTTTTGCATAATCGCCAATACGTTCCAGGCTGGCGCTGATCTTGATCACGCTCAAGATCAACCGTAAATCTACGGCTGTAGGTGCCCGCAAGGCGATAATACGGGCGGCTCGTTCGTTGATAAGCTCTTCCAGGGCATCGATGGGCTTGTCCCCTGCCCGCACCTGATTGGCCAATTCTTCATCGCGGGTCTCAAGCGACTGCGCCGCAAGACGGATGGCGTCTTCGACCATGCCGCCCATTTTCATGATTTGGGCCTGAACGCTTTCCAGGTCTCGGTCAAAAGCAGAAGCAATATGTTGTTCTTGCATGATATTTATCCAATCCGGCCAGTGATATAGCTTTCGGTTCTAGGGTCCTCCGGAGACGTGAAGATTTTATCGGTTTCTCCGTATTCCACGAGGTGCCCAAGGTGGAAAAACGCGGTTTTCTGACTGACCCGTGCAGCCTGCTGCATCGAATGGGTCACGATGACCACCGAATAATCCTGTCGTAGCTCATCGATCAGCTCCTCGACCTGCGCCGTCGCGATCGGGTCAAGCGCCGAACACGGCTCGTCCATCAACAGAACTTCGGGTTCGGTCGCGATGGCACGGGCAATGCAAAGACGCTGCTGCTGCCCCCCCGACAGGCCGGTACCGGGCGCAAGAAGCCGGTCCTTGACTTCGTTCCAGATCGCGGCTCGTTTAAGGGCGCGCTCGACGATCTCGTCCAGGTCGGCCTTGTTTCGGGCCAGCCCGTGGATCCGGGGCCCATAGGCCACGTTATCGTAGATCGATTTCGGAAACGGGTTCGGCTTTTGAAATACCATGCCAACCTTGGCGCGAAGCTGTACCGGATCGACGTTACTGTCGTAGATGTCTTCGCCGTCAATCAGAATGTCGCCTTGTACAGAACTGATCGCAATCGTGTCGTTCATCCGATTGATACAGCGCAGGAAAGTCGATTTTCCGCACCCTGACGGGCCGATAAAGGCAGTTACGGTCTTGTCCAGGATATCAACCGACACGTCCTTGATCGCATGGTTATCGCCATAGTACACCTGCACGTTGCGAGCCGCGATTTTGATCTTGTTTGACATTACGTCGGTCTCCGAAATTACGTTATCTTTCATTGCCTTGCCTTCCGCTCTTACCAGCGTCGTTCAAAACGACGGCGTAACAGGACGGCGATCGCATTCATCGTTACCAAGAAGACCAGCAAAATGATGATACCACCCCAGGCTCTTTCGTAAAATGCTGGGTCGGCACGTTTAGCCCATTCATAGATCTGTGCAGGCATTGCAGAATTGGGCGCAAGCAAGCCTGAAGCGATGCTATCAGGCGGGTTCGACGCGATAAAGCCGACCATGCCGATCAGAAGCAACGGTGCCGTTTCCCCCAAGGCCTGCGCCAGACCGATGATGGTACCGGTCAGAATGCCCGGTGCGGCCAGAGGCAACACATGGTGAAACACCGATTGCATCTTGGACGCGCCTACCCCCAGTGCAGCATCGCGGATCGACGGCGGCACCGATTTCAGCGATGCGCGGGTCGAAATGATGATTGTCGGCAAGGTCATGAGCGTCAGCACCAGCCCGCCCACCAGAGGAGCCGAGTTTGGCAAATGCATGTAATTGATGAACACCGCGAGCCCCAGGATGCCGAAAACAATCGACGGGACCGCCGCGAGGTTGGCTATGTTGACTTCGATGATATCGGTAAGCAGATTTTTGGGTGCGAATTCCTCAAGATAGATCGAAGCAGCAACCCCGATCGGAAGCGCAAGTATCAACACCACCAACATCATGAACAAGGACCCGATCATCGCGACCCCCATGCCAGCGGCTTCGGGGCGGGCGTCAGATGCGTCTGCCCCGGTGATGAACGAAAGGTTGAACTGCGTTTGCAACGCACCCGCAGCGTGCAGCGCGTCTACCAGATCAAGCTGTGCGGCATTGATATTCTTGTCGTTGGCAATGCTTTCGCGGCTGACGCGCCCCTTCATGTACCCGTCGACCCGGCTGTTGGTCAAAAACTTGAACTCCACAGAGGTGCCGATCAGGTCAGGGTTGGCCAGCACAAAATCGCGCAGCTGTGCAGCTGCATCCTTTGACAGGATGTCGGCCATTGCCTTTGGCTTCAGCTCGGTCTGGATCCCTAGCGTCGCAACTTTGGCTTCAAGTGCCGCCGACATCAACGGCGCATAACCGAAGGTCGAAACCTTCTTGATGTCCTCGATATTGCGGTCGCCTTTCTTGTCCAGCTTTGCTTCTAGCAACTGCACATCCAGCGTGAGAAAGGTCTGCTGAAACGCACCGGTACCACGACCGACAATCGTCACGAGCAAAATCGCCAACATGAGCAACCCGATGGCAATGGCGACGATGCCATACATCTTGAAACGCTTTTCGGCCCGGTTGCGCTTGACGGTGCGTGCGTCTTGCTGAAGCAACGACCGCTGTGGCTGGGTATGGTCTGGCAAATCAGTCATTCATACTGCTCCCGGTATTTGCGCACGATATACAGCGCCTGTACGTTCAGCCCCAAGGTCAGAACGAACAACGTCAGCCCAAGCGCGAAAGCCACCAGCGTTTCGGGGCTGGCAAAGTCGGTGTCGCCGGTAAGCTGGCTCACGATGCGCGTGGTGATGGTTGTCATCGCCTCAAGCGGATTGGCGGATATTCTGGCGATGGCCCCTGCCCCCAGCACGACGATCATGGTTTCGCCGATCGCACGGCTGGCGGCCAGCAAGACAGCACCGACAATACCCGGCAACGCAGCCGGCAAGACAACCTGACGGATGGTTTCGCTATGGGTGGCCCCAAGCCCGAAAGACCCGTCACGCAAGGACTGAGGCACCGCATTGATAATGTCATCGCTCAGCGAGGAGACAAACGGAATCAACATGATCCCCATGACCAACCCGGCGGTCAGTACGGATGTTGCGCCGCTCATCCAGTCCACGCCCAATATGCCGTTTTCCCCGCGTCCAAACAGATTGACCAAAAACGGGCCCACCGTCAGAAGGGCGAACAGACCATAGACGATGGTCGGGATACCGGCGAGTATTTCGAGCAACGGTTTGGCAAAGGCGCGGACCTTGCCATTGGCGTATTCGGATAGGTAAATTGCGGCAAATAACCCGATGGGAACCGCAACCAGCAGTGCGATCAACGAAATATACAGGGTGCCCCACAGCAATGGCAGGATCGACAGCTCACTGTCACCCCGGAAATTCGGAGCCCAGGTGGTGCCCAGGAAAAAGTCCTGCCATGGGTGGAGCTTGAAGAAGTTGATCGTTTCAAACAGCATCGACAGGACGATCCCCACAGTCGTCAGGATCGCCAGCGAAGCCGCGGCAATCAGCATGGACAGCAAGAACCGTTCGACCATGTTCCGCGCGCGGAATTTTTCTGTTGTTACGCGAAAAGCAAACAGTAACCCGGCCATTGCGATGGTGCTGACAATGGCAATCATCAGCAGCCGGCCCGTACCCTGCATGCTGCGGTATCGCTGTGCTGCCGCCAGAACCTCGGGGCTGACGTCTGACCCAAGCGCCACGCCGCTTTCTGCCAGCAATGCGCGCACGTCAGTGTCGTTTGACGACAGGTTGCGCGCCCGGTCGGCATCGATGGCCCCGGCTTGAACCGCCGCGTCCAGCCCGTTGGCAACGCGGGTCACGTCGCTCATGACCAAGCTGACCGAAGACCCTTCGGCGATCGCGCTTTGTGGGATCATTTCGATCACAGCGTTCTGGATCACAACAGGTTGGATCAGCAGCCAGGCCACCAGCACGAACAATGACGGAATCGCCGTAAACAAGGCCGCGTTGTAGCCATAATAATTCGGGAGGGAATGCAGCTTGCGGGAATCTCCGCCCACCGAAGCCATTGCACGGCTGCGCACCATTCCGAAGGCCACCAGCGTCAGCGCCAACAGCACGAGCACCAAAACCGTGGTCGGTGCCACATTCAGAAAGTAGCTCATGCAAAGCCCCCAGGTCGTGATCCAAACGCGGACCCGTCATTGCTTGATATCAGACAAAAAACGACCCGGAGAGGTTAAAGTCTCTCCGGGTAGAATGAAAGGTTTAGGAATCGCTACCCATGACGACTTCGTCAGCGACAATAGCTTGGGTCTTTGCCAGTTCGGGATCGGATACCAACCCGTATTCTGCCAACGGACCATCAGGCCCCGCGATTTCGTCGGCGACGAAAAATTCAGCGTATTCTTTCAAGCCCGGAATAACGCCGATATGCGCTTTCTTGACATAGAAGAACAACGGGCGGGACACAGGGTAATCACCTGCTGAAATGGTTTCGACAGAGGGTTCTACGCCACCCATTGTCGCCACTTGCAGCTTGTCTGTGTTGTTCTCATAGAACGCCAGACCGAACACGCCGATGCCGTCCTTGTTGCTTTCGATGCGGGCCAGCGTTTCGGTATAGTCACCGTCGATGTCCACGGACACACCGTCTGTGCGCAGCGCGATACAGGCTTTTTCCGCAGCTTTTTTATCGTCACCGTTGGCGGCCTTGAAAACCTCAAAGTCACCGGTGGCTTCACAGCCAGCCAAAATCACCTTGTCTTCAAACACTTCACGTGTGCCGTGCTTGGTACCGGGAATATAAGCCTGGATCGGCTGGTCGGGGAAGTTCGCGTTGACGTCAGACCAGTTTTTGTTGGGGTTCGCGACGATCTTGCCATCAACCACCACTTCCGAGGACAGGGCTTTGTACCAGTCTTCCGGGGTGAATTCGAAGGTGTTACCGTTGATATCCGAGGCGAAAACGATACCGTCATAGCCGATCTGGACTTCGATGATGTCGGTCACACCATTGGCTGCGCACACCTCGACTTCGGAGCTTTTGATCTTGCGAGAAGCATTTGCAATGTCGATCGTATTCTCGCCTACACCTTCGCAAAACCGCTTGAGACCCGCGGAAGAGCCGCCCGATTCTACAACCGGCGTGGGGAAGTCAAAATTTTCGCCAAAGGCCTCGGCAACGATGGACGCATAGGGCAGCACTGTGGACGAACCAGCGATCTGGACCTGATCCCGCGCGGCAGCCGCGGTTGCGGATAAAGCCGCGATAGCGAACGCGGAAGTGGTGAATTTAACGAGCGACATGATGTCTCCTGTCAGCTTAGAATTTCTGACCACCCCCATGGTGATCTGGCCGCACCAATATTTAGATGACACTTAGCTTTTGTGACACTCGTGTTACAGTTTCATGACAGACGGGGAAATTTCAACGTTCATCTGTCATAAATATAGCAACTTACGTCATATCCATCGGTAAAATTACAATGAACTTCGCGCCCTGCCCCAGACTGCTGCTGATTTTCAGCCGTCCGCGATGCCGGTTCAATATATGTTTTACGATGGCCAACCCCAATCCGGTGCCCCCCAACGCCCGGCTGCGATGGCTATCGGCGCGGTAGAATCGTTCGGTCAGGCGCGGCAGGTGGATGGGGTCGATGCCCGGCCCGTGATCGCGCACGGTAACCTGTACCGCAGGGCCGCGCAAAGACGGGTCGCGCAGGGTTTGCTCGACTTGGATTTCCACTTTTTTGCCTTTGCCGCCATACTTTATCGCGTTTTCGATCAGATTGGTGAATACCTGCAAAAGCTGATCGGTGTCGCCCAGCAACGGCATCGGGTCGTCACCCATCAGCAGGACCAGCGTGACATTCGCCTCGTCTGCCAGCGGATTCAGGTTGCGCAGCGTCGATTGCAGGACATAGCGCAAATCAACCTTGTCGGTAGGGCGCACCCGTTCATCGGATTCAACCCGTGACAGTGACAAGAGATCGCCGACCAACCGGTTCATCCGCTCGGCCTCACCGGTCATGATACCAAGAAACCTGTCGCGCGCGGCGGCATCATCGCGCGCGGGGCCGCGCAGGGTTTCGATGAAACCCATCAAGGCCGTCAGCGGTGTTCGCAGTTCGTGGCTGACATTGGCCACAAAATCGCGGCGCATCTGACTTGCATTGGCCAACTGGGTAATGTCCTGGAAGCTGAGCAGAACATAGTCCATTCCCGAGACCTTGCGCACATGTACACGATAGGTCGTATCGTTGCCGCCGTCGTTGGCCAGGTACTGCGCCTCGCGGGGGGTGCTGTCTTGTTGACACTGTTCCACCGCATCCACCACCGCCGGCTGACGCAGCACGTTGATGTAATGACGGTCTATCGCAGTGCTGCCCAGCAGGGCTTGGGCTTCGGTATTCATCGCTACAATGCGTTCGGCCCGGTTTACCGCCAAGGTCGGCAGCGGCAGTGCTGCAAGAAGATCAGGCAGATGAGGACGTAACACCACCAGTCAGACTGGCGCGAGGTCTTGGCGAAACCGCCGGGCGTTTTCCTGATAGTGTCGCGCACTGGCCGTCAGCCCGGCTATCGCTGCTGCATCCAGTTCCCGCACGACCTTGCCCGGCGCACCCATCACCAACGATCCATCCGGAATCACCTTGTTTTCGGTGATCAGGGCCCCGGCCCCAATCAGACAATTCTTGCCGATCTTGGCACCGTTCAGCACTGTGGCACCCATTCCGACAAGCGAATTGTCCCCGATCGTGCAGCCATGCAGCATGACCTTGTGCCCGATGGTGCAGTTTTCACCAATCGTCAGCGGGCATCCGGGATCGGTGTGGAAAACCGAATTTTCTTGAACGTTGCTGCCTTTTCCGACGTGAATTCTTTCGTTGTCGCCGCGAAGTGTTGCGCCGAACCACACGGATGTACCCGCCTCGAGCACGACGTTACCGATCACATTGGCATCAGGCGCAACCCATGCGTCAGGATCCACGTCGGGACGAATGTCGGCCAAAGCGTATAGGGTCATTTGGTATCCTCGAATTCAGATTGCAATGCGCGCACATGATCCACCAGTTTCGGCTGCTGGGAAAGCCGCAATCGTTCCGCGGTGATGATCGCCTTCAAACGCGCTTCGGTGTCGACAAGATCGTCATTAACAAGCACATAATCATAACCGTCCCAGTGGCTGATCTCGTCCCAGCTTTTCTCCATCCGCAAGGCAATTGTATCGTGATCATCCTGGCCGCGGGTTTCGAGACGACGGCGCAGTTCGCGGATTGACGGCGGCAAGATGAAGATCGACAGCACATGCTGCTTGAGAGATGAGTTGCTGATTTGCTGGGCACCCTGCCAGTCGACATCAAACAAAACATCGCGTCCGTTATCTATCGCCTTTTGCACCGGCCCCTTTGGTGATCCGTAATAGTTGTTGAAAACCCGCGCATGTTCCAGCATTTCGCCTTCGTTGACGTATTTGCGGAATTCATCTTCGGAGACGAAATAGTAATCTTTTGCATCCGTTTCCCCGACCCTGGGTTTACGGGTCGTCGCCGATACCGAAAATTGCAATGATGCATCCCAGTCGCGCAGTTTGCGTGCCAAGGTTGACTTGCCCGCACCGGACGGTGAGCTCAGAATGATCAATAGGCCGCGACGCTCGCTCATGTCTTACTCCACGTTCTGCACTTGTTCGCGCATCTGGTCGATTATTGCTTTCAATGCCAGCCCGATCTGGGTCAGATCCGTGTCTTGTGCCTTGCTGCACAAGGTATTGGCTTCGCGGTTGAATTCTTGCATCAGGAAATCGAGCTTTCGCCCCACGGGCCCGCCGTGATGCAGCAGTTCACGCGCGGCATTGATATGGGCGTGCAACCGGTCTATTTCCTCGGTCACGTCCGATTTCACGGCGATGATCGCCAGTTCTTGTGCCAGACGGTTTTCATCTACGCCGTCACTGTTATCAAGAACCCGTGCAAGATTGCGCTTTAGGATGCGCGCCATCTCGTCTTTGCGTTGCGCGGCCACCAGCTTGGCGCGACCGGTCAATTCCTCGATTTCTGTCAGTTGCGACCGCAAGACCTGATCCAACGCCGCGCCCTCGTTGACCCGCATAGAATTGAAATCCGCCAATATTCTTGCAAAATCCTCCTGCAACGCGGCACTTAGCGCAGGCACATCATCCACCTGCGGCGCTTGTTCCAACACGCCGCGCATGGTGACGATATCGGTGGCTTTTGACGGCGCGAGCGATACACCGGCATCCATTGCCCGGGCTTCGATCTCGTGCAGGGCGTCAAGAACGGCATCAAGCTGGACGGCGTTAACGCTTAGGGTTCCGGTACCTTCGTCGCGGGTCATCCTGAGATTGCAGGTCACGTTGCCGCGCACCAGTGCATCGCTCAGCTGCTTGCGCAACGCAATCTCGAGCCCGTCGATCCAGTCGGGCACACGCAGGCGCAGATCCAGCCCCTTGCCGTTGACAGCCCGTATTTCCCACGCCCAACTATGCGGTGTCAAAGCACCACTTCCCGAAGCGAAACCGGTCATCGATCGTATCATGGGTGGTCCTTGTCTGCTGGCACTGTTGCCCGCCTTAAAGGCCAAACTTTCTATCGGAGCAAGTCAAAAGCCTGAAGGTTCGGGAGGGTTCCCGCCTCTTGGATTAACCAACGCCTAAGATTTTCCGAAAAGTTTTAGCCGAAATTCGGCAAAACCGCCTATACCATTGTGCAACGTTGCCTCGGCCCGTCCCGTGGCTACCGCGCGAACGACATAGACCTGCGGGGATTTAACGCATTGCGTCTTCGCGCCACAAAGAGAATTAACCGCCACTTGATACGCCAAAGCAACCAAAACCACAGAATATTATTTCAATGACAGAAGATGTTTCAGACCCCGATCTCACCGTGTTGGCGCAAGTCCAGGCGTATTGGGAATCGTTGCGCGGAGAACAGATCATTCCCAAGCGGTCCCAGATCGACCCCAGAGGCCTGGAACCCGCATTGCACCACGCCTTCATCCTGGAACGCATCAAACCGGGGGTTGCACGATTGCGCGTCGCGGGTAGCCACCTGAACGAGTTGATGGGAATGGAAGTGCGCGGTATGGCGATCACCTCGTTCATTCAAATAGAAGCACGACAACGCTTTAATCTCATGATGGAAGAACTGTTCGAGACCCCTGCAATCGGAATGCTCGAACTTGGGAACCGCGAGGGCCAGATACAAGGACGCATGCTGCTCTTGCCGCTAAAAAGCGATATGGGCGACACCAGTCGGATGCTTGGTTGCCTCATGACCAAAGGCACCCCGCCGGGCAGTCCCTGCCGTTTTGACATGAGAAGCGCAAAGATCACCCCGCTTCGTTCGGGCGGCGCGTCGCTTCCCATGGATATGCCGCCGCCCGCCGTACGGCCTGTTCAGGGATTTGCGGAAAAGCCGCCGGTATTTGACAGTGACCCAAAACGACCGCGTCCGGGCTACCTGCGCCTGGTGGACCCCGAGAAATAAGCCCTACAAAAGGATCAACCGCGCAACCGATGGATTACGCGGTCGATTTGTAATGGGACCAAGGTGTCAGCCTGCCGCCTTGACTTGATGAGCTGCGCGCCGCGCTGATAGCTCTTCCGCGACCAAAAATGCCAGCTCAAGCGATTGGCTGGCATTCAAGCGGGGATCACAGGCGGTGTGGTACCGATCTGACAGATCCTCGTCCTGGACGGCACGGACACCACCGGTGCATTCAGTGACATCCTGGCCGGTCATCTCGAAATGGACACCGCCGGGCACAGTACCTTCGGCTGCGTGAACCGAAAAGAATTCCCGCACCTCGCGCAATACGGAATCGAAGGGCCGTGTCTTGTAGCCGCTCGAAGACTTGATGGTGTTGCCGTGCATCGCGTCGCAGGTCCATACCACGTTTGCGCCCTCTTCCTGCACGGTCTTGATCAGACGCGGCAGGTGTTCGCCCACGTTGCCCGCTCCAAACCGCGCGATCAGGGTCAGGCGACCCTCCTCGTTCTGGGGGTTCAGCGTTTTCATCAACTGCTTCAGGTCGTCGCTTGTCATGGTCGGGCCACACTTCAGGCCGATCGGGTTCTGGACACCGCGCGCGAATTCGACGTGCGCGCCATCGGGTTGGCGGGTACGGTCGCCGATCCAGATCATGTGGCCAGACCCCGCCAGCCATTTGCCGGTCTGGCTGTCCTGACGGCACAGCGCCTCTTCGTATTCCAGAAGAAGCGATTCATGGCTTGTATAATATTCAACCGATTGCAAGGTATGCGCGGTTTCGGCGGTCACACCGGCCGCCGCCATGAAATCAAGCGTGTCTGAAATGCGGTTCGCGATCTCGCGGTATTTCTCGGCCTTTTCGCTTTCGGTAAAGCCCAGGGTCCAGCCATGCACCTGATGCACATCCGCATAACCACCGGTCGAAAACGCACGGATCAGGTTCAGCGTCGCGGCGGCCTGAGTGTAGGCACGCAGCATTTTTTTGGGGTCCGGGATGCGGGCCTCGGCTGTGAATGCCAGTTCGTTGATGATGTCACCGCGGTAGCTGGGAAGCTCCACGCCACCGACAACTTCGGTGGGTGCCGAACGTGGCTTGGCAAACTGACCGGCCATCCGGCCCAGCTTGATGACCGGAACTTTGGCACCGTGGGTCAGCACGATCGCCATTTGCAGCATAACCTTGAACGTGTCGCGGATCATGTCGCTGCTGAACTGCTCGAAGCTTTCGGCGCAATCGCCGCCTTGAAGCAAAAACGCGTCGCCCCGGCCAGCCGCGGCCAGATGCTTTTTCAAACGGCGGGCTTCGCCTGCAAAAACCAACAATGGATACCGGGACAATTCAGCCTCGACGGCGCGCAGCGCGTCCTGATCAGGATAGTCGGGCATCTGGATCCGCGGTTTGTCGCGCCAGCTTGATTTTGTCCAATCGGTCATCATTTCTCTCCGAACTACGCAGCGCCCCATTGTCAGGCGCAAACATTTAGGTCTTTGGTATACAAAACCCTGTGCCGAGTGACCAGAACCGAAATTCACCCTATTGACCTTGATGCCGCCTCATGGGCAAGGTTTTCGGCAGGTTTTGAGGGGCAGCTTCCGCTATGCCCATTAACTCAAGTCAACCCGAAAGGCGACGAGATGTCAGACGCCCGCGCGGCTACACGTATCATTGCCAAAGATGAAAAGGCGCGTCTTTTCGTCTTTGTGCTGCTTGAAAACTTTACGATGCTCAGCTTTGCTTCGGCCGTGGAATGTTTACGGATCGCCAACCGTATGGCGGGGCGCAGCGTCTATGACTGGCGGTTGATCGGTGAAGGTGGCGGGCGGGTACGCTGTTCTGCGGGTGCGGAATTCACCCTCGACGGCGATCTGGATGAACTGCGTCGCGAAGATACATTGGTGGTGTGCAGCGGTATAGATGTACAGACCGCCACAACAAAGAAGCTTTTGGGGTGGCTGCGCCGCGAGGCCCGAAAGGGCATGATGGTGGGGGGGCTGTGTACTGCTGCATTCACCTTGGCCAAGGCCGGATTGCTGGACGGGAAGCGGGCGACGATCCATTGGGAAAACCAAGACAGCTTTTCCGAAGACTTTGAAGAAGTGAACCTGACCAAATCGGTGTTTGTGGTCGATGGCAACCGGATGACCACCGCTGGCGGGACATCTTCGATCGACCTGATGCTCAAGCTGATCGCCGATGATCTGGGCGAAGACCTTGCCAACGCGGTCGCAGATCAGTTGATCTACAGCTCGATCCGGACCGATCAGGATACCCAGCGGTTGTCGGTTCCGACGCGCATCGGTGTGCGACACCCCAAGTTGAGCCAGGTTATCCAGATGATGGAAGCCAACATCGAAGAACCGATCAGCCCGTCCTTTCTTGCACGTGATGTAGGTATGTCGACCCGGCAGCTCGAGCGGCTGTTCCGCCGCTATCTCAACCGCAGTCCCAAGCGCTATTACATGGAGTTGCGGCTTCAGAAAGCCAGAAACCTTTTGATGCAGACCGACATGAGCGTCATCAATGTCGCCCTTGCCTGCGGGTTTGCATCGCCTTCGCATTTTTCCAAATGCTATCGCGCCCATTATGACACGACCCCCTACCGCGAGCGTGGCTCGCACGCGACAAGACTGTCGATTTAAAGGCAGGTCGCGGTAGGCTCCCGGAGCGTGCCAATCTACAATTAGACTTTTCTTTTGGAAGTCCGCCGCATAGGCTTTGCGCTGAACATAACGTTCCAACACGGGAGATAATCAATGAAAAAGATGCTTATGGCCACAACGGCTGCGGCATTGCTTGCGACGAACGCATTTGCAGACGCTCACAGCAAAGAAGTGAAACTGGGCGTGGAGTTCGGCTTTACCGGTCCCATTGAATCGCTGACGGGCCCGATGGCCGCCGGTGCCGAAATGGCCATGAAAGAAGTTACCGACAGCGGCCTTTTGCTGGGTGGTGCCAAGGTGACGTCGATCCGCGCGGATTCCGGCTGTATTGATAATGGGCTCGCGGTATCGGGTGCCGAAAGGCTGATCTCCGAGGGGATCAACGGGCTGATTGGCGCAGATTGCTCTGGTGTGACAGGAGCGGTTTTGCAGAACGTCGCGATACCGAATGGCATGGTGATGATATCGCCTTCGGCAACATCCCCTGGTCTGTCGACGATGGACGACAACGACCTGTTCTTCCGCACCTCGCCGTCTGATGCGCGTGAGGGGGAAGTCATGGCAGAGATCCTCAAGGAACGCGGTGTGAAATCCATTGCGTTGACCTATACCAACAACGACTATGGCAAGGGTCTGGCCGATGCGATCGAAACCAGCTTCAAAGCCGTGGGCGGCGAGGTCACCATCGTGGCCGCGCATGAAGACGGCAAGGCAGATTATTCGGCCGAAGTCGGTGCACTGGCCTCTGCCGGTGGGGATATCCTGGTTGTCGCTGGCTACCTTGACCAGGGCGGCCCAGGTATCATCAATGCGGCTTTGGACACCGGTGCGTTCGATACCTTCGGACTGCCAGGCGGCATGATCGGTGACACTTTGCCCGACCGTATCGGCGACGATCTGAACGGATCTTACGGACAGATCGCAGGTTCCGAAGGTCAGGGCATCGACACTTTCTCGAAGATGGCGGAAGACGCGGGATTTAACGGCACGTCGCCCTACACCCCCGAATCCTATGACGCCGCAGCACTTTTCCTGCTGGCGATGCAGGCAGCCGATTCAATGGATCCGGCAAAATACGGCCCCAAGATCCTTGATGTCGCCAACGCCCCCGGAGAGAAAATCTATCCTGGTGAGCTCGCCAAAGCGCTCGAATTGATCGCGGCGGGCAAGGATGTCGACTATGTCGGTGCCTCCGCGGTCGAGCTGATCGGAGCCGGTGAATCCGCAGGGACCTACCGGATGATCGAGGTCAAAGACGGCAAGATCGAAACCATCGGTTTCAAATAAGTTCTTTAGATTACCACATCATTATCAGCAGCCCGGGCAATCGGGCTGCTGTTTGAGTAAGAAAAACCACGCATCTACGACGTGGACACAGGGATATTCATATGATCGTCGTTGACGACGTACACAAACACTTTGGCGGGTTTCATGCCGTCGATGGCGCGAGCCTGACCATTGACAAGGGCACCATCACCGGTTTGATCGGCCCGAATGGTGCCGGAAAAACCACCTTGTTCAACGTGATAGCCGGCGTACTAAAGCCCACATCGGGCCGCGTGATGATGGACGGCGAAGACATCACCGGATTGCCGCCGCATGACCTGTTTCACAAGGGTCTGCTTAGAACCTTTCAGATCGCCCACGAATTTTCATCGATGACCTGCCGCGAAAACCTGATGATGGTTCCGGGCGATCAAGCTGGCGAAACGCTTTGGAATACCTGGTTTGGCCGCAAGCGGATTGCGGACCAGGAACGTGCCCTGAAGGCCAAAGCCGACGAGGTTCTCGAGTTTTTGACGATTGAACATCTGGCCGAGCAAAAAGCCGGGCAGATTTCCGGTGGTCAAAAAAAATTGCTTGAACTCGGCCGGACCATGATGGTTGACGCCAAGATCGTGTTTCTTGACGAAGTTGGTGCCGGCGTAAACCGCACCTTGCTCAATATCATCGGTGACGCCATCATCCGCCTTAACCAGGAACGTGGGTATACTTTTGTTGTGATCGAACACGACATGGATTTTATCGGACGCCTGTGTGATCCGGTCATCTGCATGGCCGAAGGCAAGGTTCTGGCCGAAGGGACGCTGCCCGAAATCAAGGCGAACGAACAGGTCATAGAAGCGTATCTTGGGACCGGCCTGAAAAACAAGACCGTGACCGCATGAAATTCGGGTTGGCTGTATGGGCGAGCGTCGTGATGACCGCATTGCCACAGGCGTCGGCTGCCTGTTCCCAACTGTCAGAATCCGTTTGGATGTGTGACCGCGGCACCGCGTGGGAAAATGCCACCTGGGACCCGGTTGGCGACGGCACAACGCGTTATCTTGGAGAGGTGATATTGAACTTCACCGATCAGTGGCCCGGCTTTGAAATCAGCGACAGTTCGACAACGCTGTCAGAGCAGTTCGATACCTATACCGCATCGATAGCAGCCGAAAATACGACCCCGCCCGAAGTGCTTCAGGTTGACAAGATCGTAACCCCCCGTGGGTTGACGCTGCGACACTTGCAGTATGACGAAATTGACGGCAGCCGCACCATGAGCGCTGTGATGCTGTCGGAGGTAGGGTCGTCGCGGATCATGGTCTATCTTGATAGCGCAGACACGATGCCCTTGGAAGAAATGGAAAAAATATCGTTTGAAGTGGCGATGATGCTGCGGGACAGCTGCGCGGATGAAATCACCTGCGCTGACGCGATTGCGCCAACTACCCAGGCGAACGAATGAAAGAAACCAACATGACTGATCCATACGGGGACCGAGGCAACCACGATATTTCGATCGGAAACCCGAAAGGCCAAGGCACGGCGCAACCCGTCAGACAGGGCGGCAAGAGCCACCCTGCCCCCGGCGGCCCTTTCCTGATCGGTGATGGCATGACCGGCGGTTACGGCAATGGGCCCGACATTCTGCATGACTGCACCATCGCCGTCGAAAAAGGCGAGATCGCGGTGATCGTCGGCCCCAATGGCGCAGGCAAATCCACGGCGATGAAAGCGGTATTTGGTATGTTGGACGTGCGCCAGGGTCACGTGCGACTTGACGGAGAAGACATCACCGCCCTGTCGCCGCAAGACCGCGTCGCCAAGGGGATGGGGTTTGTCCCGCAGACCTCGAATATTTTCACATCGATGTCAGTGGAGGAAAACCTTGAGATGGGTGCCTTCATCCGCCGCGATGATTTCCGCGATACCATGACGCAGGTTTATGACCTGTTTCCCATCCTCAAGGAAAAGCGGCTTCAGCCGGCGGGCGAGCTTTCGGGCGGGCAACGTCAACAGGTGGCTGTGGGCCGTGCATTGATGACCCAGCCCAAGGTGCTGATGCTGGATGAACCGACCGCGGGGGTGTCGCCCATTGTCATGGATGAACTCTTTGACCGGATCATCGAGGTAGCCCGCACGGGAATCCCGATCCTGATGGTCGAACAGAACGCGCGGCAGGCGTTGGAGATTGCCGACAAAGGCTATGTGCTGGTGCAAGGTGCCAATGCATTTACCGGCACGGGCAAAGAGCTTTTGGCCGACCCCGAGGTCCGAAAATCGTTCTTGGGAGGGTAAGACATGCGCTGGTTCATTATACTTGCTCTGGCCTTTTTCACGACCTCCGTACAGGCACAGGATACCGGGACAACCACTGAAAACCATGACGCCGAGGGCGCGATGGAAGAGCTGACGCTCGACACCGCACCATTTCGACAGGATATCGAGATGACATGCAGTTTCGCTTTCGAATGCGTCGAAGGCGAGCCGTGCACCAAGACCGACTTCGCCCCGGAAATTTCCGGGAATGCGGGTGGGCTGACACCAAATGACCTTGTCGTGCAAAGCTTTATGCGTACCGACAGCGAAACGATCGAACTGATCGGGGTCAAATCCAATATGGCCTTGTCTCTTTCAGGCGGCAGCTTTGCCGCTCGTCACTTGATGAGCATCGCCGCTGACGGGACCACGCGATATACAGTACATTACGCTGATGGCCCGACTCTCATTAGCTATTTAGGGACCTGCAACTGATGGATTTACTGAACGCATTTATTGCATTGGCCAACTACGTCCTCGTCCCTGGCATCGCCTATGGCTCGCAACTTGCTCTTGGTGCGCTCGGCGTGACGCTGGTGTACGGCATCTTGCGGTTTTCCAACTTTGCCCATGGTGACACCATGGCGCTTGGAGCAATGTCGGCGGTGTTGATCACCTGGGGGTTTCAGGCAATCGGGTTACACCTTTGGGTGCTGCCTACGGCATTGCTGGCCCTGCCCCTTGCCATCGTATTCACGATTGTGTTGCTATTGGGTACCGACCGTCTGGTTTACAGATTTTATCGTGAAAAGAAGGCGAAACCGGTGATCTTCGTCATCGTATCGCTGGGTGTCACGTTTATCTACAACGGCATCACCCGATTTATCATCGGTTCCGACGACCAGAATTTCCTGGACGGTGAGCGGTTTATCATTTCGGCAAGGACCTTCAAGAAAATGACCGGCCTGGAGGAAGGGCTGGCGATCAAGACCACCCAAGGCCTGACAGTGGTTACCGCAGTCATCGTGGTCGCGTTACTGTTCTGGTTCCTGAACAAGACCAGATCCGGCAAGTCGATGCGCGCCTATTCGGACAACGAGGATCTGGCGCTTTTATCCGGCATCAACCCTGAACGCGTGGTCATGATCACCTGGGTCATCGTAGCATGTCTGGCGACCACCGCCGGCGTTCTTTACGGGTTGGACAAGTCATATAAACCATTCACGTATTTCCAGCTCTTGCTGCCCATATTCGCCTCGGCCATCGTCGGGGGTCTGGGTAACCCTGTGGGTGCCATCGCGGGCGGGTTTGTCATCGCGTTTTCCGAGGTGACAATAACCTATGCCTGGAAAAAAGTTCTGGGGTATCTGATGCCCACCGGGTTCGAGCCGGACAGCTTGGTGCAACTGATGTCGACCGATTACAAATTCGCCGTAAGCTTCGTGATCCTGCTGATCGTGTTGCTGTTCAAACCCACCGGTCTTTTCAAGGGGCAATCGGTATGAACGAGACACTTAGAAACACCGGCCTTTTTGCCATCATCGCGGCCCTGATCGTCTTTACCGGCTTTACACAAAGCTGGAACGCGGCGCTCTTGATCATTTCGATGGGGTTGATTTCAAGCATCATGGCCCTGGGGGTAAACCTGCAATGGGGTTTTGCAGGTCTGTTCAACGTGGGCATCATGGGGTTTGTCGCTTTGGGGGGCCTGGCCGCAGTGTTGATCGGCATGCCGCCTACGCTGGGGGGGTGGTCGGCAGGTGGATGGGGGATCACCGCCGCGTTGCTCATGGGGGCCGTCACGATCTTCGCGACCGCCCTTGTTGCCAAACGTATGCGCAAGGGATGGCTGCGTATGGTAACGATCACCGCGATCCTGGTGGCCGGGTTCATGCTGTTCCGGGCCGTGCTTGACCCGGCGGTCGAAGCGATAGAGGCGCTCAACCCGGCGCAGACCGGCTATCTGGGGGGGCTTGGCCTGCCGGTGATACTGGCCTGGCCGGTCGGTGGATTACTAGCTGCCGGCGCGGCCTGGATCATCGGCAAGACAGCTCTGGGTCTGCGTTCGGATTATCTGGCAATTGCAACGCTGGGCATTGCCGAGATCATCATCGCCGTTCTGAAGAACGAAGACTGGCTGGCGCGCGGAGTGAAAAACGTGATCGGCATCCCGCGCCCCGTCCCCTATGAGATCGACCTGCAAAATGATCCGGGTTTTGTGGAGCGCGCCGCCAGCCTTGGATTCGATCCGGTGGAGGCATCGACCCTGTGGGTCAAGGTCTTGTATGTGGCGTTGTTTGCCGGCGTACTGCTGATCTTGTTGTGGTTGAGCCAGCGGGCATTGCATTCACCATGGGGCCGCATGTTACGCGCGATCCGCGACAACGAAACCGCCGCCGAAGCGATGGGAAAAGACGTGACCGCGCGGCACTTGCAGGTCTTTATACTGGGCTCTGCCATTTGCGGGATTGCCGGAGCGATGATGACGACGCTGGACGGCCAGTTGACACCGGGGTCGTACCAGCCGCTTCGCTTTACGTTCTTGATATGGGTCATGGTGATTGTCGGCGGGTCGGGCAACAATCTCGGGGCTGTATTGGGCGGCTTCCTGATGTG
>Ga0209634_1000893_pt1 | contig 22517 bp, 28 predicted proteins | sample LinPmetageLP40_FD_184043 | JGI IMG/M metagenome (GOLD analysis project Ga0209634, IMG submission 184043) | Marine viral communities from the Pacific Ocean - LP-40 (SPAdes) (version 2) | ecosystem: Environmental > Aquatic > Marine > Oceanic | place: Pacific Ocean | collected 2010-08-26 | reverse complement strand
TCGGCGATGCGACGGCGCATTTCGAGGCATTCAAGGCGGGCGAACTGTCGACGATGCGCGAAACCAATGCCGCCAAATGGGCACGCGACTACGATTTTCCGGCGGTCCGGTCGGGCGACATCGTGCTGTCGGAAATTCCTCATCAACGCCCGTCCGGTATGACCGGGTTCGCGATGAATACACGGCGCGATCTGTTCGACGACTGGCGGGTGCGGCAGGCGATGATCGAGGTCTTCAACTTCGACTATATCAACAACGTCATCAACGGCGGCACGCAGCCCCGGATCACGTCGTATTACTCGAACTCGCCACTGGGCATGGAACCGGGTCCGGCGCAGGGCGCAGTTGCCGACCTGCTGGAGCCTTTCGCGGACAATCTGCTGCCTGGCACCATCGAAGGATACAACTTGCCCGAAACCGATGGGCGCGCCTCCAACCGCAAGGGTCTGCGCGCCGCCAGCCGCTTGCTTGAGGATGCCGGATATACCGTCGAAAACGGTGTGCTGACGGGGCCGAACGGGCCGGTGACTTTCGATATCCTGGTCCAGACCGGGTCATCCGAAGTGCAGTCCATTGCCGATATCTACATCGAATCGCTCAAGGGTCTGGGCATAGACGCCCGTGCCGTGGCCATCGACAGCGCCCAGTTCACCGACCGGGTCACGAATTACGACTTCGACATGGTCTGGTATCAGTGGGGCCTGTCGCTATCGCCCGGCAACGAGCAACTGGCCTATTGGGGTCCCGATGGCGTGACCGCGCCCGGCTCGCGCAATGTGATGGGTGCAGACGATCCGGCGATATCGGAAATGATAGATGCCATGCTGAACGCAGACTCCCAGGAAGGGTATGTCGCCGCCATTCGCGCGCTGGACCGGGTGCTGACGGCGGGGCGGTACGTCGTGCCGATCTGGCATAATCCCGTCAGCTGGATCGCGCATGACAAGGCGCTGACCTATCCGGCGGACCGGCTGCCGATCTATGGCGACTGGATCGGATTTCAGCCCGATGTCTGGTGGTTCGAAAATTAACGCCCCGCCGTCAGGTCCAATGTGGCAGTTGCCCACCCGGCAGTGCCGTGCGGGCCTGCAACAGACGGTCGAAGGGCAGGGATTGCGCCGTGCAGACGCCCTGCACCCAATCGTCGTTCAGCAACACGAAATCCAGCACCGCACCCAGAAAATCCGGATCGGCGGCAGCCCCACGGATCGTTTCGCGGTCGGCCCCGGTCGCGCCCTGGAACGTGTCCAGCAACTCGGCCTGGGCCAGCCAAGCCAATGCCCCGAGGGCGATCACTTCGGCGTCATCCTGTCGCATATTTCCCCCGCTCTCTACGAAAAGCGCTTCGCTGGAAACCTTTTGTTAACCTTAAGGCCTGCATATCGACTTTGACGGTTTTATGAACACTTGCGAGAACCCTGCCATGCCCGGTCGCATCCTCGTTGTCGATGACGTTGCCACGAATAGAATCGTGATGAAGGTCAAGCTGTCGGCCGCGCGGTACGATGTCGTTCCGGCGGTCAGCGGCGCCGAAGCTCTGGAAATCGCACGCGCCGGTGGTATCGACATCATCATCATGGACATGATGATGCCGCGCATGACCGGGGCCGAAGCCTGTCGTCTTTTGCGGGCCGATCCTCTGACCGCCACGATCCCGGTGATTCTCGTGACCGCCTCGGACGACGTCGAGGCCAGGATGCAGGGCCTGTCCGCCGGGGCCGACGATTTTCTCTCCAAGCCGGTTGACGAAGTGGCGCTGCTGGCCCGCGTCCGTTCGCTCCTGCGCTCGCGGGAGGAGGAGCGGGATTATCACGCGCGCGGCGGCGACATGCTGGAAATGGCCCGCACGTCGATCCCCGGCCTGTCCGAAGCCGGGGGGCAGACGGGGTTCCAGCCGCGTCCCGTGCCCGTCGACGGACGTATCGCCCTGATCGGTGCACCCGAAGCCAAATGGCTGCCGGTGCAGCGCGACCGTCTGCGCCCCCTGTTCCGCGAGGCGGTGTCGATCATGGGCCGCGACGTGGCGCTGGCGCTCAGCGAAGATCGCGTGCCGGACCTGTTCCTGATCGAGGCCGACCTGGCCGCCCGCAACGAAGGCCTGCGCCTGATGTCCGAGTTGCGCTCGCGCAATGCCACACGGCATGCCGCCTTTATCGTGCTTTTACCGCAGGGCGACAGCGAACGCGCCGCGACCGCACTGGACCTGGGGGCCGCCGACGTCAGCTATCATCCGTTCCCGGTGGACGAGATCGCGATGCGGATACGCACGCAACTGGCCCGCAAGCGTCGTGCCGACAAGATGCGCGACACGCTGGATACCGGGTTCAAGATGGCGATGTTCGATCCGCTGACCGGATTGCACAATCGCCGTTATGGCTTGCATCACCTCGATCTGGTCGCGACACGCTGCCGGGCACAGGGCATCCGCGCGGGCGTCATCGCGATGGACATAGATCACTTCAAACAGGTCAACGACACCCACGGACACCCTGTCGGCGATAGTGTTCTGGCCCGCGTGGCACAGGTTCTGCGCGACAGTCTGCGGTCCGAGGATCTGGTCGCCCGCATCGGCGGGGAAGAATTTCTCGCTATCCTGCCCGACGCCGATCTGGCGCAGGTGCGCATCGTTGCCGAACGGCTGCGCTCGGCCGTCGAGACGATGCAGGTGCCTCTGCCCGGCGGCGCGCCGCTTTCGGTGACCCTGTCGCTGGGCGTGGCGATGCTGGAAAATCGCGAAAATGCAGGGTCAGAGGTTCTGTGCCGCGCCGACCGCGCCCTTTATTCCGCCAAGGACGGCGGACGCAATCGCGTGCAACTGGCGACGCCGGACTGACGACAGCGCCTGTTGCCGGATTATCTGCGGGTCCGCGGTCGCGAGAGATGTTCCGCCAACGCCACGCGATCCTCGACCGACAGATCAGCGATGACCTTTCCCAGCACGGTGATGCCGCGCCCGGCGATTTCGCCCTGCAGGTCACGCTGCATCCGCATCGCCGTCTCGAAGGCTGCCCGGTCGAATGGCTCGGCGCGCAGGGCGTCGACAACGACAGCTTGCGCCGTTCGCATGCGCGCGCGCCCATCGCCCAGACCGCCGTCGGCGCGCAACGCCATGAACAGCGCACGGCGTGCGTCGCGGTCCAGCCCGCGCGACAGCGCCGCGATTTCAGGCGGGCCACCGAAGCCACGACGGTCGTCGTGCATGATCGGCTCGCCAGTCAGCATCGCGCCGATCACGGCGGTCGCCACGGCCACGTTCACCGCCAGCGATGCGATCAGCGCCCATTTGATCCACCTTGCGGTCATCCTGCGTCCTCCTCGGACCAGACGGTCCCGAAAATCTCGTCCATCAGCGCGGCGTCCGCCGTGTCCACGCCAACATCCGCCGGAACGAATTCCAGAACGACCGTCGGCTGTGCCATACCCAGCCACAACCCCAGCACCGCCGCTGCGGGCACGCCGACCAGACCGCCAATCCAGGCCCGCACCCGGTCAGCACCCGAGGCCGCCTGCGCAACAGCGGCGGGAACTGCATCCGCCAGGATACGCGCCCTCAACCCGTCGCCCAGCGGCGTCGTGTCGTCCCGCGCGGCGCGCAGCATAAGGTCCAGATCGTTATCGGCCATGGTCATCCCCTTCCGTGTCCCGCAACAGGTCCGCCAGCCGCCGCTTGCCGCGGGCCGTCAGGCTTTCCACCGCCTCGACCCCGCATCCCAGCATGGCGGCAATATCCGGGTTCGAATACCCTTCGACGTGCCGCAACACGACCGCCTGCCGCTGTCGGTCGGGCAGGGAGGCCAGCGCCGCATCCAGTGCAGACAGGCCTTCGGCCCGGATCATCCCCGCCAGGACCGGCATGGCGTCGTCCGCCGGTTCCCCGACATCGTCGAGCGGTGCGATCCGTGCCGACCGGCGTTTGGCGTCCACCGCCAGGTTCGCGGCCACCCGGCCCAGCCAGGTAGACATCTGCGCGGCACCGGCGGCATCCCAGCTGGCCGCGCGCTTCCAGAGTCGCAGGAACGCTTCCTGCACGATATCCTCGGCCAGCGCGCGGTCGCCCGCCGTCATCCGCAGCGAGAACGCCATCAGACGCGGGCCCAGCCGGTCGAGCAGGGCCGCCGCAGCCGCCCCGTCGCCCTGACCCGCACTGGCCAGCAACCCGGCCTCGATCTCGCGTGCATCTTCCATGGCCCCCCCGGCATATGCGGGCGACAGGGCCGCCCGCATGGGTCTCAGTTTTCGTCACGATCTTCGCGGGGGCCCATGGCGTCCCACTCCTCGGCGCTCAGGCTGCCGTTGTCATCGACATCAGCCCGCCCGAAGAACCGCGCGCCGCGATCATCGCTGTCACCCCGGTCGCCGCGTTCATGGCGCTCGCCGCCCCGCGACCCGTCGCGCTCTCCGCCGTGACGCCCGCTACGCTTTGCGCCGTCACGTCCGCCACGCTTGTCCATACCGGCTTCCATCTCGTCCATGCTGAGCATGCCATCTGCATCGCTGTCCAGACGTTCGATCATACGCGCGGTGCGGTTTTCGGTACGCGCTTCGGCCATGGCGCTCAGTTCGGTCGCAGACAAAAGACCGTCGCCATCGGTGTCGGCGGACGTGAACCGTGCCGTGCTGCGGTTTTCGCGGAAGGCGGCCATCTCTTCGGGGGTGACGGACCCGTCACCATTCGCGTCGACCTCGGAAAAGGCGGGTTTAGCCGGGGGGGTGCCCTGGGCATTGGCCACCGAGTTCAGCGACAGGCCGGCGGCGATGGCCAGGCCAAGGATTGCGATCTTCTTCATGTCAGTCTCCAACTGCTCGATTTTATGGTATGACGCATCGCCCTCATTGGCGCCGCGTTCCCCCTTTCCACGCCGCCGGGCCGGTATTCCGTCGCGCCGGTTCCGGAAAAAGCGACATGGCGCCGCAACGGCATCTGCGGTCTTTCCCCGCGCAGCCTGCGTGATTAGATGGAAGACCAAAGGATCTTTCATGACCGACACACTGTCTTCCAGCATGGCCAACCCGACCCTCGAGCCCCCGCGCGAAATGCCAAAGGCAATGCTGCGGGGCTGGCGACGGCGATGCCCGAACTGTGGGTCCGGGCCGATGCTGCGCGGCTACCTCAAGGTCCGCGATAACTGTCCGGTCTGCGACGAAGCCTTGTATCACCACCGCGCCGACGACGGCCCGCCCTATCTGACGCTGCTGATCGTGGCCCATATCATCGGCCCCGGCATGCTGTGGTTCTTCATTGCCTTCGAACCGGACCCCTATACCTTCATGGCAATCTTCATGGTCGCATCCGTGGCGCTGTCGCTTTGGTTCCTGCCACGGCTCAAGGGCGTCATCGTCGCCGTTCAGTGGGCCGCCCGGATGCACGGCTTTGGCCACGGCGACGCGCGTTCGGACGTCAGGACCTGACCGGCATGCCCCCGCCCGAAATGTCCCTGCGCGACATGCCCGTGCGCGATGCCGCGACGATCGTTCTGTTGCGCCAAGGCGCGGCAGGGCCATCTGTCCTGATGGGCCAACGCGGAGCAGGGGCGGCGTTCATGCCGAACAAATACGTCTTTCCCGGTGGCGCGGTCGATGCCGCCGACGCCCGGGTCCCGCTGGCGCGTCCGCTGGACCGGGCGACCCACGCGGCCCTGTCCGTGAAATCCATCACACCGCCGAACATGCTGGCGGTCGCCGCCCTGCGCGAACTGGCCGAGGAAACGGGCCAGATCATCGCGTGCCCCGGCGACGGATGCGATTGGCCCGGCTTTCGCAACCTGTCGCCGGATGCATCCGCCTTGCGTTTCGTCTTCCGGGCGATCACGCCGCCGGGCCGTCCCCGCCGGTTCGACGCCCGGTTCTTTCTGGTCCCTGCCGATGCCCTGCTGACCGATCCGGACGATTTCAGCCAGGCCGAAGACGAGTTGGGCCATCTGCACTGGGTACCCTTGTCCGAGGCGCGAACCCTCGACATGCCGTTCATCACCGAAGTCGTGCTGGCCGAAATCTCGGCCATCGCCGCCGGGACCGGTGCGACGGGGACGCCGTTTTTCGACAATTCAGGCGCGACGTCAGTGTTTCACCGTCTCTAGTTGCGCCCGTCAGGCTTGCAAAAGGACCAACCCGATCACGCTGACGCCGACCAAGACGATGGCCAGCAACTCGCGACGGCTGAACCGCTCGCCCAGCACGGTCCATGAAATGACCATCGACAGGATCAGTTCGACCTGTCCGACCGCGTTCACATAGGCCGCTGTTTGTAAGGTATAGGCCGTGAACCAGCCCAGCGATCCGGCCATCGATGTGGCCCCGATCAGCGCCGTCGCCCGCCACCGCCTCACGACTGCGATCAGCCCGGCCCTGTCGCGCGCGGCCAGCCAGGCACCCAGCAAGATAGCCTGCACCAGCGTCGCCAGTCCAAGAGTGACCGCAGCGCGAAGGACCGGCGCGTCGCTTTCGATCAAGAGCGATGCGCCCCGGTATCCCACGGCAGAGATCGAGAAGAATACGCCCGACGCCAGGCCGAGGGCCGAGGCACGGTTGAATACCTGCCACCCGCCCGTCACCGGAACAGACAGGATCAGGACACCGATCAGGCCGACGCCCATGGCCAGAAGATCGGCCCATGTTACCGTCTCGCCCAGCACGATGAATCCGGCGGCGACGGTAAACAGGACGGTGATTTTGGAAAAGGCGATTCCCACGGCAAAGTTGCGCCGGGCGAACAGGGCCACGACGCATATCGTCGCCAGAATCTGCGAGATCGCGCCCGCAACCGCGTAGGGCCAGAAGCCTGTGCCGATCGCAGGCAGTGTTTGTCCGGATACGCCCAGCCAGATTGCCAAGCCGGCGGCGATCACGAAGGGTGCATGGACGAAACGCGCAAAGGTCGCCGCGGCAGGCGTCAGCCCGGACATTGCCAGCCGTTTTTGCAGCAGGAATCGCAAAGCCTGGACCGAGGCGGCGAACAAAGTGGCAACAATCCAAAGCGACATTGTGGCATCTGACACGGGCATCAGCCGGTTCGCCAGACCCAAATCTGCATAACATTCCCTATGGTAAGGGGACAGAAGCATACGCCGGCCTGAATTGTCGCGCTGCGGTGGACGAACTCTGTCGAATTCGCCACAGTCTGGCCTTAAATCCGCTGTAACAAAGTCTTAATCTTACCGGAGTTCTGCCGTAATGCCTCTGCCTGTCCTGCCGGTTTCGTTTCTTTCCCGTCTTAGCGCCGCAGCCGCTCGTCTCAGCGGCTCGGACGCAGCGGACGGGGGCAGGCAGGCTGGGGCATCCGGGCTGGAAACGGCCTGTATGGTCATCGGCCTGGGCGGCATGGCACTGGCCCTTGGGGTGACCGTCGCGCAGGCCACGCTGCCCCCCGTGTTCGAGACCGAGACCGCATTGCGTCAAGCCGTGGCCGAAGCCGGGTTCGACGATGCGATCTGCCCGGACGGCTGGGCGGACGACCACGCCCGCCTTCTGGATCTGTCCGAGGCCGAAGTCACCGCCTGGTATCTGCGCGATGCGCTGACCCTTTCGGATGCCGACGTGATCGCCTCCGTCGGTCTTTACGTGACCCGCGCCAGTGATTTCCGCGAAATCCAGGGCCCGGCCCTGACCCGCAATCAGATTTTGTTGTGCATTGCCGAAAGCCGCCGCCTGACGACGCAGCTTGATCAGTTGGTTCCGCCAGCCTTGCGGACGAACTACGACGACATCTGACTTCGGTCAGGACGCAACCTTCTGCCCGTCCGCAATTTCCTCTGTTGTCAAATCTTCCCCGTTCATGGACCAAAGGACCGAACCGACTTGTGACAGGCCGATGCCTGCTCTGGTCGGTCGAGATTGTTTAATGTTAAACGATCTCGGATGCGCGGCAGGGAGACTATGATGAGCGACAAGAACCACGACGACGCCCAGGCGGCCCAGCGGCAGGCCGCGCTCGACTATCATCAGTTTCCCAAGCCCGGCAAACTCGAAATTCGCGCGACCAAGCCGCTGGCCAATGGGCGCGATCTGGCCCTCGCCTACAGCCCCGGCGTCGCCGACGCCTCCACTGCCATACACCAGAACCCCGACAGCGCACGTGATTATACCGCGCGCGGCAATCTGGTGGCAGTCGTCACCAACGGCACAGCCGTTCTGGGCCTGGGCAACATCGGCGCGCTGGCCTCCAAGCCGGTGATGGAGGGCAAGGCCGTCCTGTTCAAGAAATTCGCGGGCATCGACTGCTTTGATATCGAACTTGACGAAGCCGACCCCGAAAAGCTCGCCGATATCGTCTGCGCGCTGGAACCGACCTTCGGCGCCATCAACCTCGAAGACATCAAGGCTCCGGATTGCTTCATCGTGGAAAGGCTGTGCCGCGAGCGGATGAACATCCCGGTTTTCCACGACGACCAGCACGGCACCGCGATCGTCGTCGGCGCGGCGGCGCTCAACGCGCTCAAACTGACCAACCGGAAATGGGCGGATATCAAGGTCGTCAGCACGGGCGGGGGCGCTGCGGGCATTGCCTGTCTCAACATGTTGCTGACGCTGGGCGTCCGGCGCGAGAACGTGTTTCTCTGCGATCTGCACGGGTTGGTCCACGAAGGCCGTGCCGACGACATGACCGAACAGAAAGCCGCCTATGCGCAGCCCGGCGGCCCGCGCCAGTTGGGCGATGTGATCGACGGGGCGGACCTGTTCCTCGGTCTGTCCGGTCCGGGCATCCTCAAACCCGAGATGGTCGCCCGGATGGCCGCGAAACCCATTATCTTCGCGCTGGCCAATCCGAACCCGGAAATCGCCTATGACCTCGCCAAGTCGACCGCGCCCGACGCGATCATTGCCACCGGGCGCAGCGATCATCCCAATCAGGTCAATAACGTCCTGTGTTTCCCCTTTATCTTCCGGGGCGCGCTGGACGTCGGCGCGACCGAAATCAACGAAGATATGAAAGTTGGCTGCGTGGAGGGGATTGCGGCATTGGCCCGCGCCACCACCTCCGCCGAAGCCGCCGCCGCCTATCAGGGCGAGCAGCTGACCTTCGGGTCCGACTATCTGATACCCAAACCCTTTGACCCGCGCCTGATGGGCGTTGTCGCCAGCGCCGTCGCCAGGGCGGCAATGGACTCGGGCGTGGCCACCCGCCCGATCGAGGACCTTGGGGCCTACAAACGCCACCTCGATGCTTCGGTCTTCAAATCCGCCCTTATCATGCGTCCGGTGTTTTCCGCCGCGGCCCAGGTCCAGCGCCGGATCGTCTTCGCCGAGGGCGAGGACGAGAGGGTATTGCGCGCCGCACAGGCAATGATGGAGGAAACCACCGACATTCCGATCCTGATCGGGCGCCCGGACGTGATTGCCACCCGCATCAATCGCGCGGGCCTGACGTTGGAGCCGGGGCGCAACCTTCAGATCGTGAACCCCGAATCCGATCCGCGCTATCGCGATTACTGGGAAACCTATCACGCACTGATGGCACGGCGTGGCGTCGCACCCGACATCGCCCGTGCCACGATGCGCACCAATACCACCGCCATCGGGGCCGTCATGGTGCAGCGGGGCGAGGCCGATTCACTCATCTGCGGCACCTTCGGCCAGTTCCTCTGGCACCTGCGCTACATCGCAGACATTCTGGGGCAGGGGGGGCTGCATCCCATCGGTGCATTGTCGCTGATGATCCTGGAAGATGGGCCGTTGTTCATCGCCGATACGCATGTCCATGCCAATCCGACGCCCGCGCAGATTTCGGAAACCGTGGTCGCCGCCGCGCGCCACGTTCGCCGCTTCGGGGTGAAGCCGCGCATCGCGCTTTGTTCCGGGTCACAGTTCGGCAACCTCGAGTCGGCCAGCGGCACCACCATGCGGGCCACGATGGCGATTCTCGACGCGATGAAGCTCGATTTTCAGTACGAGGGCGAAATGAACGTCGATGCCGCCCTCGACGCCGACCTGCGCGCGCGTTTCCTGGCCGATTGCCGGATGGAAGGTGCGGCCAACACCCTCGTCTTCGCTTCGACCGACGCGGCGGGTGCGACCCGCAACATCCTCAAGGCCCGCGCCGGCGGGCTGGAGGTCGGGCCGATCCTGATGGGCATGGGCAACAAGGCGCATATCGTGACGCCCTCGATCACCGCGCGGGGGCTTCTGAACATCAGTGCTCTGGCCGGAACGCCGGTGACGCACTACGGTTAGCATCGGTCGGCCACAGTTCGTCGCGGGCAGGTGTCCTAGACGATCTCGATCGTGGAATGGTCGATCTTGAAGCGCGATTTCAGGACGTCCTTCACCTGCGACTTGACCTTCTGTGCATCCTCGCCCGCACTGACCTCGATCTCCAGCGTGATCATCGGCCGCTCCTGCGTGACGGATCATGCATGGATGTGATCCACCTTCCGGATGTCCGGCACGTCGTTCATCAGAACCTCGGTGACGTCGCGCCGGTCGATCCCTGCGGGCGCGCCTTCCAGAAGAATATGTCCGCTCTCCCGAACCACGGCCCAGGCCGATCTCGGAATGATGAGCACCACCACCACCGAAAGGATCGGGTCGATCGGGGTCCAGCCGGTAAAGATGATGGCCAGCGCTGCGAGGATCGAGAAGCGGTCGGACCCGAAGGTCAGTTTCCAGTCCGCAGGCCGTCTGCCAGCCGGATCGCGCCCCAGGCCAGCACCAGGGATGCGAAATCCGTCAGCATGTGACCGCATCCGCGATCAGGGCGAGCGAGCCGGACACGACGCCGCCGGTCACTTCTGCAAACATGAAGCTGCCTGTCAGAAGCGCCGCAATGGCGATCTTGAATTCGGTTTTGGGCATATGGCTGTGCCCCGGTGCATCATGATCGTGATTGGTCATTGGCGTGGTGGACCTAGGGGGATCGGAGGTTGATCGGTGTCAGGATGGTCGGGCGGCGGAATGCGACGCCTGATCCTTCACCGGATATGAATGCGGTGTGCGCGGGGCAATACCTTTGCCGGACGGACCCGACTGAGCCTTTGCCGGAGGGACCCGGCTGCGCTTCAGGTCTTCTCGACTTCCGATGACAGCTTCAGCACCCCGTGCCCATCGTCCTGTTCGATATAGAGCGCCGGGTCATCCTCCGATCCGTTCCGCGTGACCTCCGACCCCTGCAATGTCCGGGTGATCTTCTTCTCATAGATCGTTTCGACGGTGCCGGTCCCGGTGCCATTGCCCCAGTTCCATTTCACCGTATCGCCGACAGTGTAGTTGGCCATGTCGTGCCTCCGTTCTGGGGTTGCTGACACGAAAACCGGTTTCCTGCGGCTGTGGTTCCTATCCATGTCCTGCAAATATCCTGGGGGTGCGGGGGCAGGAGCAGCCGGCCGCCGCCGCGTTCCGTGATACGCGGATAATACGGACGTAATACGGGAATAATACATCCGTTACCGCAAGTCGCGCGCCCGCATCTCCGCCCGTGCCACTGTCCTGAGATGCACGGCGTCAGGGCCATCGACCAGTCGAAGCGTGCGAAGATGGGCATATATCCGCGCCAGATCGGTGTCCTGGCTGACCCCCGCCGCGCCATGTATCTGGATCGCCGCATCGCAGACCTCCAGCGCCACGCGGGGTGCCATGATCTTGACCTGCGAGATCAGCGGAGCAGCGGCTTTCATGTCGCCCTGATCCATCGCCCAAGCCGCCTTGAGGCATAGTAACCGCGACGCCTCGATCCCGATCCGGGCTTCGGCGATCCGTTCGGCATTACCGCCCAAGCTATTGAGATCGCTTCCGAACGCCTGACGTGCCGCGCCACGCTCGACCATCAGTGTCAGGCATTTTTCGGCCATTCCCACAGCCCGCATGCAGTGATGAATGCGTCCCGGACCCAGCCTGCCTTGAGCGATCTCGAAGCCACGGCCTTCGCCCAGCAGCATCGCATCCAGCGGCACCCGCACATCATCGTATCGGATGTGCATATGCCCGTGGGGCGCCTCGTCATCGCCAAAGACCTGCATCCCGCGCAAGACGGTGATCCCTTTTTTATCCGTCGGCACAACCACCATCGAATGCGACCCGTGACGCGGCCCGTCGAGCGCGGTTCGGCACATCACGATATGCACCGCGCACCGAGGATCCCCCGCCCCCGTCGCCCACCACTTCTCGCCGTTCAGAACCCATTCGTCGCCGTCCCGTTCGCAGCGCAGGGCAATGTTCGACGCATCCGACGATGCCACATCCGGCTCTGTCATCAGATAAGCCGACCGAATTTCACCTGCCATAAGGCGTTCCAGCCAAAGGCTTTTCATATCTTCGGTGCCGTAGCGCGCAAAGACCTCCATGTTGCCGGTATCGGGCGCATTGCAGTTGAAGACCTCGGGTGCCAGCCAGCTTTGGCCCATTTCTTCGGCGATCCAGGCGTAGTCGACCGTGGTAATCCCCGGCCCACCCGGCAGATGTGTTTGCCACAGGTTCCAAAGCCCCCGTTCGCGCGCTTTTTCCTTCAGAGATTCAAGAATTTCCGTCTGGCGCGGTGTATGCTGCCACCGATCACCGGTGCCGCCGGTCTCGGCGTGAAACGGTGCGTCCAGCGGTGCGATGTCCTCGCGCACCATCATCGCCACGGCATCGCGCAGCTCCCGCCCGCGCGGTGTCAGTCCAAGGTCCATGGTGTGTTCTCCTCGCCGCCACTCTTGCCAGCGGCGCTGCGGCGCGCAACCCTGTGAATATGGACGGATTGCCTCAGACCCTTGCTCCCTATCTGACGGAACGCTTGCCGGGGCATCCCCGTATCACCGGCGCGCGCCGGTTCGGCACAGGTCAATCGAACCCGACATGGGCGCTATTGACGGATGCGGAACCTCTTGTTCTCCGTGCCAAACCGGCTGGCAAGCTATTGCCCAAGGCACATATGATCGATCGCGAATTCCGGGTTATGCGCGCCCTTTCAGGCAGTGCCGTGCCAGTGCCCCGGATGATCCTGCTGGATCAGGAGGCCAACCCGATGGGCCGCGATTTTTATATCATGGAGCATCTGGAGGGCCGTATTTTCTGGGACCCGACCTTGCCAGAGGTGCCGGAGCGGGGGGCGATCTATGATGCGATGAACGGCGTGCTGGCCGATCTGGCGCGGGTTGATCCCGCCGGGGTCGGCCTGTCGGGCTTCGGTCGCGCCGATGGATATTTCGAACGCCAGACCGCACTCTGGTCCCGGCAATACGCAGCCAGCGTTGCCACGCCCAATCCTCGCATGATCGCCCTTGGCCAATGGTTGGCATCGCAACGAGTCAAACCGGCGCAACCGGCCATCGTGCATGGCGACTTCCGCCTCGACAACATGATCTTCCACCCGTCCGAACCCCGCGTCATCGGTCTTCTGGATTGGGAGCTTTCGACGCTGGGGCACCCGACAGCCGATCTCGCCTATCAGTGCATGCAGTGGCATCTGCCACACAACGGCCCATTGCGCGGTCTCGGTGGATGCGATCGCGCGGCGTTGGGGCTTCCGTCGGATGCGGAATACGTCGCGCGGTATTGTGACCGCCGGGGGATGGTGGGGGTCGACGACTGGTCAGCGTGGCTTGTTCTGTCCGCCTATCGGCTGGCTGCAATCCTTGCAGGGGTCGGCGCGCGGGCGGCGGCGGGAAATGCCTCGAACCCGGAACAGGGCAGGGCCTATGGCGCGCTGGTGCCCGAGTTGATCGCGCTGGGCGAAAGCTGGATCTGAGGCGCGTGCCTTACCTCAGGCTGGTGTCCGGGTGTCCGGTCAGGTGCCGCATCCGGGACATGACGTCGACGCCCATCTGGCTCATCAACCCAATGGTATCGTTGGGCAACCAGTTCTCGGCAATCTTGCCGTCGTCGTCGAAGCGGTAAAAATCCATCACCCGCATTCGCAACTTCCGCCCGGTTGCCGCGATGCCCATGTAATCCGCGCCGGTATGCGTCAGCGCCACGTCGCCCCCGGTCACCGCAAAGGGACCATCGGACAGACGCACGAAATGGCCTGCGCCGACACGATCGGGAAAGGCGCGCAGAAAGGGGATCTGATGATGCGCTCGGAACCCAGACAGCCCCCGACTGGCGCCGATATTGCCTGCCGCATAATACATGAAATCCTCGGCCCAAGCGTCCATCGGCATGGAATTCAGGTCGTGCCCGTCGAAGCGGTGCAATGCATCATGCATCGCCAGAACGCGGTCCAGACTGTCGGTGCCATCCGTCGGTGCCATCCGCAGACCTTGCCCCCCCTTCGGTCCAGGCCACAGACCCGCGTGCCCCAGCGGCGCGGCCATCGGCCAGCATCCGGCCTGCATCATCAGGCCCGCGATGTCCCATACCAGCCAGGATTGCCGGATGCGTCCACCCTCGATGTGATGCGCTTCGCCATAAGTCAGGGTGACGACACCATTGGTCGGCGGAATCCCGGCGAAGGGCGCGCGGAACGTGCCGACATAGGCACCGGTCGCGGCAACCATTTGCGCGGGCCGTGAGGCGGTCCAGCGCGCGTCGTCGCGGTTCGCGCCCGCCAGAAAGATGTCGTCCCGCCGTTCCAGGTCGGGCAGGGCGTGGCGCAGGTCAGACATCAGCGCGGCATAACCCGCCGCGTCTGACTGACCGAACGGCTGCGAGACGTCCGCAGTCGCATCGGGCGCGATCACATCGGTCTGGCCCCGAGCCAGATCGTTCAGCCGTTGCATGGCCTGCGACCGGAAATCAGCATCGTCAGGTCGCATCGGCCTCTCCTTGCATACGCTTGCAAAATGCTTGCCGCAGAGGCGTGGCGGTGTCTAGGGTAAGAGGGCACTGGCTGCAGATCGGGCATCGAATGGCTGAAATTCAACTGAAACGGGTGACGAAGCGCTGGGGCGATTTTGTCGGAGTTCAGGAGTTTGATCTGGAGATTGCAGATCGCGAGTTCCTCGTGCTGCTGGGGCCATCGGGGTGCGGCAAGACGACAACGATGCGGATGATCGCGGGGTTGGAGGATCCGACCTCAGGCGACATTCTGATCGACGGCAAGCGCGTCAACGACCTGGACCCGAAAGACCGCGATGTGGCGATGGTGTTCCAGTCCTACGGGCTTTATCCGAACATGAACGTCTGGGAGAACATCCGCTTCCCCTTGAAGGTCCGAAAGGTACCCGAAGCGGAACATGAGGAGCGAGTGAAGCGCGCTTCGGCCATGGTCGAACTGGACGATTTCCTGCATCGCAAACCCGCTGCCTTGTCTGGCGGTCAACGGCAGCGGGTTGCCTTGGCCCGTGCTATCGTACGGACACCCAAGGTGTTCCTGATGGATGAGCCGCTGTCCAATCTGGACGCCAAGCTGCGGGTCTCGACCCGTGCGCAGATCAAGAACCTGAGTCATGAATTGCAGGTCACCACGATCTACGTGACCCACGACCAGATCGAAGCGATGACGTTGGCTGACCGCGTTGTCGTGATGAAACAGGGGATCGTGCAGCAGGTCGGGACCCCCACTGACATCTACGACAGCCCGGCGAATACATTTGTGGCCGGGTTCATCGGCAATCCCGCGATGAACCTGATTGATGGCGAGGTGGTTGACGGAACTTTCCATGCGGGGGGTGTGGAAATCCCCGGTATCGCGGGTGTGAAAGGTGGCGTCACGCTGGGCTTCCGTGCCGAGGACGCGTCGGTCGCCGGGGATGGGCAAGGGAACATCCAGGCCCCGGTCTACTCTATGGAATTGCTTGGCGATTCTACGATGGTGACAGTGCGCGCGGGAGGGGCGTTGATTGCGGTGAAGGCTGCCAAAGACTACCGAACCGAGATAAAGGCCCCGTTTGGCGCGCATGTGCCAGCTTCGATCTGTCACTTGTTCCACGCCAAATCTGGCGAACGTCTGGTTTGATACGTCAAAAGAGCGGCAGGTATCCGCTTTGTGACGGGAACAGGATCAGCTTTCTGGAGATCGCCGCGGCAGCGACCAGATGGATCACACCAACGTTGTTGCAGAAGTCGGCCCACTGAGGAGTCACATCGTGAAGCCATGGCTCTGGACGGGCTGTATGACGGAGTCATTGTTTATTTCAAAAAATGGTGCCCCCACACGGGATGGCGTCCAGATCGAACCGACCCTCAAAGGCCTTATCTTCAAGCGTTCTCAGAGACCATCTCAGCCGCCTGTGTGTCCTATCGTGCCCCTCTTGTGTGTTCAGGGAAGGTCGCTTGGCAAGCACCGCCAAGAAGACCGCTGCGCTGATCGGGGAGGAACTGATCGCGGTGAAGCAGAAGCTGGCTCAAGGGGAATTCAAGCCGTGGCTCAGCGAGAACTGCTCGTTCAGCCACCGAGGGGCTGCCCGGTACATGAACCTAGCTCAGACCAAAAGTGACATGCGTGACACTTTTCAACGAGCCAACAGCGTTAACGAGATGCTGGACTACAAGCCCAAGCAGGAACCCAAACAGCAAACTAAAACGGCCACCCTCAACGACCTCCGGAAGGTGGAACACCTCCGCGCCCTCCGAGATGATCCATCGGTATCACTGTGGGAGAAGGAGGCAGCTCAGAGGAAGCCGGACAGCATCGAGGAAGAGATAGGCCCGATAGAGCGGCCCGGATGTTCACCTGCGGATGTGGTCATACTGCTCACGAGATGACCCGCCGCCGCCAAGCACCACAAGCGACAGAGGGGCAGCAAGCAGAAGCAATACCATCCCAACCAATTTCAGTTTGTCGATTATCTTGTGTCTATTCATGCTTCGACCTCCTGCCTATCCCGCGAGGTTCGCTGGTGAATGTGGCAATTCTTGGTTTCTTTTCACCGCAAAAATCTGACAGCTCGAGATATATATAGAGGCCCCGCGTTTTCCCCCGTGGGGGCACCCAAACGTCCTTTAGCTCCACATGTGAAGTATCTCCTTTAGTGAAGCAAAAACAGATACTTGACTATCTTTTCTGCGCTGCAGATGTAGAGCGGAGGCGAGGCACCGTGCCGTCGTCACATCAACCCAAGGGACCCTCCAATGATCATCTTCGACATCCGCTTCGGCAACCGCTCCATCCTCGCACAGCGCGAGACCGTCCCCCATTCCTTCAAGGTATCCCGAGAGGGGCCGGGAGAGGTCATCCTCAATGTGCCGTTTGCCAGCTTCATCTTCACGAATGAACGGAAGGCCGAGGAGGCGTAACAGTCACAAGCAACGTTGATGTTTGCAACAGCTTGGCGCAGATAGACCCCAAGCACTTGAAGAAAGGCCCCGATCAATGCAGCGATATGTGATCTACCGGCGCGTCAGCACCAGCGAGCAAGGACGAAGCGGACTCGGACTGGACGCGCAGGACCGGGACATCGGCATCTTCCTCGAAGGATTCTCTGAGGTGCCCCATGAGGTCTTGGGGGTCTTCACTGACGTGCTGTCCGGTGCCAGCGATGATCGGCCAGAGATGGCGAAGGCATTAGATGTAGTGCGGAAAGAGCGGGCGACGTTGTTGGTGTCCAAGCTCGACAGGCTCAGCCGTAAGGTTTCCTTCATCGCGTCTCTAATAGATGACAAGGCCGTGCAGCTCAGGGTCGCCTCGATGCCCAACGCGGACAAGTTCCAACTCCACATCTACGCGGCACTGGCGGAACAAGAGCGTGAGTTCATCTCGGCACGGACCAAGGCAGCACTGGCAGAGGCAAAAGCCAAGGGGAGGAAGCTTGGCGGGATACGCCCGAGGACCGAGGCCCGGAACAAAGCAGTTCAAGCAGGCGCTAGGCTGCGCGCCGAAAAGGTGGCCGGACTGTTGCAGCCTCTGCGCGCGCAAGGAGCGTCACTGAGGAGAATTGCCGAGGCCCTAAACGCATCCGGGGTGCCAACTGCTCGTGGAGGTGAGTGGCGGGCGTCGCAAGTTAAGCGAACCATCGATCGGCTTGAAGCGCAGACAGATCAACCCGCCTGAATGAAGAACAGCGGCCTTGCGGAGATCGTCAGACGGCTAGGGATTAGCAGGCAGTCGGTGTACCGCGTCGGCGGCGGAGCGACGGCCAAGTCCGCCTAGGGGCAACCCACAACCCACATACTTGACACAAGAAGTCGTGGGTTGCCGCAACCGGCAGGCCATGGCGGGTTTCTTCTGTCTACACAGGTGATGTCCAGCCCTCCGCGCCCGCCTCGGTGACCCTCTCTGGGGCCGGGGCGGGTGCAATCTGGCGCGTGGCTTTGGAGGGGTGCGACCAGTGCTTTTCCCAAACCGTCACACCGTCACCTCCAGACCCCACCGCATGCAATAAGGATCAAGGACATGCAGAGCAGAACTCTGACGACCATCGACCGCGACAAGATCGCCACCGACGTCGCCTTCCGACACCGCTCAGGCCCCGATAGCGGCACCCATCTGGCAGCCCTCAGGAAGACGTTGAGGAACACCGAGAGGCTGGACCCTGTGCTGGTCTGGCGCGAGGTGGACGCGAAGGGCACCCCCACGGGCCGCTTGGTCCTCCTTGACGGGCACTACCGGGTTGCGGCGTACCGCGCGGAGCAATCCGCCGGGAAGATCGACGGGCGGGGCATTCCCGCAGTGCTGCTCACGGGGAGCCGGATGGAGGCCCATCTCGCAGCCCTCATGGCGAACTCAAAGGATAACCTCCCGCTGACGCCTGTCGAGCGGATGAATGCCGCATGGTCCCTTGTCAGGGTCTATCGGGAGCGCCTTTCCAAGCGCAGGCTGGCGCTGGCGTCGGGTGTGAGCGGTCGAACCATTGCCCGCATGCGGCAGCAGCTTCGGAAGTTCGAGGAGGCGAAGGAGACGCCAGACGGCAACTGGCTCATCGACAGGGGGTTCCCGTTGAAAAGCGACTACGCGCCACCTTCCGACGAAGCCCGCAGGCACATGGTCGAGGCCCTCTCGGGTGCCCTCAAGGCGGCACTGAACGAGGTGAGAACGAGGGACGTGGAGATCATCGGTGACGCCCTGCAGACAGCCCTCGGCCCGCGCCAGTTCAATCTTGTCGCGGACTACCTCGGAGGGGATGAGCGGGACGACGACAGAGACACCCTCTGGATGACCCCCGATGATATCGAAGCCGAGCCGCTTGGGGACCACGATCAGACGGACTTCTAGGTGACCCCCGAGGTGGCCGCGAGGTTGACCTGAACGGGTCCTGCCTGTGCCACCCTTGAGTGTGTCTTTGGCATACCCTGACCATCTTCCAACCATGCCCCTGTCGGTCCTCCGGCGGGGGCTTTTTCATGCCTGAAAGGCAGTAACCATGACGAACACTATCCGCATCGACCTGGACACAGTCCGGGTCTACCGCAACAAGAGTGAATACAGGACCACGCAGCGGGCGCGGTCTTCGCTTGGCCACGAAGTCATCGGCGACGGCCCGATCATCTCGGAGCTGGCGTCCATTCTCCGCGCGGAAAATCCCCAGTTTGACGGCCCTCTTGAGGTCTACCGGGGGGATACCCGCTGTTTCGGCCCGATGCCCCTCAAAACGGCCTTTCTCAAAGGCTCTCAGCCGAAGCAGTTTCGGAGGCAGGCGGCGTGACCGAGGCCCTCTATTCCCGCCCCACCAAGACTGAGGCAACCGCCGTGGGCAAACGCGTCCGCGCCCGCTGGACCCGGCAACTCGGCGAGAAGCTCTCGGCATTGTCCTGCGCTTCCGAGGTCTCGGCCTTCGAGAGGACAGGCAAGGGCGACAGGCCCCGCTGGGTGACTGCCCGCCTGCGCATCGACCAACTGGCCGTGATCGAGATGCTCCAAGCGCGCCACCTCAAGGCGACCTCGAAGGAAATCTCTAGGGCCGAGGCGCTGGCTGCCCTCATGGCCGGGGGCCTCGAACGAACCCTCAAGCACAAGAACTTCGGCGGCAAGGACTACTGAGCGGCGGGCGCGCGAGCGACAGGAAGGCAAGCCCGAAGTCCGGATGCTCAGGCCAGACCAGATCGAGTGAAAAGGCCCCCACAGCCGCCGCTCAGGCTGCCTCTACGATCAACCACAAGCACCGCGAAGTCCTAGCCTACGGGCGCACCGCTAAGGAAATCGCTGCGGAGATCGGAGAGGAGCTGATCGCGGTGAAGCAGGCGTTGACCCACGGTGAATTCAAGCCGTGGGTCATCGAGAACTGCTCGTTCAGCTACGCTGCAGCTCATCAATACATGACAGTCGCCAAGGCAAAAATTGATCGCGCTCAACTTTTCAAGAGCTGCAACAGCATCCGTGAAGTCCTAGCCCTCGGGAAGCCCAAGACGGAACCTGTTCAGGAGACCCGAGCGGCCACCCTCGACGACCTCCGAAAGGTGGAGCGGCTGCGGGCACTGCGGGACAGCCCTGCGGCCACTGAGGGGGAACGGGAGGCAGCCCAGCGCAAGCTCGACGACATCGAGCGTGAGGTCGGCCCGGTAGAACCCAAGCCGAACGTATACGACGCCATGACCGTCAGGGGCCTTCACACCAAATGGAAGGAAGCCCTAAGGCCCGTTTCATCGCATCTGCTGCAACTGCCAGCTTGGCATCATCGCCCCCATAGACCCGGTCACCTATGTCCCGCACCGCGTGGCCTAGAATGAGGTCTGCCACGTCCTTTGCCACCCCTGCCCCGCGCAGCTTGTCCTTCATGCCGTGGCGAAGGGAATGGACAGTGTGGCGCTTATCGGACGTCACCTTCCGCAGGTGCTTCATGAGGGACGCAGAGACGGTGTCGGCCCCGCGTCCACCTGCATAGCGAGGGAAGAGAGCGACCGCACCGCCTGATCGCCCCACTGCCTCCGCCGCTGCCTCGAAAGCATCCCCGATCAAGGGAACGGACCGGAGTGAGGCTTTCGTCTTTACCCTCCGGTCAGCATGCCACACGACCCGGATAAATGGGACCGGGGCAGACAGATGCACGTCCTCCACCCTCAGCCCGACCACCTCAGCGAGACGGCACCCCGTACCCTCTAGGATACGCCAGATCAGGGCCAGCTCAGGGATGGTCGCGTGTCCCTCCACGCGCGCCCGAACATCCGTCACGACACCCTCAGGCAACGGCAGGCGCTTCGACGCTTCGTCCTCAGGGGCGGCGTTCCGGTTCTCTATCGACAGGCCCGCGAAGGGATTGTGAGCGGTTCCCTCAAGATCGAACTCCCGGATGGCGAGGGTTACCATCGCCCGAACTGTGTTCCACTCCCGCTTGACCGTGCCGAGGGACAGGGTCCCCTTCCCTCCCTTCACCTTTGTGGAAAGCATGGCATCCCTCAACTTGCGGGCATGCTCGCGGCGGAGGTCAATCAGAGGGAGACCTTTGAGGGGACCGAGGGTGACCTCGAGGCGTTTGCAGACCCTGTCCAGCCGGGCGCGCTGGCTTCTATCGTCAGAGCCACCGCTCAGCCGTTCCTCAGTATACATGCGCTTGGCATCGAGCATGGTGACCGGAGGGACCTCTGCGGTTGGATCGACCACAGCACGATACAGGACCTTGTCCCCTGTCCGCTGAGCAATGTCATCCGCCAGCACATCTCGCTTGTCGTCTTCATTAAGGTGACCCTGCACCGAGGCCAGCAGGCGCTCAGCCTCCACCAGCTTCGCTTGCCACTCCTCCCGTGGCGACAGACCATCCTCGGCGGCGCGCTCAGCCCTTTGGACAAGGCGGGCATACTCGACAGACAGTGCAGCATGCTCAGCCGCAAGGGCAGCACCCTCTTGGGCCTTTAAGGTGCGCTGAAACCATTCCTGCCCGACAGCCTCTCGCAGGGCCTTCGGGAACCTTCGACGGAATCGCTTCCGGCCATTCTTCAACGTATCGACGTGCTTCAATTCCATGCGGACGACCATACCGAGTGTCTCCCTTGTGTGCCACAATGTGTGTCAGCGGAGAGCGTTAGCGCCTGATATGCTTGGAAATAAGGCCTGAGCCGGTGTGTTCTGGTGCCCCCACACGGACTCGAACCGCGGACCTACTGATTACAAATCAGTTGCTCTACCAGCTGAGCTATAGGGGCACACAGGCGATCATCTAGCGGCGTCTGCGCGGGCAAGCAAGAGGACAGCAACAAGACCGACTGCTGTGATCACCAGTGCCGCCGGAGCAGCTTGCGAAAGGCGTTCCAGCGAGGCCTGGTCATGGACGCGGGTGGCCAGTGTATCGAAACCGAAAGGGCGCAAAAGCAAAGTGGCCGGCAGCTCCTTCATCGCGTCCACAAACACCAGAAGCAGCGCCATCATCACCGATCCGCGCATCAGCGGCAGGTGAATTCTGCGCAATACACCGCCGGGTCCCTGTCCCAGGGACCGCGCGGCAAGTGGCAACGACGGGGGGATGCGGCCCAGAGCAGCGTCCGCGGCACCTTGTCCGATCGCGAAGAACCGGACGACATAAGCAAAAATCAGGGCGATTGACGTTCCGGTCAGGATCAGCCCCGGATCCCATCCCGTGACAGCCAGAATACCGTCGGCCACACGATTGTCCAATGCCGCCAGCGGAATAAGAACACCCAGGCCCAATACTGCACCGGGGGCGGCATAGCCGACTGTCGTGACCGGCAGCAACAGGCGTGGCAGGGCGCGACCCGTCATGCGCACTCCATAGGTCATGAACAGTGCCAGGCCGACTGTCAGGATAGCTGCCGTCCCTGCAACCGTCAGCGTGGCACTG
>Ga0209634_1000892_pt1 | contig 22519 bp, 21 predicted proteins | sample LinPmetageLP40_FD_184043 | JGI IMG/M metagenome (GOLD analysis project Ga0209634, IMG submission 184043) | Marine viral communities from the Pacific Ocean - LP-40 (SPAdes) (version 2) | ecosystem: Environmental > Aquatic > Marine > Oceanic | place: Pacific Ocean | collected 2010-08-26 | reverse complement strand
GCATCAGCAACCCTAGATGTTATAGATTCATTTTTTAAAGATTAAATATGATTACACTTAGTATAATATTAGCATTAGTAGTGATAACTTCTTTTTTTGTTATAAGAAATTTATTTTTAAAAAACGAAAAATTAGATGATATTTTAAATAAATATGAAGATTTTATTTCTAAACAAAATGAAGCAATTGAAGCTTGTGATCAAAGATTAAAACAAGTAGACGATAGAGGTATATTCAAATCAGATGATGAAATAGGGTGGTTTTTTAAAGAACTACAAAGTATACAAGATGCTTTAAATGAATTTACCATTAAATAAAAATTAATAAAACCACATGTCAAATAAACTTAAGTATGCCCCTAGTCCCCCTCCAGAACCAGTAATCACTGGTTCTCTTGATCCTCAACCTAAAAAACGAGGAAGAAAAAGAACAAAAAAACAATATTTTACACCAGATACAGACGCAGCTATAGCAGAATATTTAGCGTCTTCAAATCAAGAAGAAAGAGACAATATATTTGCAAAAAGAATCCATTATCCATTCTACAAATTAGCAGAAAATCTTATACATACATTCAAATTCTACTATACAGAAGTAGATGATTTAGAAGATTTAAAACATGAAGTAATTTGTTTTCTTTTAGAAAAATTAGACTATTTTAAACCAGAAAAAGGTACTAAAGCATTTAGTTATTTTTCAATTGTAGGTAAAAATTATCTTATCTTATATAATAATAACAATTATAAAAAGAAAAAACAAAAAGTAGACGTTTTAAAAGCAGATGAAGATGATGGTGTATTACATCAATTAGGAAGAGATGGACGAAAACAAGAAATAAAAGATTTTATAGATTATTTTACAGAATATATTGATAAACATATGTTTACTATGTTTAAAAAAGATAAAGATAGAAAAGTAGCTGATGCTATTAATATATTATTTAAACGTAGAGAAAATTTAGAAATTTTTAATAAAAAAGCACTTTACATTTATATAAGAGAAATAACAGATGTAGAAACTCCTATAATAACTAAAGTTACTAAAAAATTAAAAATAGTATATAAAAAATTATATACAGAATTTAATGAAACAGGATATGTAAAAATCTAATTTTTTCCATATTTATAATAAAACAATATGGATTCGTTAAACCAAATATTATTTGACAATAAATCTTTTAGTGACTTACTAAAAGAAATTCACGGTAATCAAAAGAAAAAAGCAACCCAACTTGCATCTTTAATAGCTGAATTACGACCTTTAGTCCAATCTTTAGGTGATGCCACAGTAGTAGTCCCCCTAATCAAGGAATATATGGAAATAAGCGTTAAAAATGACGACCAACTAATAAAAATGGCAGCTATTGTACAACGTTTGTCAACAAGTACAACTTCAAGTGGAGATGGTGGTTTATTATCTGAAGAAGAAATGGACCAACTAATGCAAGTAGCAGATGAAATTTCAAAAACAGTTGAAAAACCTAAACAAATAGAATCTCCAAATGCAGACTAATTTAAGAGTAGTAAGAGTAGAAGAAGTATTCACAGAACCAAATCATAATAGATGGAATGAATTAGGACGATGGAATTCTATAGGGATGGTATCTTTTTCAGAATTACATCAACCAACTCCTAATCTATCTCAAATTAAATATTTACCTGTAGCTAAAGCTATAAATTATAATTTTACTCAAATACCAACTGTAAATGAATTAATATACATAGTAAATGCTCCCTCTTCTAATTATTTAACAAATAATAGTATTGATTCTTATTATTTTCCTCCTATAGGAGTACATAATATTCCTAACCATAATACATTACCTATATCTTTAATAAATAATTCTAATACACTAAGTAATGAAGAAGTAGAGGGGGGTGGGGTTAATAAACCACAAGATGAGGATTATTATATAAATTTTGGAAAAAATTTTAAAGAAATAGAAAAAATAAGACCTTTACATATAAAAGAAGGAGATGTTTCTGTAGAAGGAAGATATGGTAATTTTATAAAATTTGGATCTAATTCAGAATTTACTAATCCAAATATAATTTTAAGAAATGGTCAACAAGAATTAGATGAAAATAGTGAATATATTAACATAAAAGAAAATATAAATAATGATAATTCAAGTATTTATATGTATGAAGGAGATAAATTAAATATAAACGTAGCATCTTTAAATGATGCATCATATTTAACTGACATATATGAAATATCAGACAATGAAGAACCAGATATTAGTAATGAAAATATGCCGTCTAATATAGAAGATGACATAGTAATGTCTACTCCTAGTGATATTCCTGCTTCAGATTTACAAGATAGAGATTTACAAATGTTACCATTAAAAGATAGAGTAACTTATGATATATCTGAAACAGAACAAAATGTTACTGTAAAAGATGGTTCAACACCACTTGTTTTTGGTGATAATTATAGTTTAATAGGAATAGATATTAATCAAGAATTAGGATAATATGGCAAATAAATTTACAATAGGGGATTTTATACATTCTGATTATGCTAATAATAATAAAATAGATAATACTCCAGGAATAGATGTAGATTCACTTGGTGAAGATGCTTCAGCTGAAGAAGTGAATACTAATGCAGTGCTTCTTTTTAAAAAGTGTATACAACCTATAAAAGAAGCATTTCCTAACTTAGCTATATCATCAGGTTTTAGATGTGAAGATTTAAATTCAGCAGTAGGAGGAGTTAGTAAAAGTAATCATTTATATGGAGAAGCAGCAGATATATATGATCCAACAGGAGAATTTAGTAGTAAAGAAATATTTGAATGGATATTAATGTATATACCTAAATTTTACCAAGTAATATGGGAATTCCCAGAAAGGGGTAAATCTAGAATAAAATCTGGTGGAGATGTAGAAACTACAAGTACACATACTGTAAATTCATGGGTTCATATAGCTTATGTTCATGATGATTTTAAAAATCTTATTAGTTTAGCATCTGAATTTGAAAACACTCACCAAACTTATAAAAAACACCATACATTAAGGACAGGTATATATACACATCATTTAAATCCAGGTCAATTTAATACAATTATACCTCTACCTATACAAACACCAAGTTTAATACCATAAAATATGGAAAAATACACACCAAAATCACCACTATTATATGATGGAAATCAAGTAGTAATAAATTCAGACAGATTATTATTTAATGCTAAAACAGACAGTATTTTATTATTTTCAAATGAAGTTATAGGTTTTAGTACTAATGGAAGTTTTCATTTTGATACTAGTGATGATGATGAAAGTAAATTTATAATAAATGCACCTAATATTTATTTAGGATTAGATCTTAAAAAACTCCCAACAGAACCAGCAGTTTTAGGAAATGAATTACATGATTTATTACATAAAATATTAGATGTAATATATGGATTAACAGCAGATATAGAATATAAAGTATCATATATAGTAACAGCTCCCGGAGGACCAACAGGATTAAATCCTGCTAATGCTGGGGCTTTATTAGAAACTCGTAATCGAATTAAAAAATTGGTAAAACAAATAGGGGTAATAAAAAGTGATATAACAAAAATAGCATAAAATGTCTACACAATCAATAAGAAGTATAATAACAAATCAAGTATCACAAATAATATCTAATGGAAAAGACCAAATTGAAGAAGAAGGTAGAAAAAAAATAGATGAATTAAAAAACGAAATACCTACAAATCCCCAAGAAATAGTAGAAAAATTAAAAGCAGATATAAACCCAAATACATGTAGTAAAGAAGGAAAAGAAAAATTTGATAAAAAAATAAATAATGAATTAAATAAACTTCAAAAATTAGAAGAACCTTTATCAAAATCTCAACAAAAATTAACAAAACTTTATGATAATCTATCAGATATATTAAATGAAGGTGGGGCAGTTGGAGTAATAAACACAATATCAGAAGCTTTAAAACCAATAACGGATGCATTAAATAAAGTAATAGCCGTTTCTCCCGCTGCTTTAGCTTCTCAAGTATCAGTAGGAGGAGTAGGAGCTATTAATGGTTTAGTAATAGCACAATTAATAGATAAGATTGATTTTGGAAAAGCTAAGGTAAGAGAAATATCAGGATTAATAAATAGTATTCCTAATATGCTTAATTTTTATAAAGATCAAGCCCAAGAAGTTGTAGATAAAATTCTAATATTAAAAAATAAAATTGAAGCATTAGAAAATCAAATAATAAAAATAAAATTATTTATATTAACTTTAAAATTACAATTTGAAAAAGACTGTGCAGATTTAAATTCACAAGGTAACACAGGAACTCAAAATACTGGAGAACCTGGAAACACAACAGGATTAAATCCAAATAATTTTTCTTCTCCTACAATAGATGATATAAAAAATATAGCAGAAGAACTTTATGGAAATATATTAGATGATTTAATAAAACAAGGAAACACTAAAGCAATAGAAAGAATATATACTATTACTAAAGAACTTACAGAAGGATATAATATTAGTTTTAAAGTAATAAAAATATAAGAAATAAATAAACTTTATATTTATAATAAATACAAACAAACATGAAAGCAAAAACATTCGAAAATTTAATTAGAAAAGTAGTTAGAGAAGAAATTGATTATGCATTACGTAGAGAAATTAAAACACTTAAAGAAGATTTACGTGATGAATTAAAACCAACAATCACAGAACATAAAGAAAAAATAGTTGAAATTCCCCAAGTAACTAAAAATTCGTTAAAAGAAAAAATTATGGGTATTGAACCTATAAAAAAAACAAACCAACAATCTCAAAATTTTTCATCTAATTCATCTTTAAATGATCTTTTAAATGAAACAGCAATGGGTGATACAAATACAGAATCTGCAAATTCACCTGTAAGTTTATCTTCACCTTTTGGATCAGGAGCTCCATTACCAATGGACACAACAGGAATGCCAGATTCAGTAGCAAATGCAGTAACAAAAGATTATAGTGGTTTAATGAAAACAATACTTAAGAAAAAATAAATACTAATGCCTTTAAATAATTCTATATCAAGAAGAAATCCATTAGATATAAATAATGATATAACTATTGGGGTTGCATTACCTTTAGATGAAACAAACATGTTTAAAGGTACTGAAACTACCACAGAACAATCTAAAACAAATTTTTTAAGTCTTTTATTAACATATCCTGGAGAAAGAATAAATTTACCTAATTATGGAATAGGTTTAAAAAAATTAATATTTGAAACTAATGTAGATTTACCTGCATTAAAAGATAAAATAGAAAAACAAGTAGAATTTTATTTACCTAATTTAAATATAAGAGATGTAAGAACTACACGCTCAGAAGACAAACATACTATATTTATTAACATAACATATAGTGTTAGATCAACAGGGATAACAGATACTATTCAAATAACTTATAACTAATGGCATATACAAAAGTATCAAATAAAACACAAGATAAAGACGTTAAATATTTAAGTAAAGATTTTAATAGTTTTAAACAACAACTAACAGAATTTGCTGAAATATATTTTCCTAATAATTTTAATGATTTTAGTGAAGGTAATCCAGGAATGATGTTTCTTGAAATGGCAGCTTATGTGGGAGATGTATTATCTTTTTATACAGACACTCAATTAAGAGAAATATTTTTACAATTAGCTGAAGATAAAGAAAGTTTATATAATTTAGCTTATTCCTTAGGATATAAACCAAAAAATAGTACAGCAGCTTCTGTTATATTAGATGTATCTCAATTAGTCCCTTCAAAATTAATAAGCGGATCTTATGAACCTGATTATGATTATGCTTTAAATATAACAGCTAATTCTACTTTTGAATCAATAGAAGACGCATCATTTTATATAACTCAAGATGCAGATTTTAATTTTTCATCTAGTTATGATCCTACAACAGTAAGTATATTTAATTATGATACTTTAGATAATCCAGAATATTTTCTTTTAAAGAAAAAAGTCCCAGCAATATCAGGGGAAGTTGCAACTAAAAATTTTCCTATAGGACCTGTTGAAAAATTTAAAACAATAAGTTTATTTTCAAGAGATTTTTTATCCATAGAATCTATAGTAGATTCAGATGGTAATAATTGGTATGAAGTACCTTATTTAGCTCAAGATACTATTTTTGAAGAGGTTACAAATAATGCTGCTAATGATCCAGATTTGTTTCATTATAATGCACAAACACCTTATCTTTTAAAATTAAAGAAAACAACAAAAAGATTTATAACAAGAATTAATCCTAATGATATTATAGAAATACAATTTGGATCGGGGATAAGTGATAAAGCAGACGAACAAATTATTCCAAATCCAGATAATATAGGTTTAGGAATTAAAGATGGAAGAAGTAAATTAGATTTAGCTTATGATCCATCAAATTTTTTATTAACTAAAACTTATGGAGAAGCCCCATCAAATACAACTTTAACAGTAAGTTATTTAATGGGGGGAGGATTAAAATCTAATGTAAATTCAAATACAATAGTAAATAAAGGAGTATTAAATATAAGTAATAGAACAAATATAAATAGTTCAATGTTAAGTTTTGTTAAAAATTCTATAGCAGTAACAAATTTAGAACCAGCAAGAGGAGGGGGATCTGGAGATACAGCAGAAGAATTAAAAATGAATATATCAGCTAATTTTGCTGCACAAAATAGAACAGTAACAAAAGAAGATTATATTATTAGAACTTTAAGTTTATCTCCTAAATTAGGAAGAGTAGCTAAAGCATATATTCAACAAGATGACCAATTATCCCCACTAACAACAGAACCAAATCGTATACCAAACCCATTAGCTTTAAACTTATATACTTTAGGATATGATCAAAATAAATATTTAACAACACTAAATACAGCCACAAAAACTAATTTAGCAACTTATTTAGAACAATATAGAATGCTAACAGATAGTATTAATATTAAAGATGCATTTATAATTAATTTTTCTTTAGATTTTATAATAACCACATTTAAAAATTATAATAATCAACAAGTATTATTAGAATGTATTACAGAATTAAAAGATTATTTTAATATAGATAAATGGCAAGTTAATCAACCTATTATAATTTCAGAAGTTGAAAATCTAATAGGAGGGGTAAAAGGAGTACAAACTGTAGAAGATGTAACATTTACAAATAAAAATGGAGAAAATTTAGGATATTCAATTTATAAATATGGGCTTAAAAAAGCTACTTTAAATGATATAATTTATCCTTCAATGGATCCCAGTATTTTTGAATTAAAATACCCTAATTCAGATATTAAAGGAAAAGTAACAACATACTAATATGGCATATTATTTTTTATTCCCCGAAAGTGACACAACAATTTATAGTCACCCTGACAGATCAGAAATGAACACAGGAAAAGATGAAATCTTAGAAATTGTAAAAGAAAGAGGATCTACTGATCAAAAATTATATCCTTCAAGAATTTTAATTAAATTTAAAAATGAAGAAATACAATCAATAATTACTGATTCTATAACCCCCACAGTTTTTAATAATGGTGTAAGTAAAGTCAATTTACAATTAACTGCAACAGAACCCAAAAACCTAACATCAACATTAAATGTAGTGGCTTATGCTGTATCTCAATCATGGAATGAAGGAACAGGAAGATATTTAAATTTACCAACAAGTTCGAATGGAGCCACATGGAATTATAGAGACAATTCTATAGCTAAAACAAAATGGACCACAGGTAGTTTTGCTTCAGCTACAACAGGATCTCTAGTAAGTGCTTCAGTATTAACCCCAGGAGGAGGAGTATGGTATACAGGTAGTAATTTTTATGCACCACAACAATTTTTAACAGGAGATAATCTAGATCTAGATTTTGATGTAACATCAATTATTCAAAAACACAGTGCAAGTTTATTTGCAAATTCAACATACCCTACAGGAATTGAAAACCATGGATTTATAATAAGAAAACCAGATGATGTGGAAAATCACATATCTACTAGTTTTGGTGATTTACAATATTTTTCTGTAGATACCCATACTATTTATCCTCCTAAATTAGTTTTTAAATGGATTGATAGTGTACATAATTTTCAAGGTGAATCTAAAAAAAGTGGAGAATTAAATGTATCTTTATATAGAAATAAAAAAGAATTTAACCAAAATGATGTAGCCACCTTTAGAATTAATGTAAGAGATAAATATCCAACAAGAACATTTACTACATCTTCTAATTATTTAAATGCAGGATATTTTACAACAAGTTCTTACTATAGCATAAGAGATGCTTCCACAGAACAAGAAGTTATTCCATTTGATACTACTTTTACTAAATTAAGTGCTGATAGTGAAGGAATGTATTTTAAAATATACATGAAAGGATTACAACCAGAAAGGTATTATCGCTTATTATTTAAACATATCAATAATGATGGAACAACAGTTTATGATAACGATTATAACTTTAAGGTTGTAAGATAATGGCAAAACAAGAAATAAAATTACAAAAAGAAGTAATTAGTCCTAAATTAGCTAATAAAAGACATAATAGAAATTTTGAAAATTTAGCTAAATCTCCAAAACCTATAGATAATGATTATATTATAGACACCTATAAGGAGGTTTTTTATAATATTTCAAAAAAAGGAAAATTATCTCATGAATCTATAATAGAAAGAAGTCATAATTTTTTATATCCTGAAAGAGCATCTATAATAGAAGCAAAAATTGAAACTAGACAAGCAAAATTAGGCTTATTAAATGATCGTTTATTTAAATTATCATCTCCTAATGTAAAAGAACATCCAGTTTATCCTGATGGTACTTTTTTAAAAGTAAATTCCCCTAATACTGTAGGTACTAATGTTCAAAATCCCTACATTATGCAAGATGGATTAAAAAGATATTTTGCAGCTGATTATTTATTTAATATAGTTAGAAAAGCTATGGGACAAAACGAACAAGATTTTCAAACTGATATAATACATTTATCATTAGAAGACATTATAAAAATTCCAGATGGAGAAGTAATAAGAACAGGTAAAGATCTTAATAAAAAAGACATAGATACAATAGATAGAATAGAAGATATACCTTCTGACAATTTAATTATCAGTTGTGTAGGAAGAGAACAAACAGATTATGTAAATAATATAGTAAGTCCTACTAATGTAAATTATAGTATAAATTTAAATGAAGATTGTTCTTTATTAGTAGCTGAAGCATATTATGATGATGATGGTTTAACATTACTTTCTAGAGTTAAAGAAATAAAAATACCAGCAGCAGGAGATTGGAGAGAAGCAAATTATGTACATACAGGATCTCCAATTTCAGTTCCTATGTCTACCGTTCCCGAAATGATTGAACCCGCATATGGAGATTATTATAGTAATTGGGCTAATAAAGAACCATATAGTAGTTTAGTTTTTGAAGATAGAGATAAAATATGGGGAAAATTTGCTGATGGAACTTATAGAAAATTTCCTGCAATAATAAAAGCAGTTGGTAGAATGTATTATAAAGAAAAATCAGATGGAAACTCAAAATTATTAAATGGGGTTGAAAATGATTATTTACCTGATGTTCCCAACCATGATGGAAGCACTAAATCAGACTATAATACATCTATAATATATAAAGATTGTAAAAATAGATTTGGACAAATTCGATCTTTTTGTTTTGGAGACTTAAAACAAGAGGATCGTATTCAAGATTATTTTAACAGTCCAGATTCTAATTATTATAAAAAAACAGCTAAAAAAAGTATAACATATGCAGGGTATGAAATTGCTAAAATAGAAGGTAATGTGTATGGTCAACCAATACTTCAACATCCTGATACTGGAAAAGAAATAGTTTTATTAGGAGTTAGATATTTAGTTTTTAAAATATTTGGAAAATTAATATTTGAAGGATCAGTAATTGCTTATTTAAATCTTTATAAATATGATAAAGATGATGTTAAAATAGAATTTAATAAAGGACAGTTTTTAGGAGTAGATATTAATCAAGATAAATATTTTGATTATAAAAATTTAGATCCAAAATATATAAAATATTTAGGCCTTCAAGGACATTCTCTTAATCATGGAAATATTATATATAATCCATCTGGTGAAAATGGAACTAATGATGGTTTAACAGATTATATGAAACAATGGCTGTAAATAAAAATACATATAATACCTTACGAGAAGAATTTATCCAATCATCTAATAATATTAGTAAAGAAATTACCCCTACAAATAATATTAATGATCCTAATGACATTACTTTATCTAAAACAGTATATGGAAAAACTAATGCAAAAAAAATATTAGATGAAGAATTTACTGAATTTTTATTACAAACTAAAAATTATAAAGAATTTTTTGATTTATATGATTCATTTTTTTATGATATACCTAAATCTACACATGAATCTTTTATACATGAAAGTAAAAATTATTTAGGTTATCCTTTTTCAGTAGGAAAAGGGGAAATAGTAAAAGAACTTGAAGAACAATTAAATAATCTTCAACAACAAATAGACTCAATAGAAAGACACCATCCACTTATTCCTAATGGATCAGTATTAGGAAGTCGTGATTTATATGATAATAGAAAATATTTACTTCAATCAAATAGAAAAAGACTTATAAAAGACACAGAAATTTTTTATCTTATTAAGACTAGGTTTAAAATAACTAAATCAAATAATGAATTTATTATATTTATACCTGGAAATGGATTAAATGAAATTTTAGATGGTCCCCCAATTACAACACCTGATGAAATTTTTGTTGGAAATGACATAATAAACACATACTATGGCTAAAAATAAAAAATATAATATAACAAAATCTACATTAAGAAAAACTGATAATTCATCTAATCAAAGTAAAAATATTGATAAAATTTTAGATAAAACTCCAGATAATAAATATCCAAATTTAGATATAAAAACTTTAAGCTTAGGAAAGGATATTATACCTTCACAAAATGATAGTTTACAAATCGAAAATATTCCTTCTAAAACTATAAATAGAAAATTTGGAGAAGAAGGAGATTACATAGAAGTACATATAATAGATGAATCAAATAATATAATTAATAGAATAGAAGATTTTAAAAATTATGAAATAACTGAAAATAAATCTCTTTCAATTGATCCAAATTTAATCCTAGAAGATTTAGGATATACAACAGGAAAATTTAATATTAGATTAAGTCTTTTAAGAAACAAAATATTTAACACTAAAGAATATCTTTTTACAATAACAGAAATTTCTCCAAAACGTAGAGAACTTAAATCATTATCATTAATTGAAAATAATTTACTTTCACCTGCAGTTAGTCAATTTATAGCAGAAATTGATAGTTCAGCTTATTTTAAAGAATTTTCTTTATATTTTAGAGATGGAACTCTTATACCTGCTATTAATATTAGGTTAAATAAATCATCTGAAAAATATGAATTAATATTAAAAACATTAAATACTTTACCTTCAAATATAAATTTAGATGATTTTAAGATAGTTGAAGAAATAGTAGATCCTATATCCTTAGATATAGATTTAGGATTTTCTTTTGAAGATGAAGAAGTTATAGAATTAAGAGGACCTAATTTTGAAATAAATACAAGACAAGAAAGTTCAATCCCATCTGAATTTAAAAACTTTGATAATTTATTAGATTATAATTTTACTTCATCTTATCAATATCTTCTAAATAATTTAGAAAATCCAGAAACATTAAATATTCAATATGACTATATAAGACCTGTATCTGAAAGTAGTTATGAAGAATCTTATCATTTTGAAAGTTTTGTACATTTTGGTAGTGCTACAGAAAAACTAAAAAACTTTAAATATAAATTAGAATTAATAGAAGAATATGATTCTAAAGTAAATCAAATAAATAAAATACAAGGATCTACTTCAGGTTCTACTGTTATTTTAAATGATAAAGAATCTTATAATAGTAAAAAAACAAATTTAATAAAAAACTTTGATGGATATGAAAGATTTTTATATTTTACTTCTGGTACTTTTGCTTGGCCTAAAGTAAATCCTTTACCCCCATTTACTAATTATCATACAACTTCTTCTCAAGCTAAAAATTGGTTAGGAGATGAAAGAGACGCTTTTTCACTTTATGGAGGACAATTACTATCAGCTTCTTTATATGATAGAGTAAATCCTCATAACTTAAATAAGTTAATCCCAGAATTTATAGCAGAAAATGATAATAATAGTTTATATGTAAATTTTGTAAATATGATTGGTCAACATTTTGATCAAATTTGGACCTATATAAAACATATAACAGAAATTAATCATCCTAACAATAGTAAAGGTATTTCTAAAGAATTAGTTTATTTTCAATTAAAAAACTTAGGTATAGAAACTTTTGATCAATTTGAAAATAGTAATTTAATAGAATATATTTTAGGAGAAGGAACAACAAACCATACAGTAGGAGGTTTAACTGTAGGTACATATGTTGTTGGAGGAAATTCTAATATGTTTTATGATGTTCCTAGATATCAAACTTTAGTTACATCATCAAATGAAGGATCAACTCCAAAACAAGATATAACTAAAGAAATTTGGAAACGTTTATATCATAATGCACCATATCTTTTAAAAACAAAAGGAACAGAAAGAGGAATTAAAGCATTAATGAGTTGTTATGGGGTACCTGCAACAATATTAAATGTAAAAGAATATGGTGGAAACACAGTTGTAAGTGGACCTTTAAAAGATTTAGACACAGCTGATATTTATAAAACTTTTAGTTATGAAAAAGCAGGATTAGCATTAAAAGGTGATTCATCTTCTTCTGGATATTTTATTAAAACAAATTGGTCTTCTTCACTAGTAAATGCATTATCCGCTTCTGCAAAAACAGTTGAATTTAGAGTAAAACCTTTTAGAACAAACAACCAATATCATTTATTTACTTTATCAGGTTCAGATAGTGGAAAAGATACTTCTTTATTATTAACTCCATATACAGGAAGTGATATTTCATCTTCTAATGATTCTACACAATATGGAAGATTAGATTTAATTGAAAATGCAGTAGTAGTATCTTCTACTCAATATTTTCCAATATATAATGGTAGTTTTTGGAATGTTCATATAGGAACAATAGGAACTTCAGGAAGTAATGCTAATATAGACTTTGGAGCTTATCAAGCAAATTTCTTAAAAAATATATCTTACCATACAGCAACTTTTTCTCAAACAGAAGCAGATAGAGGTTTAACTTTTGGAGATTCTTTTATAAGTGGAGGTGCAGATGTAGGAGGAGCTAAATTTGCTTATATAGGAGGAATAGAAGCAAACTCTAATTCTGAATATGATAATATAGATACTTTACGTTATTCAGGATCTATTCAAGAAATAAAATATCATTTTGGTGAATTATTATTACATAGTACTCTTAAAAAACATGCTTTAGAACCATTTATGTATAGTGGAAATACAATATCTTCATCTTATGATACTGTAATTTTAAGATTACCTTTAGGAAGTAATGACCAACAAGACAGTTCTAGTTTTCACCCTAATATAGATATTCCTTTCTTAGGAATGGAAGCAGGAGTATCTAGTTCATTAGTTTCTCAAGAATGGGAAGAAGTATTAGAAACCCACCATTTACCTACCCCAGACACAGTTGGAGCTTCAATGACAAGTGAAAAGGTTAGAATTGATGAAGGAACAGTAGACAATAATATTTTAGATTTATATCAAAAAGCTGAAACATCTACATTAGATAGACAACCACCAGATTTTGAAGATTTAGGAATTTTCTTTTCCCCAACTAGTGAAATTAATGAAGATATACTTTATACTTTAGGTTCATTTAGAATGGATGATTATATAGGATCTCCTTTACCTTCAGTACAAACATCCTCTAATTATAATGATTTAAAAGATTTAAAAGATATTTATTTTAAAAAGGTAAAAAGAAATAGATATAAATATGGGGATTATATAAAATTAATTCAATATATAGATCATACACTTTTTAAATTAATTGAAGAATTTGTGCCTTTTAGAGCAAACACAAAAACAGGTCTTTTAATTGAACCTCATTATTTAGAAAGAAATAAATTTCCAAGAGAAATACCAACTAGAAATGATGGTCAAACAATGGTCACAGGTTCACATCAAACTTTTGAAGTAACAATAGATACTTCTTATTCTGATAATAAAATATATAAAATTAGTACAGGATCTCAGGCTTTTGGAGTAAGTAAAAATGTATCACAAGAATTTGAACCTGGAACTTATGTAGTTCATCATAGTAATGGATCTCCTATAACTTCAAGTAGAGGATTAAAAACAGAAACAGGAACTAATGGAACTATATTAATTTATGAAGATTATTTAAATCCACTTAGAAAAGACCCAAACAGTGAAAATAATCAATCATGTCAAGCCCCTATTAGACCCCATTCAGGTTCAAAACCATCTGGTTATAAAGCACATAAATCAAGTGTTTTATTAGGAAATGCAACAAAAGGAAGAAAATCAAGTAAATATTATATGTATACCCAGTTCCCAATATCGACTTCAAGTTTATATACAGGAGCTACATCTATTTAAAGTTATAAATTATGCCATTATACCATCCAGGAACTAACATATTAGTAACACAAAGTTTTGAAGACAGACTTAAAATAGCAGAATTTGATGATGCTTTAGTAGATCAAATTGCTTGGAAAAATCCAAGATATGATGGTAGTAAACTTAAAGCTAAAAAAATAAATGAATATAATGATTTTGAACAAGGAATACACCAACCTATTCCTGGTTTACAGGTAGGAGGTTTTCCAGTAGGATTATCAGGATCTTTTGTAAAATATGAGGGGGATAGTTACCATCCAGGAGGTCTGTCTCCTATAATTTCAAATAAAACAACAGCAGTATATATAGCTAATACAGTTATAGGGGGAACAGAAGATCCTCAATTTACTCTTTTAAGAGATCATTCTTATATAGGAATAGATAGAATATTATTAATTGATCAAGATGATGATTCAGTACAAATATTAAATAAAAGTGTAGAAGGATTTGATGAATTTCATAGATTTGTAACTAATGATTTACCTACAGGGGGTAATTTTGGAATAAAATTATTAGATGGTACTGTACAATCAAATTTAAAATTAAATTATAAAATTAAAATGAATAAAGGATATTTATTAAATACTTTTGATTTTAAATTTGCTTCTTCTTCTGCAGATAAACATTTAGCTCGTAATAATACAATGTATTTGTATAGAAGTGGATCTACTACTGTTAGAGAAAATCACACAGGTTCTGCTTCTGGTAATGCATCAGTACTTAATGATGGAAAATTAAAATTTAGATATGCTAAAAACGAAGTTTTTGCCCCATTTTTATTTCCAACAGCATCAGTATCAAATAAATTTGTGATTGAAAAAACAGGTCCTTCATTTGCTTCTTCTTCTATTATAGAAAATAAATTTACAAAACAATATTATTCAGGTAGCTTTGGTCTTATATTAGATAATCCTAATGGCACTACAGATAGTCAAATATTAAAAAATTCAGGATATGGTTCAGCTAGTAAATTTATAAATTATAATACTTTAACTTTTTTAAAACAAAATACAGAAAACCAAAATTTATCAAACCAAAATAAAACAGAATTACACATTACATTTTTTGAAGGTACAAAAGATTTTGCAAAAGGTTTTAATGATGAAAGAAGCATAGGTACTTTTGAAGTAGATAGTAATTTACCAAGTCAAACCCATAATGATAGTAAAGATAAGGGGGATGAATGTAATGGATTTTTACCTCATGTACCTGAAATTTCATTTAAAGGAATAGATGATTCTAGATTTGAACCCACTTTTGAAACATACAATGAAGACATACATCAGGCCTATTTAGAATCAACAGCATCTAGTGGAATAAATGGTTGTCAATCTTTAGGAAATTCAGGATTTTCAACTAATGGATCTATTGTGGGGATGAGTAATGATCTTATAGATGAGGCTGAAGTATATTTTCAAGGAGGGGATTTAGGCCCCCTAGGAAAATCAGGTGATTTGTCTGCTCAATTTGGTCCTGGAACATTAATACCCTCAGGTGCTATGAATGTTGATAATTTTTATTCGGGTTCAATGAGATATCAATTATCATTTTTAGATAAAGATCATACAATAATAACAAATTTAAACAAAGACACAGAATTATTTGATGGAATTGGTAATAAAGAAATAATACTTATACCAGATAATTTAACTCAAAATATAAAAAGTAATTTAGAATTTTATTTAAATAAGGCAGGATTAATAACTTCTGCCCCAATAACTAAATCTCCAATAAATACTTCTAACCCAGGACCACAAGCTCCTTCTAACCCTAATCAAGCTTCTTAAATAAAAATCATACTTTTGAAAACATATTATATTTATAACAAAACACAAAAACAATGGGATATTTAGACAACACAAGCATCACAGTAGATGCAATTTTAACAATGAAAGGAAGAGAACTTCTTGCACGTAATGATGGTTCTTTTAATATTACACAATTTGCTTTAGGAGATGATGAAATTGATTATACTTTATTTAATGAAAATCATCCAAATGGAACACAATATGCTGCAGAAGCCATAGAAAACATGCCTTTAATAGAGGCTATTCCTAATGGACAAAATATGTTATTATCAAAATTAATAACTTTAAGTAGAAATACTTCAGCAATTCCTAATATTACAACTAATTTTACTAATGGAATTTCTATTAGAAAAGGACAAACAGTAACTATTAGTCCTACAACATATAATTTACAAGGAGCTAACCAAGCCGGACAAGAATCAGGATATATTTTTACTATAATAAATGCACAATATCAAGATACATTTAAAATAAATCAAGGTTTACAATCTTCAGATATAAAACAACAAGCAAAAATGATGTCACCATACTTTACTGTTCCAACTACTAAATCAGTAGGTCCAGGAATTAGTCTTCAACTTACAGCTACTACTAATAATGCATTATTTAGTACGACTTTAACTTCTGTAAGTACTAGTATAATAGTTGAAGGAGCAAACACAGGAGCTAAAGTAACAATTCCTTTTACAGTAACAACAACATAAATAAAAAATAAACTATGAGTTTAACACGATTTGATATAGCAAACGATATATTACAACAAGAAGCAGCCACATTAATAACATCAACATGGACAGGAAATAGAAATGATATGGATTCTCACCATACATCTTCTGCCCAAGCCTCTTTTAATACCCCTACAAGTTCAGGACAATTTTTTATTGAAGTATATAATGAACACACTTCTTCAGCTAATTCTGAAGTACAATATTCAGTAGCTTATGGTAATAGATTAGGATCAGGATCTCTTGATTTTACTAATGACACAGGATCTTTTGGATTAAATGCAGCTAGAACTACATACAATCAATTTAGACAATTAGTATTTCAAGATGAAACACAAAATTTTACTTTTGGATCTCATACTCCAGATGATATTTATGTAATTAATGTTAATAGAGCAAGATATAAACAAAAACTTAATCCTGGATCTTTAAGTTTATTTTTAACAGGATCATCAATGGAAGGTGGTAGTGGTTCAGGGGTTCTTCATTTAACTGATGATAGTGTAACTAATGGAGCAGGTCCAACAAATGTACCAGGAAATAAATTAGGAGAATATTATAATATAGTGTCAGGATCTAAGGGAGTTCTTTCAGGATCAGTAACAAATCAATTAACAATTAATGGTAGTGGATCTACATTTGGTTTATATTATCCAGAAGCAGGACTTATATTTTTAAATTGTGATGCTTTTACCCAAACAGGTGCAGTTTCAGCCTCAGTAGCAGGAACAGCAACAGCTTCTTTTGGTTATCTTCCAGCAGGAGCAAATTTAGTACCTACAAGAGTAAAAAATGTAGCAGCTAAAAATCATTTAAGATTTTTACATAGTATAAGAGGGGGAATACATGCATCAACTGGCTCTTTTGGTAAATTTGTAGTAGACACAGCTGAAAATGTAGAATCAAAATACTTTTTTGTTCGAGCAAAAAATTCAGAATATAATTATACTAATAATCCTTCATTTGTAGATAGTACAAACAATATATTACATAATTCTATGAAACTTAATCCTAAAACATTTATAACAACAGTAGGATTATATAATGATGCTAATGAACTTTTAGCAGTAGCTAAATTAAGTCAACCAGTTGCAAAAGACTTTACAAAAGAAGCACTTATAAGAGTTAAATTAGACTACTAAAATGTTATTTGAATGGCATTTGTCTATAAAAAACTCACAGCTCAAGATAAAGCATTAATTCCTTTTTATGCTCATAAACAGTATAATTTTCAATCAGCTTCAGCAGCTTCTAATAGGGTAACTTATTTTTCTACTCAATATACTTCAGAATCTATATCTAATTATAGCACACATAAATTAAGTGCTTCAATAGATACAATTAATACTATAAAATATAATCAAATTGATAAATTATTTTATAGAGATTTTAAAAGAAATATTCATAATAAATTAGGTCCTATAAATTATTTAAAACAACCTAGAGATTTATATGAAAAAGCTAACATACTTTCAATTCCCTCAGGTTTATTTGGAAGTGAAGTAAAACCACAATCTTTTTATTTATCTGCAAGTGGTTTTGAAATTATAGATGATAAATTGGGTAATTTAATTATTAGTGGAACTAATTTAGATAATTATCCTAATGATATTCAACAAAATGTTTTTAGATTAGATCCTATAAAAGGATTTAAAAAATATGATTTATCAATATATGATGGATATGCAGTATATGAAAGAGTATCTGAAGATAATATTATAGAAGGTAAATTTTGGAGAAAAGGATTAGCTAATCCTGATGCTAAATCTAAATATACTAGTAATCAAAAAGAATATACAAATATAGTAACAAAAGAACCATATGAACTTTATAGAGCAGATGAAGATGATAGTTTTTTATTTAATAATATTTATTATAATAATGTAACTTTTAATACATCTTCTTTAGGAAGTATATTTCATAAATTTCCTAAAATTAATTTGGATAGTACAATAGGTTCTTATATTTCATCCCCACATAATAAAAATTTTAATTTTGGTCCAAAAGAAGATTTTTCTATATCATTTTATATAACACCTAAATTATTTAACTCAGCGTCTTTAGATAATAATAGAAGATATATAATATCTAAAAGTACTACAAAAACAATTATTCCTGTAAATTATGCTCCTGATTTACCCAATACAGTAATAGAAGAAACAAACTCAGAACCTCAATTTCCTTTTGAAATTTATATGAGAAGTCAATCATTATATTTTGATAGATTTGATGGTGATACTAGAGTGTCTATAGATGGTTTAATAACAGGATCTGATGGTACTATTTTTAATACCTCTCATATTGTATGTCAAAATACCGGATCTACAATGCAAATGTATTTTGATGGTAATTTAATAGCATCTTCAACAACTCCCTTAGCTAAACAAACAAAAAACACAGCAAATCTTTATATAGGTTCAAAAGGAAAATTAAGTGTTGATGATGGTACTGGATATATTGGATCTTCAACTATAGGAGGCTCTTTTATTATTGGTGGAGTATCTTCAATTAATAGATATTTTAATGGAGACATTAATAATATTAATATTTGGTCAAGAGCATATCCTTTAACAACAATAACTAATATATCAGAAAGTGTAAATGCTTCTCCTTATATAGGAAATATTTTTTATCCAAATGGATTTGCCACAATTACACATCCTAAATATTTTCCCATATTAGATGAAACAGGAATTGGAAGAATGGTTGTAGGTGATGGTTTTGAAATAAAAGATTCAACAATAAAAGCATTACAATTTCAAGGTTCACATTTAATTTATGAAAATGAATATCAATGTACCCTTCAAGAACACGAATTTAATCAAACAACAAACTTATCAGCAAGAGATATAAACGCAAATGATCCCTATCATTTAGATAGTTTTACAACAAGCTCTAATTTTAGTACGTATGTAACAACAATTGGTCTTTATAATGAGGAAAATGAATTATTAGTAGTAGGTAAATTAGGTCAACCAATAAAAAAATCAAAAAATACAGATACTACTTTTGTATTAAGGTGGGACACTTAGTTTTATGGTTTCTAAAACAATTTTATATTTATTGATGCATGAAAACAACTAAAAAAATCAAACAATGGCAATAGACTTTAACATGGTACAAGGACTTTCTTGGACAGACTGGGTACGAATCCCTAATAATAAAAGATTATTTGAATCTAATCCAGCAAAAGCAAGAAGAAGATACATGGAGGAAGAAGCAGAACTTATTGAAAATGTACTTCTTCAGGAAAGAATGCAACAAGAAAGACAAGCTGAAATGATGGCAGAAAGACAAAGACAAATAATGATAGCGTCTGAAAGACAACAATCATTATCTAAGTTTTTAGCTGAAGCAGTAACAGCTGACGTTGATAATATGAACCCAGCACCAGGTTCTGGAGCAGGAGGTGGAGGAGGATTTAACCTATTTTCTGGTATAGGTAATTATGCAGTAGGTACCTTCTTACAACAAGGTGGAAACCCAACATCAACTGCTACAGATGAAGGATTTGATAGATTTACAATACAATAAAAATATAAAATAAATAATAATAATAAATAAAAACAAAAACAAACAATTATGGCAGCACAAACAGGAACAACTTTAAAAACGTATTTCAATACGGGTGACCAACCTACAGAAGCACAATTTGTAGATTTAATCGACAGTAGTTTAAATCTAACAGATGGTGGAACAGTAGCTGGAACAACAACAATGACAGGTGCATTAAATGCACAAAACGCAACCAACTATTTAGGAATTCATAAATTTCAAGGTTTTGTAGGAACATTAGCAGCAACTAATGGTGGTACTACTCAATATGCAGACAATGATATTTTAGTAGAATTAGGAACTTTAGACACAACAGTACCTTCAGGTTTTGTTGCAGCAACTAAATTCTTTTTCTCTGAATTTATAGTTGGTATTACAACAGCAGCAGGAGCAGCTATAGCAGGAAATTTAGCAGTAGGATCTGCAACTGGTCAAGCAACAAACGTAGCAGTAACTAACCCAACAGAAGTTTGTGGAGCAGGTGTAACTACATTCCACAATCAATTAAGTGCAACACAATCAATTACAGAAGTAGACATTAATTTTAATAACACAGCAGGTAATTATCATGTTTTTGCACCTTATGTAACAGCAGCAATTGCTAGAAAACACTTATATGCTCGTACTACAACTACAGTTAACGCTGATACTCAACAAGCAGGTAGATTTACAGTAGCAGCAAGATATAGCATATTTTAAAATAAAAATAAATACTTATTTAAAAGGCCTTGGTTTTCCAGGGTCTTTTTTTTATATGTATAAATAAAAACAAACAATTATGTCATCACAAAACAGATCAACTTTAAAATCATACTTTAACACAGGTGATTATCCTACAGAAGCACAATTTCACAATTTAATAGACAGTTGTGTAAATTTAAAAGACGGAGGAGGAGTAATAGGAACAACAACAATGACGGGTGCATTAAATGCACAAAATGCAACCAACTATTTAGGACTTCATAAATTTCAAGGATTTGTAGGAACACTTGCAGGATGTACAGGTACTCCTCAATATGCAGACAATGATGCTTTAGTAGAATTAGGAACTTTAGACACATCAGTACCTTCAGGTTTTGTTGCAGCAACTAAATTTTTCTTTGAAACATTTACTATTGGAATTACAGCAGCAATGGGAGGTGTTTTAACAGGAAATTTAGCAGTAGCTTCTGCAACGGGCACAGCAACAAATGTAGCATTAACTAATCCAACAGAAGTTTGTGGGGCAGATGTAACTACGTTTAATAGTCAATTAAGTGCAACCCAATCAATTACAGAAGTAGACATTAATTTTAATAACACAGCAGGTAATTATCATATTTTTACACCTTATGTAACAGCAGCAATTGCTAGAAAATTTTTATATGCTCGTACTACAACTACTTATAATGGGTCGGATGTAGCTGGAAGATTTACAGTGGCAGCAAAATATTCTGTATATTAAATTTGGTTTTTTAAAATTTTTTTTATACATTTACCATTATGTGGTACTACTTAAATAAACAAATTAATGAAATCGTTGACCTTCCAGAAGAAGCATTCGGTTTTATTTATCAAACAACTCACTTACCAACTGGAAAACAATACATTGGTAAAAAATCTTTAATTTACAATTTAAAGAAAAAATTAGGCAAAAAAGAAAAAGCACTTTGGGAAGGAAAAGGTCGCCCACCAATATTCAAAAGAGTATTGAAGGAAAGCGATTGGAAAACTTACTATGGTTCTCACAGTTTTATAAAAGACGCAAATAAAGAAGATCTAGAAAGAAAAATCCTACAAGTGGCTTACAACAAAAAAGAACTTACATA
>Ga0209634_1000891_pt1 | contig 22522 bp, 34 predicted proteins | sample LinPmetageLP40_FD_184043 | JGI IMG/M metagenome (GOLD analysis project Ga0209634, IMG submission 184043) | Marine viral communities from the Pacific Ocean - LP-40 (SPAdes) (version 2) | ecosystem: Environmental > Aquatic > Marine > Oceanic | place: Pacific Ocean | collected 2010-08-26 | reverse complement strand
CTGCGGGTACTGCTGTGGCGCGGTAAGTTGATTGGCTATGATGTGAGCGCGCTCTTTTGGGTAGCCGGCATTGATAGCCGCCTGGCGCAGCGTAATTTTACCCTCCTCATCACAGAGCTCCTTGATGAAGCGCCACTGTTGAGGCGTGACAACCCCTTTCTGTTCATCTAGCGGCGCCACGTCCGCATCCTTCAACTTTTGCATAAGTATTTGCCGCCTGGTCTTTTTTATCGGAACTGAATTGAAAATTTCACGCATTCTTTTGCTCATTGTACTCGCCTGCACACCCAGCCGTCATGGGCAGGCCTGACAGTAAACTTTCTGCCATTTTGCTTGCGACAGAAAGTATTAGCGGCGTTGCGCGCCTTAATTGCGGCATCATTCGTCAGTAAGATAAAGAAATCGCCCATTATCATTGCTCGAAATGGATACAGTTTCTGGCCCGTCAGTCCGCCGGCTCTGCGCGCGTGATGTTGCCGTGGCGTGATGCCAGGAAGTGAGCAAGGTTCGTCTTTTAGCTTAGGCATGCCAGTTCTCCAAAAAACCATTCTAACAGGGTTAGCAGCGACCTCCTATAGCATTGTATTTCAAATAATGACTTAGAAAAAAAAAGAAACTTAAAAACCGAGGACGTTTCGTATCGTTTTCTTTTTAGCATCACGTCATCACGTCTAATAAACTTTAACGTAATGCTAACGTAATGGCTACAGACCATACACTCTCTATCTATACAGCCGTTAAACGCTAAAGAATTGTCTGTGACTAAAACAAAAAAACAGTATTCATTTTCAAGGAACCATTCTATAGGGACGCTCCGCGGTCCCTGGCCCGTGGTCCTCGGCCCAAGTACCTCCAACCCCTATGCTATATGGGCCCCTACAAGATCCGAGGCCCTTTTACGCCGCTAAAACGCGCCTGGCCCTAATTCCGTCCCAGATCTGCCACAGCCCGCGGTCCATGGGACCTCCAGCGCGCATCACGCCAAACATTACGCCTCATCACGTCAAAACGTAATTTTTCTCAGTGTTTTCTAGCAACGTAATTCACTGTGATGTGCACGAAAGTAGTTGCGCGTGGTTTTAATAGATGATTTAATAGCTTTCTTGACAGGAAAACACTCAGAAAGGAAGAAAGACATGAAAGCATATTTCTCAGTACTAGCCGGCCCCCAGGGCTACTCTCTTGCCGAGTACACGGTCAAAGAGTCGTTTGGCACTGTCTACTACACAGTCCCGGCCTGGGTTAAGACAGTAGGCGAGTTTGACCAGATTATTCTGATCAACTCAAAAGGCGACTATTCCGGTTTGTTTGAGCGCCGCCCAGCAGGCACTGCTCAAATCATTTAACGTAAAAAGGAGCATCAAAATGACCAACGAAGAATTGATCGAGATCCACCTAAACAACAGTGACCTGGGCTTAGGCTCACTCACTAAAATCCACAACTCTACACTGTCGGTGGTTCGCGCCATCATCACCAACTACTACGAGGGACGGGGTAGAACTTACCCTTCCTACCTTGAGCCACAGGCTCACGAGATCATCCACCCCTGCTACCAGGGGTAGGTGACCAACCTACCAGGGTACTCAAATAACCCATTTGAGTACTTTGACAGAGAAAGGAGAAAGGCATGCAATACGTTTATTTTAAGGAATTACCCGTCGGTACGTTGTTCTCGTTGAACGGCACGCGGTTCTCTAAGCGTTCTAGCCGCACTGCAGCGCTTGTAGAGTTCGATCGCTGGTTCTATTTCGGCCAGAAAGATCTCTGCGTAGTCGGCCCATATTCAAGGCTTGCGGCGGATTATTTCACACAGAACGACCTTGTGACGAACCTGGACCTGGTCCTTGATCCAAGCAAGCCGTCGTTCATCAAGCAAACGGTGTAGGGGGAAGTATGGCAACGGCATATGCGCGAACAGACACAAGCGGCAGGGTAACATACGGGGATGACTACACGCTTGAAGCGTCAAGTGTAGACCTCACCTCGACGGCCATTGATAAATGGGACCGGCTGGAGGGGGTTTTTTACGAAGATGTGTGCATAGAGTATTTTTTTGAAGAGACAGCCAAAGGCAATCTGTTTTTTCCACACCTGGGCCAGTACAACCTTTTGATAAATCACGTCGTCAGGGAGCTCGGTATAGATCCCGATGCTAAGGAGGCCATGGTAAAGGCACGGCACTACGGGGGAATTCAAGAAATTAAAGTGGGAGAGCAGAGGTTTCTGCTCTCTGGATATAAGATCTACCATAAGCAAACGTAATCAGAAAGGAGAGTAGCGATGAAAACATTAGTAGCGAGGGCCGCGGCTCTTGCCAAGCGAGCACATAAAGGCCATGTCGATAAAGCGGGTAAGGATTACTACACCTACCACCTTGCTGTCGTTGCCGACCGGGTAAGAGCCAAGACAACAGATCCGGTAGCCGTGGCTACCGCCTACCTGCACGACGTCGTTGAGGACACAGACGTCGGCCTGGATGTCATCAGGAAAGACTTTGGTGACGCTGTGGCTGACGCGGTAGGCATGCTGACACGGCCAACGGGCGTGACGTATGCGGCGTACATCGATGGCATTAAGGCCGGCGACAAGACGGCAAGGCTCGTGAAGCTTGCGGACCTGGCCGATCATCTTGCTACGCCAGGCGCGATCCCTGACACGTTGGTCAAGAGATATAAAAAGGCTGTTGCGACATTAATTGCATAAAAGTAGTTGCGCGTAGCTTTCAGTAGTGTACAATATCTGTGTTGGACAAATTAACCAGAAAGGAGACAGCAAGATGAAACTGACAACATTGTTAAACAACGCTCTAACTCAGAGCAAGCAAATACCGCTAACCAAACTTCGACGCAAAGCTGCGAAATTGGGACTTTCTATCGAGATAGATCGCATTGGAAGAGACATCGGTTATTGGATCGACGGAGGCGACGATTCTGTGTTTGAAGGTGAACGCTACTGCTCATCAAAAGAAGAGCTAGATGATAAGTTAAGCCAATTCTAACCAACCACAGCCCCTGCGGGGGCGACCAAGGGGAAACGGACATGAACACTTCTAATCGATACGCGCAAGACCGAATTGCAAACGAAATTGACGGCTGGTATTCAAACCTAGATTTTTACCTAACTGCCTTTGGCGGCGACCCAGATAGCCACAATGTGGCAATTTGCCAGTCAAAGATTGCAGAGCTTGAATACGCACTAGAAGAACTGGAAGCATAACAATCACTGAATGGGAGTAAAAAGAAGTAAAATAAGTGTAGTATTATGTAGTTCGATGTGGTCTAATCATTACATCGAAGGCAAACACAGAAAGGAATACAGAAAATGAGCAGATTAGACCCCAGAGTAGAAGAGCAGAATCGCAAAGCTTTTGAGTTGGCTTTAAAAGTAGAAGCCCACGCCAAGAAAGTAGCAGCATGGTTGGAGAGCCGCCCAGAGGTAGGAGTATTGGCTGGCAAGACTGAGACATATTATGTCTACCTAGCCGGCGGTGTTTATAAAAACGTGGCGATATTCGCCACTCACTAGAAAGGAGGTTGTTGAAAAAGTTTTCTTACATCGTTGGAGACGGGTAAATAGCGGACTTGATGAAAGCGTTCCCCCCTCTAAGGCAGCCCGTAAAGCTGTGCGGTAGTGGATATTGGGTCGCTCTCAATTGAAGCTGCCGGTGTAAGGAAACTCTTTGAGCAATCACTAGAAAGTTTAACCAGAAAGGAGAAAGTAGATGAACAAGAAATTATCATTAATCGCAGACGAGCTCGGCAGCATCAAGGCAGCAGTGGCAGAGCTCAAATCGCAGGAGAAGGACCTGCAGGAGATCTTGAAGGATGCGGACGAGAGTCTGATCCTGGGTTCGATTTTCCAGATTGCGTTCAGCAAGATTCGACGCAGCAAGACAGATTGGGCAGGCCTGTGCAGCAAGCACGGGATCAGCGATGCGGAAGTAAGTCTCTTCACAATGAAGGGCCCACCCTCGGTAACCGTTCGAGTCAGCGCCAGGAGCGCACAACTAAGAGGAGATATTTCATGAAAACAGTAAAGAATTTTTCAGGTGAGAGCCAGATAGCCTACCAGCAATCTGACATAGAGAGGCTCAAGCAAGAGGGCGTGCTGACCAAGGCCCAAGACCTCTGGCTAGAGGAATTTCGTAGGCAGGGCTCCGAGGACCGCGGCACATGCTGCGGTGGCAAGGGCATAGAGATCTGCTACATAGGACCTCGAAAGAGGCACTATGAGTACGCCAATCTCATCCAGTGCCCTACCGGCCAGGGCAATGTCTCGGCGGCGGAGTCAGTGGGTCCGGCTATAGAGTACCTGAAGTCTAAAGGAATCGAGTGCAAGTACAACGACGGCTGGATGGATTAGTAGTCGAAAGTAGTTGTGCGCGGGGCTCAGTAGTATATAATATCTGTGTCGGACAAATTAACCAGAAAGGAGAAGGAAAATGGAAATATATGTAGGTTGCGAATTATATTCAGCGGGCCTAGATGCTGAGGGTCAGGATTATGTTGCCGAAGCTTTTTTTGTCGGAGCTGAGTTAGAAGATGGTACTCGTTTTCGTAAAGGTTTTTTTGCAGGAGCTGAGAAGGGTCATAACGAAGACGGTCCTTTTTACATCGATGTTCGAGAGGCAGCAGAAGCAGCAGCGGAAGCATTAGCCGCATCGTTCGGATCTGACGTAGATTTATCAGATTGGGCAGAATCCGATCCTCGTTATAGTTAACCTAACCGGCCCCTTCGGGGGCCAACCTAGAAAGGAGAATTACATGTCAGCTTACTTAGTAGATTCAAATGATTTCGCAGTGATCGCTCAATATGCTTTTAAATCAATGCGTCCCCATTACTACAACCTTGATAGCAGGCTAGAAATCGAAGTCGAGGACGCCCCTGCTCTAGCCGTGCTGCTTGCTCAGGAGAACATCAAGTCTTTAGAGCACCGCTATCCTGGTAAGCCTGCCGGCGGTTTCCTGTCGCAGGGCCAGACAGTCACTGACTTTCTAGCAGAAGTCTCGCAGAAAGCTCGACGTCTGCAGGGCCACTTTAACCCAGCTCATATCAAGCGCGTGCTAGGCAGCTACGAATATCAGTCGTGCGAGCACCCAGACTACTACAAGTCTGACGCCTCTCATGTTGTGCGGTCCCTCAAGGACCGGCTCCTGGATACGCTCTGCGAAGCTTATGAAAGTAACCAAAGAGAGGTGGCGTAATGAAACTAACCGCCAAGTGCCCGTTGAATACATTAATTTTAGTAGCTGGAGGACAGATCTATAACCTCTCTTCCCATGCCTCGAAAGAAGAGGCCTGGGAGCATGAGAAAGATGAATGGTGGGTAGATGGCGCGGAGACACAAGACCAGGCGCGAGAAGAGTTCATGTCGGCGCTGTACGAGTACTCCCAGGAAGAGGTTGTGGCAGCAGCCCTGGATAACCAGGCGTGGCCTTTTGATTGGGGTTTTGTAGCGGAGAAAGAAGACTGAAAACATCACGTTCGGGTCAGAAGATTGGCAACACTTATTTTTTAACTGGAGGCAATAACAAATGAAGATAGAAACAGATATACCAGTACCAATCAGCACAAGAAGCAGGAAGTATCCTTTCCTAGACATGCAGGTAGGCGAGTCGATTTGGTTCGATGAACAGGTTAATGGCAGAGCCTACAGGTCAGCCTTGAGCACCGGCTCGCGGCATGGTCTGAAGTTTATAGCACGTAAGGAAAACAGCGGAATAAGAATTTGGAGGTCAGAGTAATGGATAATTCACCGCACGAAGAGGCAATGTTGGACATGGTCAAAGACCACTGTGATGTCCTGCAGATTCAAGATAAGATCTTTATCATCAACGCGCTCAAGAACGCTATGAGCGACGTTGAGAAAACGATAGACAGTCTATCTCAACTAACTAGGGAAGCGCGACTGGAGGGCTACAGGCTCGGTAGGGCTACGGCTCAGAAGTAATGGATCTTTCAACACTTAGCCCACAGTTTTTAGCGACGACAAAGCAGGCTGTGGAGCGGATGGAGATATGTCGAAAGTGTCCTGAGCTTCGAGCGGTGGTCTACACTTGCACAGAGTGCAACTGCATCATGCCTGCCAAAGTCAGGCTTAAAGAGGCATGGTGTCCGATAGGGAAATGGAACTCAATAGAATGAATTTGAAGGCTTTAATTGAAATGAAACAAAAAGAGCAAGAATTAATCGCCGATCAGATCAAAGATTATTTATCCAAAGGAAATTCCATCAAGGTCTACCCTGTCGGGACGACGGGGGTAGATCACAACAAGGGAACTGTTGTGTGGGAGAAGACGTTGAAACACAAACCAAAGAAAGGAGAAAGTATATGAACGATGACGAGATAGCACAACTGAACTTATTTAGTGCGTTAGCGATGCATGCTCTGATCACTAACGGAGCCCTGGGCGAAAAGGGTTCGGGCCACCTGGCGGTGAGCTGTGTGGAGATCGCGGAAGACTTAATGATTGAAATTGAGGCGGCTAAGGACCGGGCAGATGATTAGCCCCTTGCTGTGTTTAGCCACAGCGATTTACTTCGAGGCGCGTGATCAGTCGCTGGAGGGGCAGGCAGCGGTCGCTCAGGTGATCCTTGAGCGGCGAGCCAGTTCTAGCTATCCGTCTACCGTTTGCGGCGTTATAACCGCAGGAGGGGAGTACAGACACAAGTGTGCGTTCAGTTTCTACTGCGATGGGAAGTCAGATCGACCTACAGATGAGCCTGCATTCTTCGTAGCGAAGTCCTTGGCCTGGAGCGCATTGAACGGACACCTTAAAGATGCTACTGGGTATGCCACCCACTACCATGCAAGCTATGTACAACCGGCGTGGGCCGTGACGCTAGTGCCTACCAGGGTTATAGGGGATCACATCTTCTATCGGGGCAAGGACGAGGGGCAGTGGTCAGGATGGGATTAGTGCAAGGACGGGGGCTCGTCTGAATCCTGCATCCAGGTAACCTCCATAGTTTGCAGGAATTTCTCTTTAGTCACTCCTGCGTCCCTAGCGGCCTCGGCGAGCATATTGCCTAAGACGCACATAAGCTCTGCTCGCGAGGCCCCCTTCTCTTCCTCTAGCCGTTCGATAGTAGCTTGAATTTCGTCATAAAAATAAAGCATGACTTTCTCGAATTCTTCAAATGTTTTCAACAGCAGTCTCCCTCAGTATCGCATCTTCCCATGCCCTGCAATCGACACAGTACCAGCCTTTGCGTACAGGTGTCAGGCCCTCATCCGAAGGCCGCGGTACAAAGCCAATGATCTGCCCCATCTCGCCGCCGCAGGCGCAGGGCTTTTTAGTTAAGTCAGTCATACTTCGCCGGCTCCACTGTGTGCTTGGCGACAATGCCGTGATGTGCTTCGACCAGGCGCACAAAGTCTGTGGCGAACTGCGGCGCCGGCTTCATCTCTTTCGCTGCATGCATGTAAATTCGCAGCAGCTCATCGTGGTCTATCGGCTTCTGTCCGAGTAGCTTTGCCTTCAGGCGCTTCAATAGTCGCATGTCTCCGCCTCCATCACATCGTGTATTTCGCTCAGGATAGCGCTGTCGTCCTTAACTTTGCGCGTTAGCCAGGGCGCTGGGCGCCCTCTGCGGTCGAGGATCACGTAGTCGGTCTCTGTGTAGCCGTAAGCTTCCACATCACTGTGTGCCTGCCGTGGATCGATAGGCGCGTGCCGCTCGTGGTTGAGCACACCAACCTGGCACGGGATACCAGCTACCCTGGTATCAAAGACTGTTAAGAAATTCATTGCGATCCTCCGTGGATAAGTGTTGCTTCAGCCGGCCTACAACTTCTTTCTTTGAAGGCCCGAAGAAAGTTAAAGTGCTTTTCCCCTGGCGTTTAAGTGTTACGCCATACCAATCATCGGATATTTTTTTAAGTGTCATTTGTTTCTCCAGTTTCGTCTTCAAGGGCGATTACCTCGGACTCGTCAAGCAGTTGTAGGATATCTATCTTTCTTTTTCGGCCAGTCTTTCCTGCCAGTGTGAAAGTCACGGCCACCAAGTCAACCTGCTCAGGCAAACCGTTCTCTAGGTCTTCTTCAAAAGTTTCATACTCGACGCTAATCGGTAGCGTCAAGGTCAATGATGTTTTTAGAATTTTTTGCATAGCGGAGCTCCTCCCTTAATTGTTTGGCTTGTTCGGGATTGTTAAGCTCCAAGATCTTCAGGAACTGTTCCGTGACCAACGACGCGACTAGCGCGCTAAGTGTTGCCTCATAGAACTCTCCGAGCTCTCTGAGCATCACGTAGTGCTCTGCTCTAAGGCTTACTGAGACCCATGGCGTTGCACGATGAACGGGCGACGGCGGAGCTACATAGCCCTTGGGCTTGCGCTTACGCATCTTGCGGATCTTTCTTCTGACATACACACCCTTTGGCATAGCATTCTCCTTTCTTGAAAACGTATATTATTCTACTCCAATTTAATATACGTTTCCACTACTCCGCTGATCCCCAGGAAGGGCCTACCTCTACGTCTACTTTGCTGGGCACTTCGAGCTCGACACAGTCGCGCATAATCAAAGCCGCGGCCTCCGCTTCTTCTCTTGTGTCTACCGATAGTGCGATCTCGTCGTGTACGGACAGAAGCATCGTGTAGCCTGCTTTGTGCAGCTCAAGCATGGCTCTCTTTGTCTGGTCTGCGGCGGAACCCTGCAGGATTTTATTCAGCCCTTTAAAGCTGCCACTTCTCTTTATCCTTACGCCATACTTGGCGAAAGCTTCTTCGTAAGGTAACGCCTTGCTGATGCCCCAGGCTGCAGGTTCCCATAGAGGGAAACGACACTTGCGTCCGAGTAGCGTGCGGATCGAGCCGCCTGAAGCCGGGTAGTCGATCTTCTTCTGCACGGCTTGGATAGTGCCTTTAAGGAACGGCACTTTGGCGTGGAACTGTGCTATCAGCTCTGACGCTTCATCGACCTGCAAGTCTAAGCTCACGGCCAGCTTTGCCTTGCCCATTCCGTACATCAGGCCCAAGCCGATTGTCTTGGCTTGCTTGCGCGTAATGCCCGCCATGTCCGCAACCATTTGATGAAAATCCGTGTCAGGGTCAGCATGGTACGCCGCTGCCATTTTATCTGCTCCAGGCAGGTTGAGAAGCTTAGAGTAGTGACATAATAGCCGTGGCTCCTGTGAACTGAAATCAAGAGCAGCCCAAAATTGATTTGTATTAGCGAGGAAAAGACCTCGGACCATCGGACCGATTATTGGATGTCTAGCACTCGTCTGCTGAAGATTCGGTTGGTTCATTGATAGGCGGCCCGTGACGGTCCCGCCACCTTCACCGCGCAGTTGGTTAATGTGCGAATGAATGCGCCCCGTCGCTTTACTGGCATCCAGATAAGGCTGCAGGAAAGTGTTGTGCGTTTTGTTTATCTCTCTGGCCTCGACAATCATCTTAGCTACTGGATGCTCGCAGTCGTTGAGAAAAGACTTAGTGAAACTCGGAGAGCCTTTCTCTGTCTTTGGATAATCGATGCCTAACTTATCAAAGGCTTTTGCTATAGAGGCAGCGGCCCACATGTCTACATGTGCCCCTACTGTCTTCTTAATCTCAGCAATCAACTGCTTTTCTTTCTTCTTCATATCGACAATCAACTGCTTTGCTTTTTCTCGATCAAAGCGAATGCCTCTAAAAGTCATGTCGGTGAGTATGGGTAGGATCGCGGTCTCCAACTCAAAGATGGATTCGACCTCTTCCTCTCTGAGCAGCACCTCCAAGTGATGCCACAGCTTCAAAGTTAGAGCCGCATCTTGAGAGGCATAAGCCCCAACAAACATCGCAGGCAATTTAAACATCTCAGATTTTCCGTCAACGCCAAAATCAGCAGCCGCACGCTTCAGCCCTTCCTCTGACTTCACCTCCTTGAGCATGTCAAACCCTAGCGAGTTAAGCGCATAGCTATATCGATTCTCGTCAACTAATCCGGCAGCGATCATCGTGTCAATGATCTTACCCTTTACTTTAAAGCCGGAGGCCCACAGCCATCCCAGGTCATACGCGGCGTTGTGCATAACCTTGGGGCAAGGCAACAACATGATTTCCGTGATCCATGACTCGACAATGCGCTTATCGAGATTGCCTCCACCTTCATGCGCGATCGGGTAATAGCCGCACCATCCATCGATAGCTACAGCGTAGCCTATGATATAGCCATCCTTACGGGGCCAGCCTGGACCAAAGGTCTTTAGGTTCGGGTCGCATGTCTCTAGATCGATGGCTATCTCTTTAGCTTCTGACAAGTCTGGGAAACTTTGAGGAGGCATCCACTCGCTCACGGAGGGGAACATTGATATTGTTTTGTTCAAAATCGAAATCCTTTCTGTTCGTTCTTCGGAAGTATTAAGTGAAGTGATTGTCGCGTGCGAGTCACTCCGACATAAAACAATCTGTTAATTGCATCGGCGTTTTTCGCATAGTCTTTAGCAAAGCGAGGGCTTAGGTCCGTGATCAGCAAAACATTGTCCGCCTCGCCGCCCTTAGCGGCGTGTATCGTTGAGATTTTAATAGGAGCTCGGCCCGTCAGCTTAGTGCCGCGCTTGAGCACCGAAATCAGATAGTCTCTGTTCTTTTCGGATATCTTAGTTAGCGCCTCGTGCCAAATGACATCAGTCAGAAGGCCGTGCTTATCTTTTAAATCTTGCATGGAATACATCTGATCTGGCTCCGCTGTCTTTAAAGACTTGAAGCCGCGCTTTACAAAAGCCGCGGGTAGTGTCTTATAGACCGCGAGCAGCACGTCGTAGGTTATCTCTTGGCCCTTGCGTAGTCGCTCCCATCCCACAACTGCCGTGATGATTGACTCAGAGATAGAGCGATGACCTTGTCGCTCGAACACCAGCCCCTGGCTCTGGACCCAGTCGTACACGTCGTCAAGCATATACTTAGTTGAGGCCATGATGAGCCACTCTCCGTGCGAGATATCGACCTGCTCAAAATGATTGTAATAGCGTATCTCACCTGTCTCTTCGCGTGGAGTCCAGGTCTTAGGCTGCCGGTTCTCTATGCGGCTAACGACTTTATTCGCCAGCGCATGGACTTTTGCGGGTACTCGAAAGCTGTGTTCGAGTACCTCGACATCGCCCTGGTAAGACAGGAAGGACTGCACGTCGGCGCCGGCAAAGTTAAAAACAGCCTGGTCGTCATCGCCGGCTATAAAAGTCTTCTTGGCTCTAGCCTGCAGATCCCTGACTAACTTCCACTGCAACAACGAAAGGTCTTGGGCCTCATCAATGATCAGAACATCGAGCTCCGGCAAGCGATCGGGCTGCTCAGTCATGCGCTCCAGCAAGTCAGTGAAGTCCATAAGCATGTTGGTAGCTTTAAAGCGCCGGTAGACTCTTTCGACGAACTCAAAGTGAAACCATTCAATCGCCATGTCACTTCGATTGTAGTAACTGCGTAAGTCTTCATTACGAATTCGAGCCAGGTTTATCTCATCTAAGATAGCGTTGTCTGCTTTGACAATAAACTCATCACCCTCGTGCGTGATACTGACAGTAAGGCCTGCCTCTTTAGCGAATGTGGCATAGTCCGTTGCGCTCATCATGTCGGGGTTACCAACACCGAGACAATAATAGGCAAGACTGTGCAGCGTGCGGAACCAGGGGAAGTCTGTCTTCGCCTCAAGGTGAGGGAACTTCTGTACCGCTCGGTCACGCGCCTCGGTCGCAGCTTTGCGCGTAAAAGCAAAGTAACCTATGTCGAGTGGGGATGTTCCGGCGGCGAGCTCCTGCTCAACAATGTTAAGCAGGTAGGTTGTCTTGCCTGACCCCGGTGGACCAAACACCTTCGTGATCAAAACGGAACATCGATACTGGATATGGGTGATTCAAAAGGCGAGTCCTGTTGCTCAAAAACAGGAAGCTTCCAGACGCGAGTGGTACGTCCTTTGAGATGAATACTGGCGGGATCTCCTCCTAGCTCGCGTAAGCGCTGGGCCATCTTTGGTGCTGAAAGAATACCGAAATTGCTACGCTTTAGGTGAGCCTCCAAGTCTTTGATTCTAAAATAAACTAAGCCCTCGTCCTCGTTAGTCCAGACTCGGCCCATAAGAATCTCGTCGCGGTCCATGCCTTGTTGCAGGTGGGTAGTAAACTCTTCCACGAGCTCAGTGAAACGTCCTGAGATTGTAGTGTCTGCGCTTGCTTCAGTTATCTGCTCCAGCTCTACCATCTCGCTCAACAGGCCGTTGATCATTTGTTCCCAGTCAGATTTCTTAACAGTGGGCGGCAATACATTAAGGCGTTCCATGCAGGCTTTCTGAAAGAACATCTGATTGAACAGCGACTCTGTCTCAAGCTCTACACGCTTGCCGTTTACGTCAAGGAACCAGAGCGGGGGCTCGGATGCGTATTTACTTAGGGATGTTAGCTGTGGGCTACCAGGCCCGTCACCTCCAATACCGTGCTTGCGTTGCCGGCACAGTGCCGGGTTGCAGAAACTTTTTATGGGATCATCTTTACATTTGTATCGGTAGTCTTTTTTCTCTAACTGCTTTTGAATAATACCTAGTTCCTGCAAGCCCAACGGCGGATCAAAATACTTTTGATTAAATTCCATTAGTTTAGTTTCCCAACCTTCGGGGTAAGCCTTCTTTAGATACAGGCCTAAACTAAACATTCCATTATTCCGTGATCCTTCAGGAAATCCTTGTGAGCAAAGAGCCTGGAGGCACGGCGGTCCATCACTGACAGGGGCGTCAACCTTAGCTACTGCCTTGGGCAGAGTAAGCTTAGTCTGCGCGTTGGCATCGTACATCGCAAAGAATTCATGAAGCGTCGCCGCGGACCCATCTTCTTTAATTGCGTAACGTAAAGTACGTCCAGCGTTAAAAAAACACAGATTTAGGAAATTTCCCGTATCGCCCCTAGAAATTAAAATCTCTCTTTGTTTTGGGAAGATCTCTCGACCGCTTTCGCCCATCAGAGCGGCACATCCGACGAGGTAGTCTTGCATGTCGCCGGCTGGGACAGGTGATTTGGTAAAGGCATAGACATGGGCGCCGCCTGACTTGCTTCTGCAGCAAACCAGGGGCAGCTTTAGCCTTTGTACTTTCTTGACTAGCGCGGCCAGATCAAGAGGGTATGTGTCTATATCGATGCAGCCCCAAACGCATGAGTTGTCTGCACGGATTGGGATTATGCCGAGGCTAGGCTCGACACCATCAATATGTTTTTGCCACAGCTCTGTGGTCGGCGGCTGGCGGACTACGACGGCCTTGCCAACACTCTTGCCTTTCTCGTTCTGGCTTTCGACTCTGTATGTTCCGTAGGCTGAATCTAAACCGGCAAAGATGCTGATGAATTTCTGTAAGTCTTCCATTCTTCTTTCTCAAATGAATGCCCGGTGTTGCCACCGGGCCGTGTTACTAGAAAATGTCGTGAGTTTTCCCTTCTTCTTTTTTAGCATTTTCTTCCTGCAATGGTGCTGCCTTGACCTCGCCAGCCTTAATGCTTGCGGCAAAAGTCTTTGCAATACCGTAGACCCCCGCGTCTTCAACTGCACCTACCCTCTCAACTTCCCAATTGCTGTAAGTCCCTTTAGAGTTAGTTTCAGCCACGCTCGTAAGACGATAGATTTGGCTAAACATCGGCGGCGTGAAAACGCCATTCTTACCCTTAGCCTTGACGCTCATCATCATTGCGTTCCACTTGCGCGACTTCTTCAGCTGCGTGGATTTCATGTTAATAACAACTGGACTAGGGAACCCTTCACTGTCAAGAACCATCATGTAGTGGTCTGCTGAAGTCTCTACATAGTTACCGTTGTCAAGATAGTCTCTATAGTCTCCAGGTTCCTTGTGGGTTCTAGATAAAATATCAGAGGTCGCCGGGAAAATATTAATCGGAGCGCTGCTGCCTTCTCCGCGTTCCGACCATTCAAGATACTGCCTAATATACGCGCAAGGGATAACGTGCAGGCCTGCTCCTCTTCCATCGTATAATTCACCAGTGACACTGTTGTAAAACTTGCCATCGGCAGCGCCCTCGACAGTGTCGATCTCCTCAGACATTTTCTGTAAAAGTTTTAAGCGCGGCAGGGCAAGATCATCTTGTCCCATCTCTTCAAAACCTGACGCTCCTTCCTCAAGATCCAATGCCAATGATACTTCACTAGTTTTCTTCTTTGCTATTTCAGTTTTTTCAGCTGTAGCCATGGTTCTATTTCCTATTATCGTTAAGATTTTATAATTGCTCTAAGACCAATGTATGCACCGAAGAGATCCATTGGGAATTCATTTCCCCGTTCCACTTGCTCCTTCACCCAGGCTTTTAAAGTCATGGGCTCCACTTTCTCGGTTTGCTGAACTGGGTAGCCCTGCGTTCCGAGGAGTTCTAACAGACGAGAACAAAGCTCGTCTTCGCCGCGCCCAAATCGGACGCTTACGTTATTCTTTATAATGTCATCCATCCCATGGTCTCTAAGCCATTGGAAAGCCTCGGCTTTACGAGCCGCAGTGATACTAGCTGAGTAGAATTCCTTGAGCTCTACCTTGCTGCCGTCCTCCATCATGAACGCTCTCATGCCGGTTTCAGCAAGGGCTTCTGGGATGGCCTGCTCAGTCAACTTACGCAGCTGGTCCTTCCTCTCTTTCATAGCCGCTTCAAGTTCTTCGACCTCTGTCTGCAAAACCTTAGCTCTTTTTGCTAGGGCTGCAATGCCTTGAATTTCATCGTCGGCAATAGTTAACGCACTGGCATCCTTTTCAAAATCAATCATCATCATCTCCTTTTCTGTGTGGGAATATATCAATCTGGATAGGGAGATAACGCCTCTCTTGTTTGTCCCACTTTAAACATTTGAAACGTCCGTTATTCTTCGCGGCGGCAACGGTTGCAAGTATCGCAATAGCAGTCGGGTCTCCAATGAAAAGCAGATAGTCATCGTCAGTAAAACCTTCCAGGACACGCTTAATACGTGACACGGTGGGAGCTGACGAGAAAATAATCTGCGACTGAGACGGTGGAAGGACAACTTCTATTTCGCCGTAATCGAGCGCGGGCGCAATATTGTGTTTCGGACTTTCGGCGACAACAAAAACTTTGGGCAACTGCATTCTCCTTTCTGAGGGTTTCGCAAAAGCGAGCTGCTATAGTACAATAGGTTATCGAGTTGCGGCAAGTGACTTGACAGAGAAAGGAGAAAAAGATGGAAGACATGTGGCTTGATCGCTATCCGTTCAAAAATAAACCCTTTGATCATCAGCGTAAGTATCTGGAACGGTTCTGGAAGAAGCCTGTAGCTGCTTTGTTCGCGGACATGGGTACAGGCAAGAGTTTCATGGTCATTAACAATCTGGCTATGCTGTATGACGTCGGCAAAATAAACTCGGCTTTGATAATCGCGCCCAAAGGCGTGTATCGAAATTGGACAGACGAAGAGTTGCCAAGGCATTTGCCAGAGCACGTCATCCATCGCACGGCTCTCTGGACGCCTAATCCGCGCAAGGCTGAGAAGATCGGTTTAGAGAAACTGTGGGACGTGTCCGACGACCTAAAGATCCTGGTCATGAACGTGGAGGCTCTGTCTACAAAGAAAGGGTTTGAGTACGCCAAGCGTTTTGCCATGTACACAAAATGCTTTATGGCGATCGATGAATCGACCACAATTAAGACACCGACTGCCAAGCGTGCAAAGAACGTGCTGAAGGTCGGACAGCATACGCTTTACCGCCGGATCATGACAGGCTCGCCCGTGACCCGCTCTCCCATGGACCTCTATCAGCAGTGTGCCTTTCTGTCCGAAGAGTGCCTGGACTCGCCAAGCTTTTACTCGTTCCGCGCACGCTATGCGATAGTAGTCGAGCAACAGATGGGATCGCACAGCTTCAAGAAGATAGTCGGCTATAGAAAGCTTGACGAGCTGAAGGAGAAGCTCGATAAGTTTAGCTACAGGGTAACTAAGGAAGAATGTCTGGACCTGCCGCCGAAGGTCTTTATCAAGCGCGAAGTGGCTCTTACAAAAGAGCAGCTCCAGGCGTATGAGGAAATGAAGACTCTGGCCCTGGCGCTTTTTGCTCAAGGCATGACCACGACAGTCAACGCGCTGACGCAGTTGATGCGTTTGCACCAAATCACTTGCGGTCACACCAAGCTCGACGACGGGACAGAGATTGATATTCCAACTAACCGGGTGACGGAAATGATGTCCGTGATCGAAGAGACATCGGGCAAAGCCATTATATGGTCGGGCTATAGACACGACATAGAATCGATCAAGCTTGCCCTGCAGAAAGAATACGGCATGGCGGCAGTCGGCACGTACTACGGTGACACCGATGACGAGGAGCGCAGGCGCGTGGTTCGTGAATTCCAAGACCCCGACAGCGAGCTGAGGTTCTTTGTTGGCAATCCGCGCACTGGTGGATACGGACTTACGCTCACAGCAGCGGACACGGTTGTGTATTTCAGTAACAGTTTTGACTTGGAAGTTAGACTGCAGTCAGAGGATCGTGCACACCGGATTGGTCAAACTAAGTCCGTCACTTATGTAGATCTTTTTGTACCTGGCACGATCGACGAAAAGATAGTCAAGGCCCTGCGGGCTAAAATAGATATTGCCAACGAAGTTTTAGGCGAGGAAGCAAAAGCATGGTTGATTTAATCCCAATACGAAAGCTATATAAGTACGCTTCTCTGCAGAGGCAGGATCTGCCCGAAGGGCGTAGGTATATTTACGGCGAACAGAAACTGCCAAGTGTGACTACTGTCCTTTCGGCTACAAAGAAAGACAAAGGTGCTCTCGACGCCTGGGTCAAGCGTGTTGGTGAGGTAGAAGCGGACAGGATTAAAAACGAAGCGGGGTTAGTTGGTACATATCTGCACGAGGTTATTGAAAGGATGGTCGCTTATCGAGACCTGCCGAGACCGACGCGGTGGGAAATGTGCAAGGGCTACGAGCTCGGCTACAAAATCATCAACACTTACTTCCACAACGTGAATGAGATCTGGGGATCAGAGGTATCGTTGTATTACCCGGAGAAGTACGCCGGCACGACGGACCTTGTTGGAGTTTACCGGGACAAGCCTGCCATCATCGATTTCAAGCAGTCGAACAAACCGAAACGCAGAGAGTGGATCGAGGATTATTTCTGCCAGCTTGCGGCGTATGCCCTAGCGCACGACATCATTCACGGCACTAACATAGACAATGCGGTGATATTGATGGCCGTCCGGTCAGACGGATCGACTGCCGAGTTCTCGACAGCAGGCCGAGAGTTTCAAGGCTACAAGGATATGTGGATGCGTCGAGTTGACGAGTTCCACTCAAACCATGTCCATCGGGAATAGCCTAGCCATCATCTCACTACTTTCGCTTGGCCCTTGGGCCACGGCGCTAGGTGCAGGAGCCATGTCAGGAGTGGCAGCTACATCATTCGCCGGCTCACCTAAACCAGGGACACCCCTAGTTGATGGAGCGGGTGGAATCCTGCGAAGCATTTCACTTGATACCGAGGCTTGGGGCGGTATCACCACTTCCTCTTCCCCTTCGAGCAAGGGCGCTGTAGGACTGACATCAGAAGCTCCGGCACGGGCTGATTGAAACGCGCCTCTGATGAACTGTTCCCCTTCGCTTGGGGGTATATTCACTGACTTCAGAAAATCAGTAAAGGGCCTTGAACCCGCCAATGCCCTGATAGTCGCTTGCTCTTGGGCTGTTCCTGCACTAGCCGCAGCATTAAGGAACTGCGGTGAGGCCATAACTCCGTCTAGAGCTTCCATAGTACTGCTTTTTAGACCTCGACCACCTGCAACAGCCGCTGCTACACCTGCCGCAATACCTGAACCACCTAAACCCATAGGGGTTGCTGCGATTTCTAAGGGAACAGCAATAGCCGCCCGTTTGCCTACTGCGTAAAACTTTCCGAGTAAGGTATCGCCTTCAAGAGCACCTTGAATAGGTCGGCCAGTGCGTACTGCTTCAACAGTGGATAAGTTAACTGCCTTTGCGACACGGTAGAGATCAGAGAGTTGTTTCCTAGCTCCGTTTGGAAGGTACTTAAACATCGTGTTCATTGCGACACGATTACGAAGAAGACCGTCATACCACCTTGCATAACTGTTAAAGTTTAATGCTCCATTCAATGTTGCTCGGCCAAAAGCGCCCTGCAGGCCTGAAGCCACTACACTTTCTCTCATCTCTTCAGGCACATTGTTTATTAGTCTAATAAAGGTGTCCGCATCACCCTTCACCAAGGCGCCCATACTTTTAGTTAGATTGGGAACCAGTGAGTTAGCAACTTGTTTTCCAAACAAGGAAATCACGTCACTTTCAAGACCGACAATGGTCTGAGTAGTAGCCTTAGCCATGTCGTACAGGTCTCGCTGACCTGTTGCTAGGGCAATGTCTTTTACATCTGCATCAAGAAGTCCGTATAGCAGTTTCGCCATTCCCGTGTCGGCTGTTGCGCCCAGCTCTCCTCTTGACCTAGACGCTGCGCCCACGGTCCGCCTAACATCATCAATCAAAGTAAAGGTAGGGTCGTCTATGGAGAGGAGAATCCTTTCTGACGAGCCTCCTATTTTGCCGAAGTTTTCTCTAGGTTTAAGCTTGTTATAGACGTACTGTTCTAAGCTAGACAGGTCATCAATAGAACCGCCTACTTTTATAATACGTTGTTCTATATGCTCCAGAATCTTGGCGGGGTTAAATCGATTTGCTTCGCCTACACCCGCACGTAAATTGCCCCATTGCGTATTTTCAATGGGCGCTAGATCGTCAAGGGTGGTTGTCATACGGGTACGAATTTGTTGATTTAATCGGCTTAAATCTACGTCTCCGCCCAGCTCCTCAATTAAATCAAACGCTCGCTGACCTACTTTTATTAGGCCCTCTCTTTCCGCTGCCCCCACCTTGGAAGGCTTAACTGATTTAGCAATTTGGGCCAGTTCTCGGAAACCTTGGTCCGTGGTGTAATGGTCGGGCTGCAAGAAATCGTCAATACCGAGCCGTCGGGCCGCCTCAAGTACTTTTTCATCAGGAGAAGCCATCTCAGCTAATGTCTGAACGGCCTCTGCATCGTTGGCCGCTGCCTTGCGAGCAACGTCTACAAGCTCCTGGTCCGAAAGCAACACTGCTTCTGTCACGGTAGAGGGAGGGGTGTTTCGGTTCATCAACCGACCTATCGTGTTGCTATAGGCCAACTTTATAGGCGCAGCCAACGCGGCAAAAACTAAAGGAACTCCCCCAGCCATTGCTACATCTAACGCATTAAAGTCTCCGCCTAATTGTGCCTGGGTCCCTTCATAGCCTGCCTGCACAGCCATCGCTTCGCCACTTGCTCGCAACAGTCCACGGCCTTTTAAGAACGCAAAAAGAGCGGCGCTGGAAAGCCCTCTGGGGATATCAGTTAGCTCCATGCCGGGCTTAATGACATACTCCTGCCCGTCAATAGGAGAGGTCAGGAAGTTATTCCCTTTCTCGTCCTTTCTTGCCGTTATGTCAGGAAACTGGGTGGTGATCACCTGTGTCATTTCGTCAGGCGTACCCATCATCGTACCTACCGCGACTTTAGCAGTGGGTAACAACGTGTCCATGCTGTTAAACTCAGGCATGAATTGATAGCTTTCTGCAGCCTCTGTCTCTGGTGTTCTTCGACGATCCCCTGTAAACGCTTCACTAATCCCTTCAATAAAACCTATGTCCTCGGTAGGAGCGGGGGTAACAACGGGCGCAGCAGAAAGCGCCTGCTCTTCCGCAAGCGCTTCTTCATAGGCCGACACTACAGTGTCGAACTCAGGCGTACCTCTCTTATTTGCGTTAGCTACGATCCAGTTCTCATATTCAACTGCCTCTGTATTAGGGGGCATTAGCCGGTACTCCATCAATAATTGCTCTAGCGGCAGCTCTATTACCTGTAGCAGGTGAAGAATTGAATATAGGCACGTCGCCCAGTTCAAATAACTCAAGGTTTCTAATCGTGTCAGGGTCGTCTTTATAGACGGTTTTAAAATGGTCTAATCGGGCATTGTGCTGACTGACCTTGTACTGGGCAGTTTTCTCAAGAGCGCCTAACAGCGTGACGATTTCACCCTGCGTCATTGCGGTCAAATCACCTGCGGCGGTTCTGCGAATCAATACACGCTCGTTCTCTGTTATTTGACCTTGCCCGCGCATTGCTTCTGCAGCCTGTAGCTCAAACTGAGCAAGCGTCCGCATCGCGGTTACCGTGTTGTTTAAGCGCTCTTGGTCAGTAGCCCCCTCTACACCGAGACTCGTAGCCAGTCTATTGACGTAAACTTTAGCTCCGCTTAACGGACCAGCAAAGACTGCGTCCTCTTCTTCTAGGGTAGGTCTAATCAGAGCAATGCTGTTCAGAGTTGACATGGCGCCGTTGGCCGAATTGTACCCGGTGTCAAGTTGCGATCCAGCAAGGTTTCCCAGTGTTTGGCCCAGTTTTGCTCCACCCATGTTTACTAGAGGAGCAGGGGTACGTCCGCCCGCTAAAAAGGGTCTACCTTCCCCGTCTATGCCCCATGAACCTGCTTCAGGGTCCAATTTCATAGCAAGGACTTCTTCGTCTGTCAACATTCTAGACCCCGGCTTTTGCTTGGCGATGTCTAGAGCTAAGTCGGCCTGACGTGCAGCTAAGGCTACGTCTGCTGCTTGGGCCGTGGCAAGTTTTCCTTGAGCGCCCTTTAACGCCAACATTTTCAGCGCCTGACCTTCTTTAGACATTTGACCGGCACGTGCTCCAACCTTACCTGCCAAAGGCGCTAGTGATTGACTTAGCCTGGCCGCACCAGATCCCTGCATAGGTCGCCCATCAGGGCCGACGTTAGATCCGTATTGAAACGCTGCTTGGCCGATGTCCAAGAGCATCTGTGTTCGAGCATCCTGGGGATCAGTACCGAGCCCTAGTGTTCTGTAAAGTTCAGCTTCGTCAGCCATAGCTGTCTCTAGGTCAATGTTCGCTGCGCTTGGTTCTTGTTCAAGCAACTGTTGTATATAGGCATTTGCTCCCTGCACCGTTTCTGCAGGGTAACGACCCGCTGGCGAAACACCCTCTGGCGTAGTGCCCTCGGCATAATACTGTACAGCGCCACCTTGGTTATAGTTCTGAACCATGCCGCCATCTACCATATAACGAACTCTTCTTTGTGCTTCTTCAACTACGTCAGACGGGTACGCCGAAAAAGCGTCATTTGCAGGAGTCACGCCCATCTGACCGGACCCTTGGTTAAAATTTTGGACTGGCCCGCCTCGATACATACCAGGCATTATTGTCTCGTCAACACTAATTGACTCGATGCCCATGGGCGGTGGTGGCATTCCTTGAGGTGGCATGCCCTGCGGAGGCATTCCCATCATCTCTGGAGGCATTCCCTGCGGCATCGGAGGAGCCATCGGCATCGGAGGCACAGCCTCCTGTTGCGCCAAAACGGACTGCAATAAAGTCAGGACACCATCAGGTGTCTCCGCTGCTTCGCGCATGCCCACTAGGTCAGCAAGCTCTTCGCGCCTAGCATCGACGGAACGCATGTCGCCGCGCAAGTTGTTCATCAGGATTTCAGGAGAATCCGGCGTGCGAGACATCATCGCTGCCATGTCTACATCTTCGCCTTCCATCTCTTCGGCGTCGATTTCGCTCATTAGCTCTTCGAGATCGTCCATGAAACCCGACATAATGCCGACATTCTCGATCTCATCATCGTCAACCATTTGGATCACTTCGTCTTCCATTTTTATTCCCTAGTCCTAATAAGTTAGCTACCAAATAAGCCTTTGGCAGCGGCACCTGTGGTGAAGGCTCCCACACCAAGTCCTACTGCTGATTGCATCGGACTGGCGCTCGGTGCAGATTGCGCGGTTAATGCCATCTGCGTAGAGGGTGCGCCTTTAAAGATATCTGATAAAAAGCCAAGCTGCTGGTAGGGGGCCATGGCCCTCTGAGTCTGATTGGTACGGATGGCGTCCATCTGGCTCTGCTCTATGCCTCTCTCAAGGCCGCCGAGCCCTGCAAGTAAGGCCGTGTCCGCCGCGCCGAGCTGCTGTGTAGCTTGGCCCAAGGCCCCGTATTGCTGCCCAAGTTGGCCCATTTGCCCACCTAGCTGACCAAGTGCCTGGCCTTTGCTGATATCCACGCCGGCCTGCTGCGCGGTTAGGCCGCCGATTCCTTCTCCAAGACTGCCGAACTGCATGCCCGCCTGCCCTAGCGCCTGACCCGCGGCCAGTTGCCTGCCCTGTTGTTGCTCGAATCCTTGCATCGACGCGGCTTGGGACTGTTGATAGTTATTGGCGTAATCCTGCATGATTTTCTGCTGCATCAAGTCTTGCACGCCACGATCAAACTCTGCACGCTGGACACCTTCTCGTGTGCCGCCGAACGCGCCTGCACTCACTGCTTGGGCCGCGTTTCCTTGGCGTGTAATGTCCGCTTGTCGCTGCATCTCACCGAGAGCGTTTTTTGTGACGTTTTCTTGATAGGGGTTCATGTAGGAGGAAGATTGATTCGGGTTATAGGCCTGTGCCGACCCTTTAATTCCGCCTATCCCTTGTCCGAGGACAGGGAC
>Ga0209634_1000890_pt1 | contig 22534 bp, 37 predicted proteins | sample LinPmetageLP40_FD_184043 | JGI IMG/M metagenome (GOLD analysis project Ga0209634, IMG submission 184043) | Marine viral communities from the Pacific Ocean - LP-40 (SPAdes) (version 2) | ecosystem: Environmental > Aquatic > Marine > Oceanic | place: Pacific Ocean | collected 2010-08-26 | reverse complement strand
TCTCCAATATCTATTATTTCAGCTGTAGATGGAATACCAACTAATTTATCGGTTGTTAGTATATAGTCAATATTTTCATTTCTAAATATTTTTATTTTAGTTTTAGCATTAGAACGATTTGATGTTTTAAACACTAATACTACAGGTTGTTTACCATAGGCTTTACCCTTCTCAGGTTTAAATTTAAGTTGACGTTCACCTTTAGCTGGGAAGTATTCTGTTTTATATGGACCACGATCAAATTTACTTCTATCAAAATGCCAAACTGATTTACTACCTAATTCAGGTTTTGAAGGTACTTCTAACATTTCCTGTGTAAACTTCTGCCACGGTATTGCTTCTTGCTCTTTTGGTCTACCTCTACTCATATTATAGGTTTTTATCTATTTTTTTAATTAAATTATTCTCTGCATGGTTAACTTTATTATATTTATCTTGTACCCTTACATTATTCCCTTTATGCATTATACCTGTATTATATATTTCTTTAAAGTCTACATAATTAGTATAGGTTTTTGTAGGAGTTCTATATATTAATTTATAAGTTTTTCCATCTAAACCTATAAAATCAATAAAAGTATTACCAACTTGCTCAGCTTGTTTTATTGATCTAGATTTTCTTTGCTTTTCAGTAAGAAAATGTTTTTTAATATACTTTACTTCTTGTTTGTTAATTGCTATAACCATTACCTTTATTTTTTAATTAATTAAATTGTATTTTTACCGTCTGGGGAATTGTATTTAGTTGAAACTAACTCACTAGCTAATTCAGTAATCTTACAATCTCCTATTTGCCAACCTTGTTTTTTAATTTCTTTAATTAAAGCACCCATTGATGCAACTCTAACATTGTTGTTTCTTTTTTTCTTAACATTTGTAATTTGATAAAACATAAACCTTTATTTTTAAATTAATTAATCGTTCGACTCATTCGAACACGTGAAGATACGAAAGATATCCTGGGTAGCCAAATTTTTCGCGCATTACTTTTCAATGCTTTTAATGTGTTTACAGCGTCTGTCTTTTGCTCTCCATGTACCAGGACAATTACAGCTGTATTTGCGTGTACCATCTACAGATACGTGTTCTTTCGTGGTATAAACCCTGTCATTGCTAGATGATTTGAATTTATGTTCAAATGTTTCAGCACGTTTAACTTTAGGTTTAATCCATTTTATATCATTTAATTCAGTTTCAGGTAATACTTCTATCCAACCAGGCATTATGTATTTTTTACCTTTTAAATTCATTAAACTTGGTGGGTTGAGTTCATGTTTATATTCATATTTGAATATTTTAACACCAATATAGCCTCCTAAACCATTTGGATTAATTCCAAATGCTTTACCATTAGGCCAAGGTATTACTCTTGTTCTAATATTACCATGTTTATTGTAGTTTTTAAATTCGTATAGCATAACCTTTATTTTATACGTGAATATACAAAAAATTGCTGTGGTATCCTAATTTAGTTTAATAAGTCTTTGGGTGGAGAAAATATTTCTAAATCTAAAGATAAAGCAAGACATAAGTTTTTTAATTGACCTGCATTATGTACTGCTATAAAATCTTCATCAGACATATTATTAAACAGAGTTAAAGTAGGTGACTTCATTTTATTGTCTTGTTGAGTTAAGAGATATAATTACTCCTTCCCATTTACCTAATACAATTTCATTATCTACTAAAAAATCTATCTTGTTAGTAAATCTTTTATTCATCCTATCTTCAACAACCCATATACCATTCATAGTACCTGCGTTTTCAACACATACCTCTACTCCAAAAGTAAATCCTAGTTTTTCTAAATCTCTAGATACTGCAATCCATCTATGTTTACCAGGATTATTAGCATCTATATGTTTATTAGAGGCTGTAATTAAAGGGGTTGAATCTGTTTGAGATGGTACTGCATTATAAACAGTAGCTACTACAATGTGTAAAGCGATTAATAATTTCATAATTAGAAGTTTTTGAGAAAGTTGCCTTTCATTTTCTTATCCTGTAATTTACGAAATTTTTCGTCAGCAGCCAAACTTTTTGTGGCAAGTTTTTCTAAATGTCGCTCCTTCTGTTTATCATAATCCTTAGTAATTTTATGATGTTTTTTATCTAATGACTTTATTTTTTTCATTTATACTCTACTTATATATTGATCCACATCATCATCATCCCCATCTAAACCCAATTCTTTTAAACGTTGTAAATGATAATCATCTACTTCCCAATTAACCTGTTCAGTTGTACCATTATGTTCCTGTTGTGTTTCAATTTGTTTTTCCTCTTTAGCATTAAATACATCCCCCACAGTAAGAAAATAATGATTATAACAAAGTAACTGTACATTATCTAAACTATAGTTATTGCTATTTTTATCTTTAAAATGTAATAATAATGGAATCCTATAATCTAATACCCTACGTTCATTAAATTTACATACGGTACATTCCTCAACCATATGTCCTTGTTCTATTAAAGCATATTTTAATTTGTTAGGGTCAAAAGATGAGGCAGCTATTCTACCTTCAATAATTTCAACCATAGCAGGAAATTTCTTACCATTGTTTAAAAACTTAGGTATACCTTTACCACTTTGATTTTTATGCCCAGCAAATAGTTTATACAATTTAGCATATCTTTTATAATGTTGATATGAAACGTGTAAATACCTAGCAGCAGCCATATTAGACTGAGTCTTAGCTTGGGATGCTACTATTTGTGCTTTAGAAAGTGGTTTTGCTGCTGGCATTAATCTAATTTAAAAGTTACAACACTATCACTACTACCTCTTTCTTTATTAGTGGCATTTACAAATGATTCATATTGATCTTCTTCTACTATTACTGTTTCGGTCCAAGTATGATCACCTGAACCTTTAGTTACAGGGATACCCCGTTTAGTGCTTACACTAGAACAGTTAACACATACTTTATATCCGTATTGGGTTAATCTTAGCTCAGGCATGTCTTTTTTGCACTTAATACAAGGAATCATTGTTATATTCATATTTTATTTTTAATATTTTTAAATAGTACGATGTCTTCTCATTCCATCCCATTGTACTTTTTTAGATTTACTTAACATACTAAGTTTACTAACTCTACTGTTAAGTTTGTTTCTTTCGGAATTCAATTGAGTATTTCCGTTTGTTTGATCTGATGTATTCATTACTATTTTATTACTTTATTATTACTAACATATAAATATATGAAAGGATGGTTAAATAACCAACTATATTACTGCTCTTCCTTTCATTTTTTCCCAATCCTTATTTTTACGTATTTCATTATTTTTTTCATTAGTACTAATTAACATTTCAGGAAATATACCTAAATTTTCAGCAACCGATATTAATGCTTGAACATCTTTAGGGAAACAATGACCTCCATAACCAAAATCACCATCTGGGCCTGGTACTGACCAATGTGATTTACCTAACCTGTCATCATATGTAGCATATTCAATTACCTTGTCATAATCGACATCTAACCCTTCACATATTTGATACATTTCATTTGCAAATGATACTTTAGTTGCTAAAAAAGAATTAGTAGTATATTTAACCATTTCGGCATAAGTTGAATCGGTTTTGATTATATCTGCATTAGGAAATGCTTTTTTAAATATTGGTTTTAATTTAGTAGTTGATTTTCTAGGCCCACCTAATATAACACGGGTTTGGTTTTCGTAGTCTTTAACAGCATTTGCTTCAGTTAAAAATTCAGGATTAAATACAATACTTAAATTATTAAAATGATCGTTCCATTCCTTTGTTGTCCCAGGTGGTATTGTTGATTTAATTATTATTATTTTCCCTTCAGTAAAAATATTAAGATTCATTAACTCTCCCTTTACAATATCAGTATGACAAGATCCATCTTTATTCATTGGTGTTGGGAGACATAAGAAAATAATATCACAACCATAGATAGAATTTTTTGATGAATTGCATTTTTTATCATCTAAATCATAAGTAGAAACATTATAATATTCTTTAAATTTTTGATAAACAGCATTACCAACAAACCCCTGGCCTATAATTCCTATTTGCATAAAGTATTTTTTAAATATTCTTTTAAATTGTGTTTTGGTATTAAAGTTGTGGCTAACCCATAAGCTCGATCATGTCCTTTTCTATCTTGAACAAACTTTAAATCTAATTGATATCCAAGTATTCTTTCTATGATTTCAATTATTTGTAAATTGGTATATCTTTCACCTGATCCTATATTATACACACCTGTTTTATCTGACTGGATTAGATCCCATATAAATTGTGAATTGTCATCAGCATGTATCCATTCTCTAATATTTTTACCATCACCATAAATTGGGATTTTAAGGTTATTTTTAATACAATCTATTATTGTAGGTAATAATTTTTCTTGGTGTTGGTTTTCTCCATAATTATTACAAGTACGGGTAATTAAATATGGTAACCCATATGTTCTACCTGCTGCTTGTACTAATAAATCAGATGACGCCTTTGTTGCTGAATAATAGGATGATCCAATTAAATTAAATGATTCATCAGCTAATGTTCCCTCCCCATATTCATCCATATCACCATAAACCTCATCAGTGGATATTTGAATAAATTTTTTTAATTTTGGGTTTTTCCTTGCTACTTCTAGTAAATTAAAAGTACCCTCTACATTTGTTCTTACAAAGGGTTTACCATCCTTAATCGAATTATCTACATGGCTTTCAGCGGCAAAATTAACTATATAATCGTATACACCTAAATCCTCATGGGTTATGTCGCAAATGTCCTTTTTGATAAATTTGACCGGGACCTTTAAATTATTAACATTTGAAGCGTAAGTCAATTTATCTACTACTACTATTTCTATTGTTGGGTCTATTTTACCAATTAAGTTTACAAAATGTGAACCAATAAAACCACATGCACCTGTTACAATTATTCTCATTTTCCTAATTTATCTTTTTCTGAAATTGTTATTTTATCAATATTATTTACAACTTGCTTTATTCTTGCATTTATCTCTGGAATTGTTTCCCATACAATACTTTTATATGTTTTAGGATTGTATTTTCCTATTACACCATAATATATAATAGTATTAGGTACTAATGTTAAATAACCATGAGCATATTCTTCAGTTATAGCAAGAGTATCACTATTATGATTTAGTTGGTATTCTTTTACTTCTCCAGTTTTAAGATTATATAAAAAGTCTAAAACTTCACCTTGTATAACCGTTAAATATTTAACTTGATAGGGATTAGATTGAAAATGCATACCTCTAAAGGTATGTCTTGCTTCATTAGTTGCTATAAATATTTGATCATAGTCAACCTCATTATCTAAAAAAAATAATCCTCTATGGTCACTAATCTTTTTCATTTATAACGTCTGGGTTTTGTAGTACTGTTTGTTTTGTAATCATATTTTTTAGTTTAGTTGTTGACCAACCATGAGATCTAGTGGTATAAATAATTTCTGGGGATAAATAATCACCTGTAAATCTTTTACCTATATAATCGTCACCTAATATTCTGATATGTGGGTTATAAAACTCTATTAATTTTATTAACTCATCTTCAGTTTGATATGTCACTACTTCATCTACATATTTTATAGCCATTAATGTTTTATACCTTTCATATAAAGGAATAACGGGTTTGTATTTAGTAAACCTAGTTTCAGAAGGGTCACGTTGTAAAAATACCATAAAGTAATCACAATGACGTTTTGCTTCTTCAAATGTGTAAATATAACCAGGATGTATTAAATCAAAGTTACCAGCTGTAAATCCTATTATTTGTTCCATTAAATATATTTTATATTGTTTTGTGGGTTATGTTTAATATACGAACCCCATTTATATGAGGCAAATTTATGGCATAAACCTTCTTTATGTTTTGCTTCTTCTAATTGTTCTGGGGATTTAGTTCCTAATGATACAAAATGGTAAAAATGACAATTATAAGTTCTAATCATTTTCATTCCATTCATTTGACATTTCATAAAAAACTCCCAATCAACAACCCAAGGTCCAGGATATGATTCATCAAACCCTCCTATTTTTAAGTAATCAGATTTGGATATTAAAAATGGAAATGTAGATCCGCATTCATCATATTTATTTTCTGATATTGTCTTATCATGTTCCCAGAATAAAGATAAATCAAAGTTATCTAAGTCTGTTCCTAAATTCTTTATATTAAATTGAGGAAACATACTAGGGTTAGGTTCAACTTGATTAGGGGTTAAAACTGACCCCTCTTCATAATGTTCTAGTAATTTTTTATCCCAATTATAAGGGAATACATTGTCATCTTGAACATGGAATACTAAATCATATTGGGCATTATAATGACCTAAATTCATAGCCCTTATCATACCTAAGTTATCTTCTAAATTAAGTATATTAATTTTTTCTTTATATTTGTCTAATACCTCTTTATTTAAATCATAATAACCATCTACTACTACAATAATTTGATTATCATATAGTTGCCCTTCAATAGCAGATTGTAAACAAATGTCTAATGCCTTAGGTTCTTTATAAGTTGTAATTACTACTGTTATCATTTTATATGTTTTTCCCAATCAGTTAAAGGGGTTAACCATGCAGTTTCCCCATGTGTAGAATAACCAGGTAATGGTGTTACTAATAAATGTCCTTGTTTTCTTAAGTCTAAAAACATTTTAAAATCTTGTGGATAGGTACCTGTAGTATATGCTCTAAGTGTTGATTCTACTATTTTAAGTGTTTTTACTTTAGCAGCAAAAGTCATAGTAGTACTATTAGTTATCTTCCAATGGCAAGAATCAGTTAAATATACTCTTGTATCTTCAGCTCCACCTTGACAGTAAGGATTACCACCATCTTCTGGTGTAATATACTTATCTGGGTGGTCATATAATGCTACAAAGGATGCTCCAAGTTTAAATCCTTCTTCTAATATTTTCTGAGATCCTGGTTTATGTACGTAATCATTTTCTATAAAATATATTATTTCTTCATCATCATAAGTTAGAGCTTCATCTAAAGCCATATTAAAAGTTGCGGCACCATTTCCTTTTTCAGCATATAAAATACAATTACGTGTTACGTACTTTTGAATCATATCATTAGTATCTGAAGATACATTATCTGCTATAACACTCCAAATAGAATCGTCAAATTCTTTAGTAGCATTTGCTAAACAATTTTCATTGTTGATGTAATCAGGTTTTACTTTATTATAACCTACATCTGATATTCTATATATTATTCTCATTTAAAAATTTATTTAATTTAGTTAAATCCATTCTAGTATCAGTTGGGGTTTTGAATGGGGGTGGGATTTCTTTACTTGTTTTTGGGGCAAGTTCTTTTAACCATTTATCCCCAGTTCCAACATTAAAAACCCCACTAGCATTTTTATTTACCAATTTTATTATTAAATTGGATATTTTATCAACAGTATCCCCTGATGTTTGGACTTTCCAAACCCTATCATAAGAAAAAGGATTGGGTTTATGTAATTCTCTACAAATTAAATAGTTACTATTACATAATTGGATGTATTCATCTGCTAATAATTTAGTATAAGCATACCAAGTATGATCAGGAGAGGGTATATCTTCTTCGGTAGGTAATTTTTCATTATTAGCATAAACAAACTCAGTAGAAATGTGTACTAATTTTTTATTGTATTCATTACACCAATTACATAGTCTTACTACTGATTTATAATTTATATCCCAGTGGTGGGTTTTATCTATAGAATATGAATCAGTATTAGCTATACAATTAATAATTACATCATATTTAACTAGATATTGATACCAAGATGATATATCTTTAAAATTAAGACCATGAGAATTTCTACTAATAATATCCCAATTAGTTTGTTTTGCTAATTCTGTTCCTAATAAACCATCCCCTAATATAACTATTTTCATCTACTTATTAAAAAATTCTTTAATTTTATCACAAACAATATCTACGTCTTCAATTGTCATACCATGGTGTGCCCCTAATAAAAATCCATTTTTCATAATCAAATCTGCATTTTCAAAATCTTCTAAGTATTCACGATAAACAGGATGTCTTGTTACGTTACCAGCAAATGTTACTCGAGTTTGAATATTGTTTTCTTCTAAAAATGATAATAAAGCAAATCTATCTTCAGTTTGTAATGGTATTGCTAACCAATTTGGTTGTAAGCTATCATCAGGCAAAGTTAATTCTTTTACATCTTTTAAATTTTCCAAATAACGTTCAAAATTAGCTCTTCTAATTCCAGCATTTGTTTTAAATCTTTCTAATTGTACTATTCCAAAGGCAGCATTCATTTCACTAGCTTTCATATGATATCCTAATACACTATATAAAAATTTATGATCATAAGGAATACCATCTACAACATGGTTAAATCTATCTGCTACTATTTCTGAATCATCACCTAAACGACCCCAATCACGATATTGTAAACATTTAGTTACGTGTTTTTTATCATTATACATTACCATACCACCTACTCCACCTGCTGTTATAACATGAGAAGCATAAAAACTAGTAGTTGCAACATCGGTTTCAGGTGTTTTAGTTAAGGTATCAGCTGAATCTTCAATTAAATATATATCTTCACGACCCATATCAATTAATGCCTTTTTTATTCTAGGCCAATCTGGTTTATTACCAATTAAATTAGGTAACATAAGTGCTGATGTATCGTCTGTGATTTTGTCCATAATTTGGTCAAAATTGGCACAATATGTGGTTAAATCAACGTCAACAAATACAGGTACATACCCTAGTTGAATAATAGGTGCTAAGGTTGTAGCAAACGTACATGATGGAGTTATGATTTTTGTTCCTTTAGGTAAATCTAAGGCAGCTATAGCTAATAAACAAGCTGATGAACCTGAATTAACAAATACACCATATTTTTTACCAAACCTTTTAGCTATTTTTTCTTCAAATTCTATAGATTTAGGACCTTGTCCTCCTAACCAACCACTCTTTAGTGATTCTACAACGGCATCAATTTCTTCTTGCCCGTATGCTTCAAATTTATAAGGAGCATACCAAATTTTCTTTGTTTGTTTCATATTTAATTTTAAAGTTTTATTATGTTAACACCATTGTGTAAATGACAAATATTCTCAATCATTATGTTTTTATGACTACAATCATGGATTTGAGAATCCTTTATATATTCCAATAATATACGATAATTTTTTGGAGAAACCAAATGACACGTGGAAAGGTTATTTCTAATGATACAATTTTTTAAGAAATCCTCACAACTCCAACCACTAAAATACTCCCAAATTTTACCATTATATTCAAAATCATCTTTAATAGTATCATATGTTTTATTAATATAATCCTTATCATTTAGATAATCAGTTTTAGATACATTTATAAAATATAAATTAGTTTGTGGGTAGAAATCTTCTTTAATAATTCTATCCAAATCAAAATCATATTTTACCATTCCACCATAACCAACCCCATTCAAGTAATAAAAATCACTCTCTTCAATTTCATTATTAAGAACTCCTGTTTCTAGAATAATATCACCTGAGGATTTACATAACCATTCTATATTATTTTGTTTACAATAATCAAATAAGGCATTATCTAAATCTGCTGTTCCAAAATTATGTCCCCTATTTTCTTTCAAATTAATAATATGACAATCAGGAAAATGCCTTAACCATATTTCTGCATTTTTAATGGCTAAACCTAAGTCTTTATAATTAGTAGCTACTATAATACCTTTATACTCTTTTAATACTTTTAAATTGTATAAAATAAGTTGTTCTAATTTTATAAGATCATTTGAGTTACCAATATAATTACTGGTACCATAATAAGATTTATTTATAACTTTTTTTAATAACATATTCAGCTAAACTTTTAGTAGTTAAATGTTGTTTTGTGTGTTCAAAAACTTTGTCTAATATAATATAATATTTTTGTTTATCAAAATTGTTAGCTAATTCCTTAGCTTCTAATAGTAATTTTTTAGGGAATTGAGATAAAGTATCTTTAGGGCAATCTTCTAAATCTGTAAAATAAGGCATACAATAATTACCTAATATTTCGTAATGCCTCATACAATCCCAACCTGCTTTTTTCATAGTAACTCCATAATATGACTTTTGATAGTCTTCGTAGTAAGGTTGTTCTGATTTGAAAATATAAGTTTCAGGTTGGCCTGGTATGCATGTAGCATAATTTTGTGATTTATTTTTAGTAGGTTTTGATAATTTAGATGTTGGTATTGCGAATGTAATTGGAATTAGATTTGGGTGTTCTTTTATTAATTCACGTTTAAAATATAAGTGTTTTTTATATAGAGGATCTAAATTGGTTTCATCATTACCATCGATCAATATTATTTTATCATCAGAATAATGTTGTGAAACTAATTCATAATAGTCTTTACAACGTTGGATAGCACCATAAATAATTAAATCATAATAATTATCCTTAATTTTTTGTTCAATATTAGTTCTATCAATATTATTTTCTCCTATAAGCCAGAAAGTAGTCATTCCACCCCAAAGATGCCTTGGGTTTATTTTATTTTCATATTCTTTATAAAGAGAGATTATTTGTGTAGAATCAACTACATCATCCCCATATAACTCTCTTAACCCATAAAACACTAAATCATTTTGGTAGTCATTTATAAACCCACCACTTGCTCTGGCAATACTATTATAATTGGTTACATATAATATCTTCATAACGTACTATAATAATTATTTTGTTTTTCTTGACGATCAATTGTTTTCGGATGATAAAGAGATAATTGTTCAGTAGGAGGAATAGAGGCATAAGTTTTAAACCCCTCTAATTTTTCATGTACTTTATTAACCCATTTAATTTCTGGTTTGTTTTTCCAAATTCTCCATTGATTGTCTGGATAGTTAACCCACCCTTTTGAGTTAACCTCCCATCTCCATTTATTAATATGTTCTGGTGTTAATCCTTCTACTGTATTTACTCTAGGGACTAAATATACTTCATTATCTGGGTTATTTCCTAATATTTCTGGAAGATAGCCTAATAATACTTTATGTGGGGTTTCATCTGCATCTATTTGAAATATATAATCCCCATTGCATGATTTAGTTAATAAATTTTTCCAATCAGCAAAATGTCCCTTAAAATTATCTTCAATTAATTTGATATAATCTTCAGAACTTAATTCATGGAGGTAGTTTAATAACTCAGATGTAGGTTCATTTTTACTTAAATCAACTAACACTACAATTTCATCTTGTTGTCTTTTATTGTTTAATAATAATGAAAGAAGTTTCTGTATTTCAAGAAATTCATCACATACTGTTATGGCATAACTTATTTTCATAAATTTAATATATAATTTTTTAATTGATCAGTTGGTTTCCAATTTAATTTGCTTAAACTGTCATCATTTTCACGAATAGTTTCTCTATAATTACCAGATTGGTCTGGTATTGTAATGGATTCAACTCCAAATTTTTCTTTAAACCAATTATACACTTCATTAATAGAATAATTCATACCCGTTCCTAATTCCCAAGCATCTTCATGTTTAATATCCTTAACTCCAATCTTCCATAACCCTTCTATTATGTCATCTATATATGTAAAATCTCTTCGTTGCTCTCCATCACCAACAATAGTAATAGGTTCACCATTTTTAACTTGACGTCTCCATTTACCTACTACAGCAGCCCAATCTCCATCTAATATTTCACCTGGTCCATATACATTATAGAATCTAACTATTTCAATATTAATTCCATAGGTTTTTTTATACATTTTACATGCTTCTTCTCCCATGTGTTTACACGCGGCATAAGGTGATTGGTATGGGTTATGCCACCTAGAAGAGGAACCAGCATATATAACTTTAGCTCCCGATAATCTAGCGAATTCACATACATCTTGAGTACCAATAGTATTAACTCTAAAGGTTTCTGTTGGGTTGTTAAATGAGGGTTGAATTCTAGATAATGCAGCTAAATGAAATATTAAGTCAAAGTCTTTATCCATAAGGTGAATATTCTCAATATCCCCTACATGGTAATTACAACCCTCAACTTCATTTTCTTTTAACCCAACTTCATAGTTATCTAATGAATGAACATTATATCCCTCATTTAGTAACTTTTTAATTAAAGCTGTACCTATAAAACCAACTCCCCCTGTAACTAGTATTTTCATATCTTATTCTGGTAATACTCCAATATACGAAAGTGCTTCTATAAATTCACGTTCTTGGTAATGTTTTATAGTAGACATATCAGCTCTATGTTTTTCTCCCTTATATTTTTCTAATTCTTCTTCAAGTACTGGTATTGCCTTAACAGCAGCCCATCTCCAATTATCTCTACCTGTCCCATCAGCAAAAACCATACCTTTATCTTTTAAATTGATAATAGTGGGCATCCATACTTTACCTGTTTCTTCTTCTTCATCCATTAATTCTTTATACAATTCAGGGAGGTTTTCAAATTGTTGGTTAAAGAAGTCGTTTCCTTTTTTAATAATACTATTACTTTGGAAACCACACCCATAACACATTTCAATATTAATGTCTTTAGTTACTTCTTGAGTATAACAAGCATCTGAACCACATCGGGTGCATATTTTTAATGAGTCGTGTTTCATAATTTAGGTATATTTAGTTCTGGGAGTTTTAACTCCATTTTTTTAGGGAATTCTGGTATATTGTCATCTAAAATTTGATTAACTAATTTTTCCATATGATTCCAACTATAATTTTGTTCAGTATAATATCTTTGTCTTTTACTATTATTTAAAAAGTCTTTGTATTTTTCAAATATATCTTTAAACATACCACCAATATATCTAGTATCTGGTTTAAACCATTTAGCTTCTGGGACTAACCAATTATTAGCAGCTGATGGGTGAACTAATTCAAGTTGTCCAGGAATAAGTGTTGAAAATTCTTTATGTAGAAAATCAGTATGACCTGACCAACCAGAAGCTAAAACAGGTTTTCCAGAAGTTGTAAATTCTAACAATGGTCTACCAAATCCCTCTCCCTTAGTTAAACTAACCATGGCTTTTACTTTAGGATTATTATACAACTCATTCATCTCTGAATCTGTAAATTCTCCATTTAATACATAGACATTAGGTAATTTTTTACCATCCACCGATTTTTTGATATGTTTGATTTTATCTAAGATCTCATCTCTACTCATATAACCTGCTATACCTGTAGAGGATTTTAATATTAATGCAGGTTGTTTTTTCTTATTTTTAAACGTTTCATAAAATGCTTTTACTAACAAACTAACATTTTTTCTATCATGTCCAAAATCTGCCTTCATCCAGTGTCCTACAAATAGATAACAAAATGACTCTTTAATATTTGTAAAATCAAAGGTATTTAATTCGCTATTTTTTAAGGGTTTATAAATATCTAGATTTACACCTTCAAAAACAACATCCATAGGTTTTTCTAATTTAACATTCCCTATAACTTGGTTTGTTTGTCTTGATTTTTTTTCAAAAGACTGTGACTCAAACATTGCTTTTGTAAACTTTGAGGAAACAAAATTTCTATCCATTCTGTTTAATCCTTCAACCCATTCGGGTTTACATAAATCAGCTTCAATTCCTGCGGTACATCCAATATTATACTTACCAACAGCTTGAAATTCATTTGGGATAGTTATCTGCATCCAAATGTCAGGTTTGGATTCTACTTTTAATATTTTTAAATCATTTAAAAATTCCCATTCTGGGTGTGATTCACAAAATCCCCAGGATGTTGACCCCCATCTTTGGGGTAGTAATTTTACATTATACTTATCTGATTGTATTATAGCTTTTACTATATCTCTTGAGCGCGCTCCATAACCACTATAAGTATCAAAAGGGCAGCTTATTACAAAATTTGGTTTACTCATTAATAAATTATTTTATGGTTTAAAAATTTTCCTTTATATTCATTAGCATTTACTATTTCATATTTTTCTCTTGGTACCCAAGTATCAAATAATTCATTAACAGCACTTACAAATCTTTCAGCTTGATGTCCTGAAGTAAAACCTGCTTCATTTCCTATAGCCCATTCTCTACCTTTTAATCCTCGGGCTTTAAGTTCATCCTTATCTATAGAATATACCTCTTTTAATCTTTCAGTAACATCTTCCCACTTACATCTATCGTCAAATATATAAGGAGTTGGAGGAGAACCTTGAATTGATCTTGAAGCTGGATATACTGGAAAAGCCCATTCACCATGTTCTTTATAAGTGCCTCTATGGTTTGAAGGAACATTAGCATCAGGTGTAAACCATTCTCCGTTATTATCCACAAATCTCATTTGATCTTGCATTCCACCTGTTGTGTTAGCAATAATAGGTGTTCCTGATAGTATAGCTTCTGTTAATGTTAATCCCCATCCTTCATTAGAAGTAATTAGAATTTGGATATCTGCTATATTATATAACCAATTTAATACTTTATCATCATATTTTTGATGGGAGAATATAATTTGGTCCTCAAAATCTTCACCAAACAAAAATTCTCTTACTTTATATAAATCAGTACCATGATCAGTTACTGCTTCGGTATGTAATACTAGATAACAGTCTTTAGCTTCTTCTTTAGGAAGAGAATATAAAAATTCTCTAAATGCCAATAGGGTATCAGGAATTTGTTTTCTTCTAATGTTTCGAGAGTTAAAGAAAGAAATAAATTTAGGGGTTTTATTTTTGAATAAACTCTTTTTAAAATCTTTAAATTCTTTAGTTGATTTTTCTTCTTGTGTTAAGGGATAGTATATATTTTCATTTTTACCATGAGGTAAATACCTAAATAATCTATTTTTTTCTTTATCTTTTAAAACTAACTTATTAATGTTTACAGTTTGTTTTGAAATACCTAATAAAAGATCACAAGCTTCATAAAAAGCACTATTATACATTGGGGCTGGTAAATCATCCCAAATGTTAAGATAAATAATGGGGCATGTTTTTCTAATTTCAGCTTCCATTCTAAAGACAAAATCAAAATACCTTGGGTCTGTAAATAACATTATAGCATCTGGTTTTTCAACCTTGATAATATCCCTTAAAATTTGTTCATTACCATAACCATCTACTGGGAATAATTTAACATAAGTATCATCAATTCCGGCCATTTTATTGGTTTCACTAGATAAATCAAGTACTTTACCCTTTTCTGGGTGTTTTATAGCACCTGCTATTTGACTCCAATTAAAATGATTTGATGTGTGAACTACAATTTCTTTAGCAACCGTGGCTACTCCAGAATGTACTCTAATATCATCACAAATTAAAAGTATTTTTTTTCTTTTATCCTTAGGGATGTATTTAAATTTCTTACTCATAGTCCTTTATTTCGAGATTAATTTGATTAGTAATTTTTTTACGGAAATCTTCGTCTGTAAGATACAAAAACAGAGCACGGTCTGCAAGTTTTTGAAATGAAAATTTACGCTTTACACATTCAATTTTAAATTCCTCGAATAGGGGTGTTTGTACTTTAACACTAGTTAGTGTTTGGTTTTTTGTTGCACTCATAATCTCTATTTATTAAAACGTTATTTATTATATATACATATATGGGAACCTACGAAAAATGTTCACCGGCTCCACATAATTCTTTATCTTTACTATAAGGACAGAAATTACAGTTCCATTTAGATGGAGATTTGTGATAGTCTGCTTCTTTTATTTTTCCACTTGAATTAAAACATTCATTGATAAAATTATTAATAGCATTTTTTGCTCTTGATAGTTTGATTTTACCACTTGGTGGTGTAAACTGTTGTACTCTATAAGCTTGATAAGGGGACATAAGCTTTTCATCATCAGGATCTAATACTTTCCTTTTAAGGATAAAAAATTCAATTTCAATCTTATCTAAGGGTATCCCATATTGTTCTGAGAAATATTGTTTATAAAGTAATAGTTGGAATTGTTTATTTTCATCTTTTTTAGCATAGTCGTTCCACCCATTAGTACTGGTTTTTATGTCAATTATTTTAAACGTCTCTGTTTCCTCATGATATGTGACAACATCAAGATATCCCATATATAATACGTTATTTAACATTTTATTTGGTGCTACTACAATAGGTATTTCACAACCTACTAAATATGTACCCTTTTTACTAAAATACCTACTACGTTTTTTCTTAAACCAATCTAATATAGCAACACCATCTTCAAAAAATTCTCTCATTTCTGATGCATCTGAGAAATGTTCTGATTTGTTTGACTTGTATTGTTTTTGATATTCACCTATGTATGCTTCTTGGAAATATTCTTCCATGTTAATATCTCTATCTGCGGCTGCAAAAGATTTTTCATATGCTACATCTAAATAATGTTGCATTGCTTCATGAACAGCAGTCCCAAAAACAGTATGTATAGAAGATGTAAATCGTTTAATTTTATCTTTATACTGAAGTTTCCACCTATGGGGACATCCTCTAAATATGGACATCTGAGAATATGATATATTCTTTTGATATGCATAATTAACAGGTGAAGGTGGATTATTTCTTATTTCCTTTACTATTTTTGGGAGTTTTTTCGCCAAACTATTTTTTCCATTTATCACGACCTACTAAAAGACCGATTATTCCATAATTGGCAATATCTATAAATGTATCCTGCATACCCTCACCTTCAACAAATGATCTACCATTAATTAATAGATTTTTTAAACGTGATATTTTATCAGTTAATCTAATACATAACCCAGTTAGTGAGAATTGTTTGTCATCGCTGTTATTAACGATATCTCCGCCTAAAGCAATATTATTTAACCCATAATCCATATGTTTACGAGCAAACATTTCATACATTTCTTTTTGTATTTTTTTAAATTCCTTAGATAATTCAGGGTACTCTTTTTCAAATACTTGTACACCTAATTTTGCTGATATACCTTTTTTGGCATTCATAATTTCTCTATCACTCATAACTTTTTCTATTTCTTTTGCGTTATTACCAAAATGGCCTACATTTTCAAAATATTTGGATATTATACTACCCATTGATTTGTCCTTTAGAATCAAAATATTTATCTAATGCTCCTAATCTATCATCGGCATCAACTAACATAATAAGTGCTTCTTCAGCATTCTTATAAAAGTCTCCAGTTGAATGATCTCCAATACCAACTGCTTTATTACCTAATAATTCAAGTGATAATAGTGCTTTTGCTCTATCTGCTTGTGCAGATAAACGTAACATATTTACTAATTTATTCATTTTAATAATGGTTTAATTTCTTTTATATTTAATCCTCTATTTGATAATATACGACTAATTTGTGGGGTATCCAACAAAGTTATATATTCTTTTGCTTCTTTACTTGAACATTGAAAATTATCTTTAATATGGTTAACTAGATCCGTATTAGGTTGTTTTACCTTAGACTTGATATATTTACTCCATTTATTATTTTTAGGAATAAATTCTCTATATATATTATAAATCATTCTTTTTTCCTGTGGTGGAAAATCTTGAACATAATTTACAACTTCTATATAATCAGGATTCATAGACAAAAATCTATGTATCATATAACTATTCCAAACTTCCCAGTCTTTATCTGTAAAAGACTCAACTGGGGGTTTGGTGTTATTAATTGCTTTTAACCAATCAAAGATGTTTTTCATTAAAGAGTTATATCTTTATATTCTTCTCTTAATTCTGGAGGTAATCCTTCACCTACAATTTTACCAGAAGATGTACATACAAATACTGGGATAGGCATCATAGCATCTTCATCTGTTCCTGTAACAAATCTAGATACTTTACGAATAATAAATTCTTGTCTAAATGTGTCTCCACCATCAAAGTTTTTTAATGCTGAAGTGTTTGATAAATCAATTTTGGGTTGTTGAACTGGTTGTTCCATAGTTTTAATTATTTATTATTTATTAAGTTTTGAATTAATGACATTATATTTATTTCCTTGTCAATACGGAAATTTGCTTTATATTGGTGTTCGTTTATTAAAATAGTGGCTGTACCTTCTTTACCAGGTAAATATTCACCTGATTTATTGTATAAAGATTTAAATAATTCATCAAAATCATCAACATTAGCATCAGCAATAATTTGACGGATTACTTTAAAATCTGCCGAATTAGCTGATTTTCTAGATGATAAGACATTAATAATTTTATCTATATAATTAGATGATATTAATATTGATTTATCTAATTTTAATATACTATCCTGTGTAGATAATTGTATAGTATTAATACATTTACGTAAATCAGGATAATATTGGTTAACTAATGGTACTAAATCACTTATTTCATGTGTAATTGATTCTTCATTACAAATCCAATTTAAATGTTTAGCAACATCTTTTTTAGTTGGGGGTATAATTTTAAGTACTTGACACCTAGATTGTAGTGGATCAATAATACGTTCTACAAAATTACAAGTCATAATAAACCTTGTAGTACGTGAAAAGGTTTCAATTATGTTTCTGAGTGAGGCTTGAGCTTGAATAGTAAGAAAATCTGCTTCGTCTAAAATAACTACTTTAAGTGGTTTAAATGAAGCAACAGATGCAAAACTAGAAACTTTATCTCTAATAGTTTCAATACCACGTTCATCAGAAGCATTAATGTATAGATGATCACAATCTAAAGTATTAATAATAATCTTTGCTAAGGTTGTTTTACCAGTTCCTGCAGGACCATAAAATATAAAATTTTGTATATCATTTTGGTTTAAGTATGAAGATATAGATTTTTTTATATTTTCGTTACCAACATAATTATTTAATGTTTTAGGTCTATACTTTTCTACTAATAGACTATTGTCCGAATTCGCCATAAATCGAATATGTTTTTATTGGTTCTGGTTTTACTTCTTCCTCTGTTGTAGATATAGCATATAACTCACTTTTTAAAGGGGCTAATCTATATTCTCCCTTAAATCCGGTTTTAACCATATATGCTTCTAGAGTATCAGTTAATGTTTTATGCAATGGACCATCGGGTTCATTTGCAACTAATCTCCATTTATCTCCAGGAGGAACTCTACGAGCAATTAAAATATACTCTTCTTTTGTTATTTTTTCCATGTATATAATATACGAAAAATAAATGGGGGAGACAAGCTCCCCCAATTAAATTATTTAGATTCTGCTACAGATGCTTTTTTATAATCTGTAATTAGATTCTTAATTTTCATTGCTGCTTTACGTGCACGTTGTTGAGATGCTTTTGTTGTCCCTACGTGTTCTGCTGATAAGGTATTGAAATTTAATTCAATTTCCTCGAATAATTCTTGTTTTGTCATTTTTATTTATTTATTATTAATTAATATCCCATCATTGATGGGTCTACTTGTTGTTGAGGAGTATCCTCTGATGGTTCATTTACCACCGTACATTCTGTTAATAAAACGGTACCTGCTACTGAAGCTGCATTTTGTAATGCTGCTCTAGCTACTTTAGTTGGATCAATAATACCTGCTTCTTTCATATCAACTATCTCTTCAGTCTTAATATTATAACCATCCCAGGTTTTACCTTGGGTAACTAATTTTGCTGATAAGATTTCTGCTTGAGTATTATCATATCCGGCATTAACTAGAATTTGATTAAATGGTTTTCTACATGCTTTTTTTACAATACTTGCTCCAGTAGAAGATGATTTTATATCTTTAGAGGCGTATAGTAAAGCCATACCACCACCAGGAACAATACCTTCTTCAATAGCAGCTTTAGTAGCGTGTAATGCATCATCAACTCTATCTTTCTTTTCTTTCATTTCGGTTTCAGTATTACCACCTACATGAATAACAGCTACTCCTCCGACGAATTTCGCAAGTCTTTCTTGGAGTTTTTCGATTTCAAACGGGGAATCTGCTTTGTCAATTTGTTGTTGTAGTTCTTCAATACGTGTTTCAATTGATTCAACTGTTCCTTTTCCATCTACTAAAGTTGTTTTTTCTTTATCTATAGTTGCAGTTCTAGCTTCTCCAAACCAATCCCAACTAAACTTATCCATCTTCATTCCCTTTTGCTTATCAAAAACAACACCACCAGTTGTAACTGCAATATCTTCTAAGACTAATTTACGTCTATCACCAAAATCAGGAGCTTTAACAGCACATACTTTCATAGTACCTCTCATTTTATTAACAATAAGAGTTGCTAATGCTTCTTGGTCTATATCTTCAGCAATAATCAACAATGATTTTGCTTGGGATGATACACTTTCAAGTATTGGTAGTAATTCTTTTACTTGTGTAATTTTTGAATCTGCAATTAAAATAAGTGGGTTATCTAAAGTTGCAGTCATAGTGTTATTATTAGTAACAAAATAAGGTGATTTATAACCTCTATCAAATTGCATTCCTTCAACTGTTTCAAGATATGTTTCTCCAGTACGAGATTCTTCGATATGAACTACACCTTCCATACCTACTTTATCAATGGCAGTAGCAATTAATTTCCCAGTTTCTGGGTCATTATTTGCTGAAATTGTAGCAATTTGTTCTAATTGTTCTTCACCTGAAATATCTTCTGAGATTTGTAGTTTAAGGTTAGTAACTACTTGTTTTACAGCTACATCAATATCTCTCTTAATTTGAACAGCATTCTCATCATTATTTAATGCATTTAATCCTGCTTTTACCATTTCACGAGCTAATAAAGTAGATGTTGTTGTACCATCACCTGCTTTTTCTGCTGTTTTAATTGCTGCTTGCTTTACCAATTGTACCCCTAACTCTTGTTCTGGATTTTTTAGGATAATAGATTTAGCAACTGTTACTCCATCTTTTGTTGATTGTGGAGCGCCATTATCGTTAGCGATAACAACATTTCTACCGTTAGGACCTAATGTTGATACAACAGCATCAGCTAATATATCAATACCCTTAACTAAATTTTCCCTGGCTATTGAGCCTAATGTAACTTGTTTACTCATCTTCTTTTGTGTCTTTTTTATTAATTTTTGCTAAAATTTGGTTTTCAGGGCCAATGTAATATTCATCTCCCAAATGTTGTAATTTAGTAAAACCTACCGTTGGTAATACAACTTTATCACCTACCTGTATTGTTGTTTCGATAAAGGTTCCCATTAAAGTATTTTGACCTGGACCTACTGCTACTACGGTTCCATGTTCATTTCTATCTTTACCTAAATCAGGTACAATAATTGAGCCATAAGTTGTTTCTTCAACATCGGCTGGTTTAACGATTACTGCATCAAACAATGCTTCTAATTCCATCTGTGTAATTTTTAATGTTAGTACTAATTTTTATATAATTGTTAATATACTCTTTTAAACTATCGTAATTTTCAGTATCTGATTTTAAATCACATATTTTATTTAATGCCTGATCAAAACGAGCAAAATAATACAAAGATTTTTCATATGTTTTTGCATTTCCTTTTGATCTAAAATGCGTTGCATCTGATGTGACATTTTGTTTTACAGTATAACTGTATTCATCCTTAGTAATAAAGAATGGTTCTAATAAAGGGTCAGTAATAACTTGTATTGATTTCCTGCGTTTTTGTTCGGACATAACTTATTTAGTTTATATATTAATATATCGTGAATATACGAATAATATTGCGCTAGGACACGCCTTTTTGGTAAAACTTTTATTTTATTTTAATTGTTTTTGCTTTTTTGGATTCCGCGATTGGAATAAATAAATGGAGCAAACCATCTTTCATTTCAGCTTCTAATTTCTCAAGTTCGAATTTAGCTGCTACTTTATAACCTAAGTTAAAAGATCTTTTAGCTAATCCTTTATAGATGTAACCACTATAATTTTCTTCTTCGGTTGGTTTATCATAGATAATTTTTAAAAGATCACCATCAATCTCTAATAAGATGTCCTTTTTAGTTAGACCAGTACAGGCAACTTCAAAATGAAGTCCTTCATCGTCGTAATAAATATCTAGTGGGTGGGGTTGCTTGTTTTCAAACGTTGTTGGTTGGAAAACTCCGTCTGCCTTAAAAAGGTTACGGAATAGTAAGTCGAACTTTGATTGTTCGTTGAATAATGTACTCATATCATTTAGTTTTTGTGAGGCCGAAGCTCTCGGTTTATTTTATTTGAACATAACATCGTGCCCTAGCTACAATTTATATTCGATTATACGTATATGACCTATTCGTTTCTTGCGATAAAATATTCACTTTCTGTTTCTTCTGTTAAGAAATTTGCTTTTAACATACCTACTTCTGATATTTTTAATGTACCTTTCTCCATATCTTTATTGGCACTTAATATATCTTTAAATATATCTGAATCAAATGGGATTTGAATATCTCCTTTAGTAATATTACCTCTAAGTTGGTACGTAATTCTATTCGAAAAACCTGTATTGTCACCAAATATAATTTCACATACATTTACTCCATCAAAATCAGTAGCGGTAGTTATTAACATATTATTTACATCAGCTAAAGCACTTTTTGCTTTAATTAAATGGTCAATATCTTCTCGTGTTAAATCTATTTGTATTTCAAATTCTTCAGGGTCTTCATAATAAGTATTTTTAC
>Ga0209634_1000887_pt1 | contig 22581 bp, 25 predicted proteins | sample LinPmetageLP40_FD_184043 | JGI IMG/M metagenome (GOLD analysis project Ga0209634, IMG submission 184043) | Marine viral communities from the Pacific Ocean - LP-40 (SPAdes) (version 2) | ecosystem: Environmental > Aquatic > Marine > Oceanic | place: Pacific Ocean | collected 2010-08-26 | reverse complement strand
TAAGGGCTTCTTGGGTAAAAAGGTGTTGTTTCTTTAGCTGGATTTTCAACCATTCTTCCAAACATTTCAGAACTACTTGCTTGGTAAAATTTAATTTTAGGATTAAATTCACGAATAGCTTCTAATACTCTTAATACACCTAATCCTGTTACATCACTTGTGTGTTCAGGTGTATTCCAACTTTCACCTACAAATGATTGTGCTGCTAAATTATAAACTTCATCTGGGTTACTTTCTTTAAGACATCTTAATAGTGAATTTTGATCTGTCATATCACCATTTAAAATAGTTATTTCGTTTCTAATATGTTTTGTATTAACGTCATTAATACTTGATGAACGACGTTCCATTCCATATATTTTATATCCTTTAGTTAATAGTAAATCAGCTAAGTGACTACCATCCATTCCATTAATTCCTGTTATAAGTGCTGTTTTCATAAGTTTTTTATTTTAGTTTTTTATTATAGCTCTGCCTTTTAGTTTTTCCCAATCACGTTCAGGTCTAACTTCTAAATTAGTTGACCATACTCCTTTAAGTGTATTCATATTAATATCTAAATTTTCTCCAAAATTAATCATAGCTTGAACATCTTTAGGAAAACATGAACCTCCAAATCCTTTTTTCCCATCAGGACCAGGAACAGACATATGTGAATATCCTATTCTACCATCACGTATAAAACCTTCAACTGCCATATCCCAATCAACACCACACTTGTCTGCTACTAATTTCATTTCATTTAAAAATGATACTTTAGTAGCAAAATAACAGTTATTCATATATTTAATCATTTCTGATGTTTCAAAATTAGTTTCAATACATGGCACACTATCACCAAATCTCCATCTATATAATTCAGCTACTCTAGCTGTGTTTCTTTTTCTACCACCTAATATAAATCTTGATTGATTTATAAAGTCAAATTTAGCAGAACGTTCTGTTAGAAACTCAGGGTTAAATACTATGTTTAAATTTGTAAACTTTTTACATAATTTAGATGTTGTACCTGGTATAATAGTAGATCTAATTAATATTATATTATCTTTTCTTTTATTAACTACTTGAATATCTCTTAAAACAGATTCTAATATTCCTAAATGCATACTACCATCTATATTTGATGGCGTAGGTACAGATAAAAATATAAAATCTGATTTATTAACTGTTTCTTCTAATGTGTGTATACTTTTTGTAGGATCTTTATCATAAATTTTAACTTCAGCATCACAACCTGTTTGGGCTGAAAAACCAAATTCTACCGCAGATCCAACAAATCCCCTACCTATAATTCCTATTTTTTTCATTTATATATTATTTAAATTATTTCCTATTTTTATTTTTACATTATCACATGTATAATCTTTTATTAATAAAACCCCATCAATAGTTTTTAATAAAAATGAGTTATTATCAAATATTTTTAATATTTCTCCTGGTTTATATTGATCCTCTGTAAATAAAGAGTAACTAAAGGGGTGAGCATCCCATATGGTGATTTTTTTATTATTATGAAGAGATAAAAAAGCTCCAGGAAATGGATGAGATACTCCTCTTATTAAATTAAAAATTTCATTTGTATTTTTAGCTAAATTAATTTCACCATCTTTTATTGTTCTTTTAGGGAAAAAACTTTCAGGTTTTGTAGTATCTTGATTTTCTAATTTAATTTGATCTGTATGAAAATCTGTGATTAAATTATCTATTGTTTTTTCTGCGTCTATAATACTTTTTGTTCTTAAAGAACTTATATTATCCCAAGGTAATATATCTAATTTAGTCGTAGAATAAATAGATCCATCATCTACATTTTTATTATATTTAAAACAGTGATTATACACTTGTTTAAAATTTAGTATCATTGACCAATTAAGTGGTGATCTACCTTTACCAAAAGGTAATCCTAGAGGACTTGCATGAAATCCAAATATACCTTGTTTAAAACTATCTAAAACATATTGGGGGATTATTCTTTGCCATCCATAAACTATCCCTAAATCAAAAGAATTATTATTAAAAAAATCTTTACATTCTTGAGTTGAAAATTTATAACTATTTGATTCATAACATTCTTTATCAATCAATTTATTGATTTGTTCACCCCCCGAGATATGATAATTTTTTATTTCATCATCATCTAAAGTTATTACAAGATCTATATGATTTTTAAATCTTTTATAAAGGTCATATGTGTCTGTTTTTACACCAAAAAGTACTATATTATAATGGGAAGTTTTTACACTCATTATTCATTGAATTTTTTAATTCATTATTTTTTTCAGATAGTAACGTAATAAAGTTTTCTGTATTATCCAAACCTTTTTCAGTCCAACTGTAAGGATGGGTTAATAATTGTAATTTATTTATTGATTGTAAATTTGAACTTAAAGGATGTCCATAATTCCATTTATGTTGTGAATCTGCTAAATATGTTATATCTAAATTATTTAAATTTTCAGTTAGATGAAAGTACTTTTTATCATAAGTGTTTATGATATTAGGAATATTCAGATTTAATTTTAAATATTCTTTTTTAGGTCTATGAAATGAAAATCTATCTATATTATAACCTATAAACGAGCTTAAAACATGTACATCATTTTCAATATAATCTTCTATAAAATTAATATCTTGTAATGCGTTCATATGGGCATGTAAACCAATTTTATGACCCATAGAAGCTATATTTTTAATTTTTGATAAATTTCTATCTGAAAAAATATTATAACAATTATTTCTAATTTGAAACATATAACTAGTTTCAATACCTAAAGAATGTTCATAAAGAGCTAAATTAAATGCTCTATCTACAGAAAACTCAACATCGTGCCTTATTACACAAAATTTTTCTGTTGAGTCATTAACTTCACTATAATCTAATATAGGTAAATGTTTTTGAATTGAAGAAATAATTTCTCCATATTCTTTATAACTAAAATTATTATGCATTTTTTAAATAATTTTCAATCCATAAAGGTAAATTACCTGTAGGTTTCCATTTTAATATATTTTTTGCTTTTGTATTATCAGCTAAAGTTTCAAATGGTTCAATTCTTTTTTCACCATATTTTTTTTCACCTTTAAACATATCAGCTACTTCATTTATAGAATAATTATTACCATTTCCTATATTAAAGGTTTCACCGTTTAATTTTTTATCATAAAAAGCTGCTAAAATATTAGCTTGACATACATCACCAACATATGTAAAATCTCTCCTTTGATTACCATCGTTAGTAATACTAAGTTTTTCTTTATTTTTTAATTGTTCTGCAAAAATAGGTATAACTAATTTATATGCTCCTTCTAATGACATTCTTTCTCCATACACATTAAAATATCGTAAAGATACTGTATCTAATCCGTAAACTTCACTAAACATTTTACAATATTGTTCTCCAACATATTTTTGTAAACCATAAGGGGATAAAGGATTAGTTGGAGCTGTTTCTGGTGTTGGTAATATATCTGTTTCTCCATATGCAGAACTACTTGCACTATATACTACTCTTTTTACGTTAGCCTTTACAGATGCATGTAGTACACGTAAAGTTCCTCCAATATTTATTTTGTCAAATGGAATAGGATCTTCTATTGATGGTTGTACTCTAGCTAATGCAGCTAGATGAAATACAACATCTACCCCTTCAAATAAAACATAATCAGCCGGTTTAAGTTTTGATAAATCTACATTATGAAAAGTTGCTTTAGGGTTAATGTTTGATTTTTTACCTGTAGATAAATTATCAAGTACTATTACTTCTACTCCTTGTTTAATTAGTTTGTCTGTTAAATTTGAACCTATAAAACCTGCTCCCCCTGTTACTATTGCTTTTTTCATTATTGTTTTATTTTTTTGTAAATACTATTATTGTTTCTTTAAACCACCCAAAAGTTGATGAGTTTTTAAAAAATTCTGATGCTTCATTCCATTCTTTATATCCTCTTTTCGATAATTCTTTTACTACATAATCTTTATCTTTTTCATTAACATGTCCGTCTCCTCCTTGTCCTGGTAATGCCCAACTTAAAATTAAACATTGTTCACAATGTCTATCTAAATTATCTAAAAAGATTTGTTCATGTTCAGGAGGAATATGTTCTCCTACTTCTAAACAAATAACACATTCATACTTTTTATTTAAATCAAATTTTTCAGTTAAATCTAAAATTTTTCCAAGTCCATTTGTCATTTCGGGAGTGTAAGGATTACCATCGTAACAATCAACTTTTTTACCATTTTCAATTAAAATTTTAGCATAATCTGCATTACCACAACCAAAATCAACAATTTCTGTTTGTTCTTCTAAAAAAGTTAAAAGAGCTGTAGCTAATCCTTTATCCATTTTATGTAAAGGGGCTCCATTTTCTACAATTTGACTTGGACCTGTATTTATATTCCATATACCTGTTTTTTGACTAATAAATCCTATATCAGTTAATTTACTTCTTAGTTTATTAATTTCCTTATCAGTAAAAACACGAACTGTTTTATTTTTTAAACTTATTAGTCTTTTTAATGCAGAACTATTAATAAAATTAGGATCTTGTGGATCTATAAAATAGTTAGACCATTCTTGAATTAATTGATCACTTATAACAACAACTTCATATCCTTGTTTTCTAATATTATCTTGTTCTGTTATAGAAAGATGACTTATATCCTCACAAGGAAGATTTAGTAGTTCTTGTATTTTTTCCTTTTCTAAAGACATATTATAATATTTTTAATTTATTATTTTCAATCATATGTTTAATGTATGTTTTTTCTTTTGACGGAGTATGATCTGAGCGTTTTTCTTTATATGGATTTTTACCATATTCTGTATTTTCATCTTCAAAATAATGTTGAGTATTATATTTTAAATCAAAACAATCATAACCATAAATAAAAACTTCATCAAAAGAAGAAATAGCCCAACTTATTGCTGCTATTCCTGTTGTAGGCCAGTTAGGTTTAAAGTCTACTATTGAATTAATGTTATCTTCATGTATAGAATATATAAAATTAATATTTGGATGTATTGAAGTTACATTCTCACAATTTTTTTGAAATCCTTCAAATTCTTGTTTGAATTTAGGAAAAGATACAAACACTTTTTCATATAAATGACATTTTTCTAAGCCTATTTTAGTTTGAGTCAAATGTAAATCATTTATTACCCAATAATCACAACGAGTTCCAATGTATTCAGAGTAGTCTTTTTTATGTTCTGAACCATCTGAATCAAATTTCCACCTATTAATTCTAATAATTTTATCAAATTCATCAGAATCTATTCTTTTTCCTAACTTTTTTTCTATAGCTGATGGGCCATTTCCTATTAATAATACTTTACTCATTATTTAATAATTTATCATATTTTTGGGTACTATTTGAATTATTTGTTCTATTATCATTATGGATTCTATATCTATAAAGAGGCATTCTTAAATGATATGTTTTATATTTTTCGTTAAATCTTTTTTGTAATTCATGTCCTTCTCTCATTTTATATTCTTCATTATAAAAACCTAAATTAGCTAAAGACTCATAAGTATACATTACCCCACATGCTATAAATTCTTTTTCAGAATTGTGTCTACTTAATATTACATTAGTATCATCCACTTTAAAGTAATCACATGCTACAGCTTGATAATTACAATCACTATTTATAATTCGTGGACCTGTGTTTGATTCTAAAAATTTAGATAAAACATATAAATAGTGACTTGATACATAGTCATCACAATCTACTCTAACAAAATATTTAGCTGTAGATGTTTTTAATATTTTATTTAATGATGTGGGTAATCCATAATTTTGATCATTATTAATTAAACGAATATTAATTTTATCATTAAAAATATTAATAATATCATCTAATGATTCTTCAGGATCATCATTAATAACTACTACTTCAAATTTAGATTTATTTGTAGTTTGATTAGATAAACTTCTTAAACATCTATGTAACCATTCTTTTTGTTTATAACAACATACCCCTACTGTTATTTCATACATAATTTTAGTGTTGTTTTAAGTGCTTTTTCTTGACTTTCTATTGTACAACCGGCTACATGAGGTGTAATAATTAAGTTATCATGAGCCAAATTCATTTGAAATAAAGTTTTCTTAAATTCTCCATTTTTGTCAAATGTAATTTTCTTTAATTTATCTATATTTTGTTCATTACATAAAACATCACAACTATAATATATGTCTTTATTTTTAATTAATTCAGCTATATCATTTTCATTAACAACCTCACCTCTAGATGTATTTACTACAATTAAATTATTTTTTAACCCTTTTAAGAATTTTTTATCAACCATACTAGTAGTTTCAGGTGTAAGATAACAATTTATTGATATAATATCTGGATTGATTTTAACTAATTCATCTAATGAATTTATTCTTTCTTCTTGTAATTTAATATCAAAAAATTCAGAATCAATATATGGATCATACCATCTAACATTCATACCAAATGCTGAGGCATAGTTATATATCTTTTTTCCTATTCTACCATAACCAATTATAACTAATGTTTTATCATGTAGTTCATTAGATCTTAAATATGCTTCATTAGATGGCTCTCTCCAAGATTGAACATGTTCGATTGAAGTACTAAATTTTCTAAATGCATTCATTATATGTAACCAAGTAAATTCAGCTGATGCTGTTATAGATTCTAATCCTTCTCTATCATCAAGAAGACAAAAATATTTAATATTATTTTCATCTAAATAATCTGTATCCATATGGTTAACTCCAGTTGACGGGGTACCTACTACTTTAAGATTTTTAAATTGACTAAAATATTCTTTATCTAAGAATCTATCTACTCCAGGATTAACTATAAGACACTCAGGATCATTAGATAAATTAAGGTCTTTTATTATATTTTGATCCATAAAATCATATGGACATTCTAATTTTACTTTCATTGTTTTCTTTCTTTTAATAAAACTTCAGCTAATTTAAAGTCTAACATAGTATCCACATTTACAGAAACTTCTTCATCCATAATATAAGCAATACATTCATCCCCATGTCTTGAAAAATCTTCAACTATACAATCTCTTGTCATAGAATAGATAGCTCCATTTCTTATATAACATAATTCTAAATCTTGTCTTCTACTTGCTTCTCCTTCAGGATATTCACTACAAAAATCTTGTAATTTACCATCAACTAATCTTTTCATTCTAACAGGGTGTTTATCTTGCATTTGTACAACAGATGTAACACTATCTGCTCCTGTTGATATTAGTTTTTGGAAGGCCTCTTTAATATGAGATGAATTTCTAAGTGGTGCTACACATGGTAATTCTATAACATAATCATATTTAATATTATATAATTTCTCACATTCTAAAACAGCATGTTTAACACAATCTCTAGATAATACAGTATCTCCTGATAATTCATCAGGTCTTATAAATGGGATTTTTGCGCCATATTCTTTAGATACCGATGCTATTTCGGGAGAATCTGTGCTTACTATATAATCGGTGAAAATACCGCTATCTAGTGCACTTTCTATAGTGTATGCTATTAATGGTTTTCCATCAATAGGTTTTATATTTTTTTTAGGGATTCCTTTAGAACCCCCTCTTGCTAATGTTAATCCTAGTACATTCATATTTTAATTTTCTTGTTTTGTGAAACACCAACGTTCATGATCTTCTTGAGTTACATAATATTCAAAATAACCTTTTTTATCTTTAAAAAATTCTTCTATAGCTATTCTAGCTCCTGGGTATTTATGAGAATAATATTCATCAAATACAATAACTCCATTATTAACTATATTTTTATATAAATTATTAAGACATGTTAAATAACTTTCATATAAATCACAATCTAAATGTAATAAGCTTATTTTTTTATTAAAATTAGGGGTAGTATCTAAAAATATTCCTTTAACAAGAGTAACATTAGAAAATTGTTCTGTATTTTTAAAAATATTATTTATCTGTTCAAAATATTCCCCTTCTAAATGGTCTAAAGACTTAAAGTTTTGTGTTCTGGCTTTTGCTTTTTCTAAATGATCTAAAGAAATTAAATTGTTTTGATATAAATCATTAAATCTTTCAGGAAGATCATTTATATGGTGTTCTGAAATAGGAAATCCTTCAAAACTATCCATTCCATATATTTCCTTATTAATGTAAAACTGTTGACAGTATGAGGCTACAGGAAGTAAAGTATTTCCCTCAAAAGTACCACATTCAACATAAGCTCCCTCTGTGTTTTTTAATTGTTGAATTTTATCTAATAAAAGATATGTATTATTTGATGGAGATATATTGAAATTATTATATACTTGATTTTTAATAAACTCACAATTATCTAAATGTGTTTTAGTAAATTCTTTTTTTAATACTGTCATTATTTTGTTTTTGTGTATATTCCTTCTAGTTGGTTACCATATTCTCTTAATAACTTTAATTCATTTAAATCCATAGAACCAATATGATCATTTCCTATGTCAGATCTATTTAATGTAAAATGTTTTTCTATAACTTTAGCTCCTAAAGATATATTATGTAATGCATAAGCTATCCCATAAGAATGATCACTTAAACCTACTATTTTATCGTCATAATTAAAGTTTTCTAAATATGAATAACTAGTAGGATATTTAGAAATACAATTTAAATATTTTATATTAGATCCTTTAAAAGGTAAATTATCTCCCTCCCAAAAACCTAACGACATATAAACTGGTTTTTTAGTTTTTATAACACTTTCACACAATTGTTTTTCTTTAACAACTGTTCTACTAGCTATTTTATATAAATTTACACCTATATCTTCGCACCACTCCAATTTTTCTTCGTCAAATACAGAAGCAAAAAATTCTATATTATAGTAATCACATATTTCTTTTAATGTTTTAACTTGTTCAAAAGTAAATTCATTTTTCTTTCGGGATTCATCCCCAAAAACTCTAACCGAATCATATAATTGAAATTTAGCATAATCAGCACCTCCTATTGAGGACTGTCTAATTAATTCTTCCATTTTCCTAAAATCACCATTGTGATTTATCCCTATTTCAGATATTATCTTCATAACCTTTTATTTTTATTTATTGTAAAAAAATGACTTAATGTATCCAAAGAGAACCTAAATTATCTAAAAAATTGTTTTTTTGTTTAAGTTTAAGTTTTAATTCTTTAAGTTCTTTTTTATGGCCTTTAATAACCCATCCATCTAGATAACCTTCATGAGCTAACTCACCTTCTAAATATTCAATTCTTTTTTTTAATTTTTCTTGTGACATATTATTAAATCTTTTTCGTATGTGTTTAATGAATTAATTGTTATTTTTAAATTACCTAAATTAAAAGTTCCTATTTCACCACTATCTTGTATTATTGGAGATAATTGTTGAATGTATCCAAAATCTTGTTGAGTAAATGTTTTACCATCTATCTCTACTGTTATATCTTTCCCCCCATTAAACCAAGGTTCTAGGGCCTCTTCTAAATTAGGATTTGGATTATTAATTATTATAGATTTTTTATAAACAGGATGTATTATAGGTTTCATTAATGGTGTGTGATTAACATTTTGACCCCATTTACGAATAAATTCTAGAGTAGATGCATTCATATCTTTTTTCCATTGTTCATGGCGTTCTTTATCACCATCAAAGCTGCCCGCACCCCTACCTGTTAAATGGTATACTAATGAGTTCCAAGGTTGAATGAACTTAAAACCGTCTAAATGCATTCTGTTAAAAACGTCTGAGTCTTCTCTACATGAGTGCATTTTAGGATCATGTCCCCCTAAAGCTAAAAATTCATCTTTATACATCATCCAAGGTGCAAATATACCTTCTGTTGTTTTTGTTTCCTTTAATTGTGAATCAACATAATTATCAAATTCATCTTTTTTAAATTCTTCAGGCCACATACCAAAATCAAGTAATATTTTTTCACCCCCATTAGGGTGAATTGGTGGTTCAACACGAGTTGAACATACTATTGTTTTTGGTTTTAAATGTTTAAAAGCATTTAAATCAGCATCTTTACCTAACATCATATCTGCATGAAATATCATAAAAATATCTGTTGTTGATTTTTCAATACAAAAATCATATGCCATTCCTATACCATATAGTTCTTCACCTAATTTAGGATTTACATAATATTGTAAATTAAATTTATCTTTTACTTCTTCTAACCATTTAATAGTACCATCTTCATCACTATCAACAAATATTATTATGTCATGATCATTACGAAATGCATTTTTACGAATTGATGGTATACATGTTTTAAGATATCTTAAATTTGTTTTACTTGGTATACAAAATGTTATTTTATCCATGTTGGTTTATTATTTTTGAAACTCTTTTTATATCATTTTCAGTTAGATCTAAATGTATAGGCAATGTTAGTAATTGGTTAGAAAATTTATGAGCATTTGGACAAGTACCATGAGCATAATTATACATTTTATATGTTGTATTATCAACATAATGTACACCAGGATATATATCTTTTCCATATAATATATCTATTAATTCTTCTCTTTTATTTTCATCTACTCTTATTTGAAATAAATGTTTTGAGGATTTTGATACATACCAATTATCCTCTACTATGTTTATATCACTATTTAAATATTTGCGATATAAAGAACTAACATAATTTCTATAATCGTTATCTTCATCTAAATATTGTAGTTGAACTAATCCTATAGATGCCATAATTGAATTACCATTATATTTAAATCCTATATTAGGAACATCATATTTCCATTTATATGATCCCTTAGTACTTCTTGAGTATGTATCTTTATCTATTCCTAACCATGATAATTGTCTTACTAATTTATCATCTTCGTCATCCTTAAAACATATCATTCCACTATCTGCTGTTGGTAGATTTTTAACTGCTTGAAAACTAAAAATAGTAACATCGGCTTCTTGTCCTACATGTTCTTCAGTTATAGCAACACCATGATGTATTTTTTTAATTTTAGTACCTGCCATATGAGCAGCATCTAATATTAATTTAAGATTATGTTTTTTACAAATATCTTTAATTTTCAGTAATTCCCCGGTATTACCCCCTATTCCTACAAACATTACTGCTTTAGTGTTAGGTGTTATTCTAGATTCAACAGATTTAGGATCTAAACATAAAGATTCATCTACATCTGCAAATACTGGTTTTAAATTTTCATACATTATAGCATGATTAGTAGAAATAAATGTTAAGGGTGTAGTTATAATTTCACTATTATTGTCCCACTTATATTTATTTTTAAATAAATTTAATGCTAAATGTAATCCTACTGTATTAGAAGAAATAAAATGGGCATTAGGAAATTTAGTATATTGTTTCCATGCGTCTTCAAATTCTGTTGTTTTGAAGCCTATACCTGTCCATCCTTTATCTAGACATTCTTCTATTACACTTAATATTTCTTTAGTCCTAAATTTAGGCTTTAGTACGTTTATCTTCTTCATATTCATATCCATCTATTAAAAATTCTTGAGGTATATCAAAAGGTTTAGTTTCACTGTCCTGAGGTAAGTCTATATTACCTCTTCCACACTCAATCATCCATTTTGATCTTCTATATATATTTGACAACCACTTAAAAGAATCTTGTCCAAAATATTTAGAAAACTTATATGCGTTTAAATAAAGTGAAGTATTTCCAAAAGGATCAGTTAGTAAAAAATCGGTTCCGTCTTCTTTAGTTCCTTCACATAGGGGAACATTTACAAATTCAAAACCATTAATTAATTTTATATGTTTCCATCTTGTAGCTAAAAAACTACCTCTAATGGATAAACAATTTACTGTTTCATCAAACATATGTTGGTTTTCAGGTCTAACATAATCTACCCATCTATGCTTTGAATATTCTTTTGTATTTGGATTTGTACTTAACCAATAACTTAATCTAGCTTCTTCAGAAGGAGTCATATTATAAGGATAATTAAAACCATTGCCAATTATTTTAATTTTATCATCTGATAAATGTTCTGTACACGCTTCTATAAAGCCCCAATCTTTAATAACCATATCATCTTGTATACAAAATACAAAATCTTCATCATTAAATTCTAATTCATTAAAAGCCTTATTATAAGCTCCCCACTCTAGTCCTACATTTTCATATAATTTCCATTGGAAATTATCTTTTACTAAATCAATAGGTTCTTTATGACAGGCCCAAAATATATCAATATTATCATTACTGTTGTTAAGAAATATTAGTCCTTCAATAAATTCTGTTACATTTTCTCGGTGATCAAACTCATCATACCACCACCCACATATTATTATTTTTATATTGTGTTTCATATTTGTTTTATTATTATTTAATATATGAAAATAATCTTATATATCCAAAGAATATTTGATTTTTTTCCTTTTATTGATTAATTCTATTAGAAGTTCCATCTACTATTTGTAAAGGTATGTAAAAATCATGTTCATCTCTTTCAGGTAATTTACCATATTTTTCAATAAATCTTTGAGTACTTCTTTGTTCAATTTCTGCTAAATTAACAGGTCTAGTAGTTAAATTATCATCGGGAAACCTACTTGCTCTAGAAGCGAAATGATATACCATAGATTTAGAAGTTAAAACAAATTTATAATTTTCATTAATCATTCGGATAAATAAATCAGCGTCTTCCCAATATGCAGGAGCAAATCTATCGTCATTACCCCCAATATAATCCCAATCTTCTTTTTTAATTAACCCAGATACTCCTTCACTCTTTCTAATTTCAAAGTCATTCATTTCTGTAAACTGTTTAGACCAGTCTAAAAAATATTTTTCATCAAAATTATGGTGGTATTCTCCAAACTCATCCATTGGTACTATTAATGTTCCTGATCTGCTATCTTCATTAAATATGTTAGGTTGTACTCTATGGCTAAATACCATCATACGTTGATTTAGGTTTTTTTCAAATATTCTTAATAATTCAAGATCCCAATTATGACTTACATAAAAATCAGCATGTAAAAAATTTATAAATTCTGTTTTTACTTTTTTAGCACAAAAATCCATACCCCCTCCTATACCACGAGGTATTTCATTTTTCTCTATATAATATTCAAAATTCCATTTTTTATCATTTTCTTTTAGCCATTCATCTGTTCCATCTTGACAATTTTCAGCATGAATAATTAGAGGTGCGTCTAGAAAGTAACTATTTTCTCTTACAGATTTTATAGCTAATTTTAAATAATTTAAATTATTAAAAGATGATATACAATTAGTTATAGGACTAAATTGAACTTTATTATTAATAATAGGTGATTGGTATTTTATAGTTTTTGGAAAAATATATGATTTATGCTGTTCTCTTAAATCTTTATCTAAAATATAACATAAAAAGAGTTGATCTTTTCCTTGGTATGTGTGATTATAAAAACCATTCTTTATAAATGTTTTATAAGAAGATGGATTATTTATGTTAACTATAGCTATATAAATCCCAATATTATAATGGTTATTTTTATTATTTAATTCTATTAATTTACTAATTAATTGTGTACCTATATTTTGTCCTTGAAATTTTTCTTTTATTACTATAGAAATTGAAGCTGTTTGTTTATTGCCTTCTATCATTTTAACTCCTACAGGACCTAAGTCTTTAAGTATATTTTCTGTATCTTTAGGTACTCTAAGGTTTGTTTGAATTAGTCCCACTATTTCATTATCTATTTTTATAACATTAGCTAATAACTCAAATGTGTCTTTTGCATTTTGGCATGTTTCCCAATATTCTTTTTCGTTTTTTATAACTTTATTTGTTTTATTCCCCATGTAATGCATATTATAGTCTAATGACCAGGTATCTCTTTCGCTTTTTAAAGAATCTGTAAATTCTTTAAATTCATTAAAGGGAATATTATATAAAGGTATTAAATCGGTTAATTGTTTCATAATTTTATTCTTTGTATTGATTTATGTGCTGGATTTCTATCTGATATTATATTTAATTCTACTTCTTTAGATAATAACCATTTATTTAAATATTCTGTAGAATTTACTACTGTGTTTACTTCGTGAAAATTCATTGGGGTAGGAGCATATGCCATTTTGTCTGATGTATCTTCATAAAAATGATCTTGCCACACGTCTTCATATTTATCTCCTTTAAATTTACTAATATCTCCTATATCCCATCCTAAAGTTACTATTTTTTTAACCCCAAGATATAAAGCTAAATGTATAACTGTTTCATACATTATACCTGGACCATACATTCTATCCATAGTTTTATCTAAAGTATAATCATCAAAATTTAATTTACCCGCTTGTGATTCATTAATTCTTTTAACTATATCAGATTCACGATTCCCTATAACAGGTAACATTAACTCACATTTAAGGTTATTTTTAAGTATCATTTCAGGATGATATTGTTCAAATACTTCCCATACAACTATATTATTAGTGTTATTGTAATCATAAGGTTGAAAATTAGTAAAATTTAATACATGAAAATCTACTATTTCTTTTAAAATATTAAAAGATTGTTTAATACTAATTACTAATTTATCTTTAAGTTTTTCTTTTAAATATTCTTGTGTGTAATTTTTTAAAGATGGACCTGCAGATACAATATAACATGTCTCATCCTTATATGAATCCTTTAATAGTTTTAATCTATCAGGGATATTTTCATATTGGTTGATATTATTTATTAAATTAAGTGTGTTTTTATGCATTATTTAAAAAATTTAATGTAGAGTCCCAATTTTCAAATCTATATCCTTTATCATCTATATAAATTACTGCTCTTGGTTTTTCACAAGTTATTTCATGTATATAATGTAATAAATTATGTTTGGATAGCCAATCTTCTATTAATTCTTTTCCAGATTTTTCATTAATAAGAGGTCTATCTGGTTTTACTTTACATGTAAAAATAACTATTTTATATTTTTTACTTAAATTTTTTAAAGCACTTTCAACACCCTCCATAGGTTCATCATAAACAGTACCATCATAAAATCCTTTACTATTTTTATGTATTACACCATCAAAATCAATTGCAATTTGATTATTGTTTTCAGATGATTGTTTATTATTGTAACTTTCAAATTTCATATTTTTCTATAACTTTTATATCTTCTGGATAATCTACCGCATAAGATACTTTATTAACTTCCATCATTTTTACCTTAATACCTTTTTCTATACAACGTATAATTTCAATATCCTCATAATTTTCAAGAGGTGTTTTTTTATCATCATAAAATTGGTGGAGTTGATTTTTACTAAAGGCATAAATACATACTTGTTTCATTACATTATTTACTTTAGAATCTTTAGAACCAGGTAATGGGTTTCTACTTGAATATATTAAATTATTTTGTAAATCATAAATAATTTTTGGTATTTTTTTATCAGAAGGATCTTCGTCTTTATGTAATTTAGACATACAGTTAATAACATAATCTGAATTATCTTGTTTTAACTTAATTGCTTTTTTAATATCATCAGGGTCTATCATAGGTTCATCACCTTGCACATTAACAAAGATATCTGCGTTTATTTCATATGATGCTTCGGCTACACGATCTGTACCTGTTAAACATAAATCTGATGTTATTACTACATTATAACCTGCTTGTTTTACTATATTAGCTATTTTAGAGTTTTCTGTAGCTATATAAACATTTTCTTTACTTACAGCTTGTTCTGCTTTTTCAGCTACGTGTAAGATCATTTCTTTACCATTTATTTTAGCCAATGGTTTACCTGGGAATCTAGATGATTTATATCTAGCAGGAATAATAACAACTGCACGTTGGTGTTTTAAACTTTCTAATTTGGATTTATCATAAAGATAACATTCTGATAAATTATCAGTAGCTTCAACTAATTGTTTATTAGATAAATTAGATTGATTTAAATCTTGCATGTATAAAGGATGGATATGTTCTTTACCTGCTTTATGGTATAATGCATTAGTGCCCCACCCATAATATTTTTTCATTTTATTAAATTCATCCATACAATCTAATAATTCTGAATTTATTTCACCTCTATGCGTTAATAATTGTTCTGTAGTAACATTACCTACACCACGACCCATACCTGTTAATGTTCCATCTATATAATTAGCCCCTTGATTGATTGCTTCCAAACAGTTTGCAAATGCTAACCCCATATTATCATGAGTATGAATACCATTTATAGATTTATTCTGCAAAATACGTTTAACATCTTTAGGATAAAGTGCACCATAACTGTCTGCTATATATATTGCTATAAGATTTAGATTTTTAGTTATATTAGTGTATTCTTCCACTTCATCTTTTAAAGTTTTTGAAATAGCCATTAAATTACATGCTACATCATATCCTAAATCCTGTAGTATTTTTACTATTTTAGGAATATATTGTATTTCATTATATTTAGCCGCTACTCTACATACTTTAAATACAGATGATGGTTTAATAATATCCTTAATTAGAGAAATATTTACTTCATTATCCATAATATAATCCTTTACATCAATCATAAAAGCTAAATCTGCATTGACTTTAAAATTAATTATAGATGAAATAAATCCATCATTACATTTTCTGTAGGGGCCTCCTATAACAGGAGATTTATAACCTAATTCTATTATATCTACACCATTATTATCTAAAGATTTTACTAAAGATTTTACTAATTTAGGATTAAATTTCCAATCAGTATAATAACCACCATCTCTAAGGGTGCAATCTAATATTTTATAAGCCATTATATTCTATTTTTAAATTTTTGTAATTCTATATTATAATTTATAGATGAATTATCTCTCATATCATTTTGATTATTTTTTCTAATAAAAAAATCATTCATACTATAAGTTCTATAGACTCTATCTTCTTTTACAATAATATCATTTAAAATGTATTGTTGTATATTGTAATTTTTTTCTCTTAAAATATTAGATGCTTCTGATATGAAAGTATCATCTAACCCATAATGACCCAAACTATCAGGTATATCTATTAATTCAAGTAAATTTTTACTAAAAACATTAAACCACCCACCCCCAAACTTAATATAGGGAGATTTTAATAATTTAACATCTGTTGGTTCATGTTCAAATACTTGGTATGGATTTTTTAACCATTGTTTATTTTCTCTAGGTATATTTCTATAATTTGGATGTGATATTACATCCCAACTACTATCCCATAATTGAAATAATTGAGGGGTTATTATATAATATTCTGATTTAGTTTCACTTATAGCTTGTTCTATATAGTATAAAATGGTTTCTGGAAATATTAAATCTGTGTCTAAGTATATTATATGTGTAGCTTCATCATTACTTCTTATTGCATTTCTTCTTACTGTATTACATCCTGTTTGTTCATAAGATATCTTATTCTCATTAATGAAAGGACTTTTTTCAAATAATAAATTAAATTTTTCTATACAATATTCTTTACTTAATTTAGATTTATCCCAATCTATATCTTCATTAGATATATTTAAATTAAAATCTAATATGAATTTTTTAGGATCAATAAAACGAGAAGATCGTTTTAATTGATCTATAATCCACATAACTTGATCTAATTCAGTGGGTAAACAATGTAAAACTATTTTTATCATAAAGATTCGTATAATTTATTTTGGGCTTCTTGTCTTCCTATACTTTTAGGATGATATAAACACCAATCCTCTTCCATTGGTAATGCTCCTTTTGTAGATACCCCAATTATTTGTTCATGTACTTTATTTTGCCATTTAATTTTTGAAGAATTTTGTATGATTCTTGTTTGGTAATCTGGCCAATTAACCCAACCCTTTTCGTTTACATTCCAACGCCACTGATTAACATGTTCTTGAGTTAAACCACTTACAGTATTGACTCTAGGAACTAAAAACATTTCTGTTGTTGGGTTAAGTTCTAAAAGTGATTTTAAATTTGTAATTAAAGATTCGTGTGGTAATTCATCTGCATCAATTTGAAATATCCAGTCACCTGTACATTGGTTTTTTAAATTATTTTTAAAATTTGAAAAGTGACCATTTAAAGAAAATTCTATAACTTTTATATGTGTGTATCTAAATACAGGTGCTTTAAATGTATCAAGTACTCTATATACTTCAGGTGTAGTATTTCCTTTATCACATTGAACTACTATTTCATCATTTTCATCTATATGTTTTATTAAAAATGATAATAATTTTTCTAATTCAGTATATTCGTTACATACTGGAATAGCATAACTAATCTTCATCTTTTACTTCAATTGCTTCTTTAGTAAACATTCCTAAATCTTCAGCAGCATCCATAAAACATAATTTTTCATAACGTTTTAAATTTTTCATATCCATTTTTTTAGTGTAAAATTTTCCAGGATTACGTGGATCTGGATATTTATCTTGTTCTGTTTTTGGGATAGAGATTGCCTTAACTACTGTCCACCCCCAATCATCTGTATTTTTAATTGGTTCAGGAAATATCATACCTTTTTCGGGCATTGTAATAGCTGTGGGAAACCAAGCCAAATCATTATGATCTTGTCTTAAGTCTTTAATTAAATCTGCAGTTAATTCTAATGTTTGGTTAAGTGCTTCACTGTCTTTAGTCATTGTTGTGTTTGATGTAAAACCACAAGTCATACATAACCATGTTGTTATTGGTCCCTCTTGTGTTTTAAATTCTGATTCATAACATGCGTCGCTATTACAACACGGGCATATTACTAATTTATCTCCTATTTGTTCCATTATGCTTTAAGTTTTGGTAATTTTAATTTTGGTAATTCAGTTTTTGATTTTTTAAGTTTTGGTAATTGTATTTGTTGCATTTGTGGTGCAGCTTCTACTTTGGGTAAAAATGTACTTAATTTTTCAGTCATTTTGTCAAAACTCCAATTATCTTTTAAATATTGTGTTTGTTTGCGTGATTTTTCTAAATATCTTTTGTAATTTTTAAACACATCTTTCATAGCTCTACTTGCTATATCTGTGTTAATATTAAACCACTGAGATTCTTTAAGTAAAAATTGATTAGCTGATGATGGATGTACTTGTTTAAGCTCACCACCAATTAATACATTATAATCTGGGTGTATAAAATCAGTATGACCACTCCAATTAGATACAATTGTTGGTTTACCTGTAATTGCTGCTTCAGCTAATGGCCTACCATAACCTTCACCTTTTGTAAATGATATAAATGATTTTACTTTAGGATCATTATTTAACTGGTTCATTTCTTCATCAGTCATTTCACCATGTAAGAGATAAATATTTGGCAATATACCATTAACTTGATCTTTAATATGGTTAATTTGTTTTAAAATATGTTCTCTATCTAATAAAGAATAATTAACTGTGTTTGTTTTTAAGATTAATGCTGGTTTTTTCTTTCCCATACCTTTAAAAGTTTCTAAAAAGGTTTTAATCATTAATCCTGTATTTTTTCTATCTTCCCCAAATGCTCCATTTAACCAATGCCCTGTATAAAGAAAACAAAAATCTTCTTTAATACTATCAAGAAATTTTGAACTTTGTGGGTTTTTATTATATTTACTTAGATCTAATCCTTCAAATAATATTTCAAGTGGTTTTTCTATTTTAGCTGTACCTACTACTTTATTTGTTTTTTTATCTCTTTTTTCAAAATTAGTAGCTAAAGCTACATTTTTAGAATGTTTAGAACTTACTAAATTTAAATCCATTTTATTACTTCCTTCAATAAATTCTCCTGGATATATAGTTGTTTCAATACCCGCAGAAATACCAACATTAAATTTTCCTACTGGTTGAAATTCATTAGGTACAGTAATTTGCATCCAAACATCTGGTTGTTGTGGTAATTGACCTGTAAAACGTTGTCTTAGGGGATCATTTGGCGATAAAAAATTCCAAGGACAATCACCCCATCTTTGTGGCATAATTTTAATATCCCATTCTTCCCCCTTTACTTGTATAAGGGATTTTACAAAATCTCTTGATCTTGCTCCATAACCTGAAAATGTGTCAATTGGACACGATACTACGCATGTTGGTTTCATATTGATTTTATTTCTTTTAAAAATTCTGGTGTTAAACTAATGGGTGCTGGGTTGTAATTATTTAGCTTTGTACTATCATCTACTTTAGTAACTGTAAAACGAGGTTGTGGTTTCCACTCTTCAAATAAATTATCTATATTATCTATAAATCCTTGTCCCATTCTTTTTGCTGTAAATCCTGATTCATTTGATAATACCCATTCTCTACCTGCTGTTCCTCTTCTATGTCTTTCTTCAGGACCCATTTTATATGTTTTCATTAAAGCAATTGCTGCGTCTTCAACTGAACATTGACTTGCAAAAATATAAGGTGTTTGAGGCGAACCCTTTACTGAACGTGTTTTAGGGAATATTGGTATTGCCCATTCACCACATTTTTTATATTTACCATCTGCGTTTGAGGGATGTTCAGTTGAAAAATCAATCCAATCGCCATTCTCATCTTCAAAACGCATTTGATCTTGCATACCACCTTGTACTGGTGCTATAATCATTCTACCTGCTGTTAATGATTCAGTTAAACCTAATCCCCAACCTTCATTGTCTGTCATAAACATGTGTGCATCTGAACAATTATATAAGTAATTTAATCCTTTATCATCAAAACGTTCTTCAATAATTTTTACTTTATGGATTTCTGGATCACATAAACTATCAATTACTGCATTTAAATCTGTTCCGTGTTCAAATGTAGCTTCTGTTTTCATTAATAACATACAACGTTTTGCTTTTTCAACTGGTAGTTGATCTAAGAATGTTCTCCAAGCTAAAATTATGTCTGATTGGTTTTTTCTTCTAATATTTCTAGAAAGATGTAATACTACAAAATCTTTATCTTCTCCTAAAATTCTTTCTTTAAATGCTTCAAATTCAAAATCATTTACTACTGGATAGTATTTTTTTTCATCAATACCATGAGGTACATATTTTACACGTCCTGGTTTTGGGTGGTCTCTAAGTACATTTTCAACTAAATTTTTAGTTTGTTTAGAAATACAAAGTAACATATCATCCGAACGATAGAATTCTCTATTCCACATTGGGTAAGGTAAATCATCCCATATAGTATAAAAAATTAATGGACATTTCTGTCTAATTTCATTTTCCATAGCATATAGCCATACCCAATAACGTGGATCTGTAAAATGTACTATAGCGTCTGGTTTTTCTTGAACTATAATATTTCTTAACATAACTGGATTACCATAACCATCAGCTGCTATTACTTTAACACTTGAATCTGATAAACCTCTTATATTATTTATATCACCTGATACATCAAATGCTTTTCCTGATTCTGGGTGTTTAACAGCTCCCCCCAAATTAACCCAATTATAACGATGAGCTGTATTTATTATTACTTCTTTTGCCATATTACCTACACCTGAATGTGTACGAATATCGTCAGAAAGCATTAATATTTTTTTACGCTGATCCCTTGGGACATAACCTTTTTCCATATAACCTTTTTTTTAATTTATAAACTACCGCTTATTGTTAAGTCGGTATGATTGTGTACCTTTTTTCTAAATTCTTCATCTTCTAAGTATAAATGTACTGCTCTATTTACTAATTTTTGTAAATTAAATTTATATCTAATTGATGATACCTTAAAGTCTTCAAACAAATGATCTACTATTTTTACACTTGTTAATTTTAAATTGTTTTTTGCCATAATATTATATTGTATATTCACATATACATATATAACTAATTAAAAAACCTATTAAGATTATCAGGAATATTTACTCCCCTTCTTCTTGCGTGTTTAGCTGCTTCTTCTAAGGGAACTTTTAATTCTCTAGGTAGTTTAATTGGTACTTCTTTTTCTATTATTTTTTCAACTTCAACTGTTATCTCTTTTATTGGTGTTATGGATTCTACTTCTTTATCTGATAATACATCATCTTCATAATGTAAACCATCATTTCCATTTTGACCAATTATATCCATTCTCTTTTCCTCATCTGTATATAAAGAAGATCTATAAACCTCGTAATCTTTAGGGTCCCTTGCAATTCCTTTTACTTGTGCAAAAGCCATGTTAGCTGCTACAACCATTGCAATAGCTAGTGGATCGAATACAAAAATAATTAATAACATAAACCAGTTTACTATTTTTTCCATTGGTTGGCCTGTTAATGTAGCCATATATTTAAGTGGACCTAATTCACGCGCAGATTCGTTGCCTATTTGCGCGTCTAATACGCGTATATCCAATACAGATATGGAATCAGTGACTATGTCAAGATCGATTTTGGATGCGTTTAAACGCGATTCTAATAATTTACGCTGGCGAGACGAAGTTGTAGTTACTAACTGACCTGATTCTTTGTCTACATATTGTATTTGAGTGGGATTAGCTAATGCTGTAGTTAGTTCTTTAACTGTTAATTTTAAATCGTCTCTTGTTTCTATAAATCTAGTTCGTTTTTGATCTATAATTGCTACTTGTTTGTCTAAAAAATCTGATTGTGTGGCTGTTTCTTGATAAGCACCTGATAAATAACCATAAATACCCCCTGATGTAATTACCATCAAGGTAAAAGTTGCTAT
>Ga0209634_1000886_pt1 | contig 22651 bp, 27 predicted proteins | sample LinPmetageLP40_FD_184043 | JGI IMG/M metagenome (GOLD analysis project Ga0209634, IMG submission 184043) | Marine viral communities from the Pacific Ocean - LP-40 (SPAdes) (version 2) | ecosystem: Environmental > Aquatic > Marine > Oceanic | place: Pacific Ocean | collected 2010-08-26 | reverse complement strand
TAGTTAAATGATCCATATCCTCTGAGATAACAAAATCTACTAATCCAAGCTGACACAATTTTGAACTCACAAGGTCTGCTTCACAATTCCTTTTAATATATTTAATGTTCATAATATCCAAAAAGTATTTTAATTTACTAATGTCAGATGATCTTACATGAATAGATTTTTTTTTTGTTCTGGCTATTTCAAATACCAATTTTTTTTGTTCTGCCAACTTTTTATTCTTTTCATCAGAATTATCTTCGAGATTACTTATTTCTTGACTAAGATTTTTAAAAGATTCATTTAATTCGGTTATTTTTTCAAGCATCGCATTATGTCTATCCTTTCTATTATCGATAGTTTCTTTTTTTTCAATTGGTGGGGCACCATCAAACACGTAAATTGGTTCAATGTCATTTACAAGTAATCTGTTAATTTGTTCTAAAAATTCGTTTATAAAGTCATCTCCAGCCCGATACTTATATTTATACATAAACAGACTTGTATCGATTGCTGCTCGTGACTTGCGATTAGATGTTCTGTATTGTTTTCCAAGGACGTTTAGATTGCCCTTAGATATACTATCTGGAGCATATTCTTTTAAAAAAGCTGTTAGGTCTTTGATTCCCATAATGTATATATGAATATAATGTTTTATTACGCTTATGTAAATTTAAATAAAATCAATTTTAAAATTATTGCTAGGACAAATTATTTAGGTAATAATTATCTATAAATAAATCAGATTTATAATATTAGATTGGTATATACATTTAAATCCATTAAATACATTTAGATCCATGTTTAATTAAAATAATTCAAGACATTCTGAAGGTAATCTACGGTTATATACATTTGGTTCAATAAGTTCATTTATTAATATATCTAATTTGGTTTTACTTTTTTTAGACCAGTCAAAACATGTTATTATTCTATTATTTTCATACAAATATCGTAAAAAGTATAATACTCGTCCGAAACAGAAGCTGTCAATTTTATAGACAAATTCTCGATGTGTAAGTAACGGAAAATTTCGATTATACATTAATTTAAAATCATTTGCTACAATTTTAGGCAAAAATGGTGTATTACCATGAATTTTTAAATTTCGAGGTAAATAACCAGGTGTTCCACGCGTATGACTCACGTAATCATCAAACGGATATTTAGAGGCAAATCCAAAATCTATAATTTTGAAGTAATGTTTTGATTTCCTAAAATTTTTTATCCATCCTGATTTACAATTTACCATAATATTTTCTGGTTTGATATCTAAATGTGCTATTTCTTTACTATTTAGAAATGAAATCCCTTCAATAATATGTTTCGCAAATACAAGTATGTCATTATAAGAAGACCAAATGGACTCGGTTGGATTTTGTTCGATATCATTAAATGTATCCAATAGATCTTTATTACCACCATAATCTACAAAATAACCATAAAGATTACCTTTAAAAATGTTTAATTCATCTTGATTTACTACACCTTTTATAAAGTTATAAAAATCACTAGTAGGTTTAATTACAATAGCTAAATCATTTGGAATAATATAATAGTAATTAAAATTATCTATGGTTGAAATAATATCTACATATTTAGTTTCATCGTTCTGAGTTGTAATATTAGAAATTTTGAGGACTTTACCAGAATGTTTTCCAAATGTTCCAGAAAAAAATTTTTCACCCATAACAATCGAGGAACCTCCTGTTTTAAGAATAGAATCCATAGTTTTATTAGTATAATATTATCTATTTAATTATTTACAACCTCAATTTTTAAATTAACTTAACTATTAAATTTATAATTCAGTTAAGCTCATACGTTGATTATTAAATAATAAACCAGTTGCGAATTTTGTTTCAGAATATTTAATCGATTTCAATTTATTATTTACACATTTTGAATGATTCAATTTACGACAGCTTTTTTTAATTGACTTGCGTTTTTTTTCAGAAACAACATTTGTAGCTATAAAATTTAAATATACCTGAATTTGTTGTTGATATTCTAAATTTTCTAGCGAGTTTTTTATAAGAAGCTTGTATTTAGTTTTAGTTTCTTCACTATCGGATATTTTCAAATTAATACTATTAATAAAGTTTTCTTTTAGAAAATTAATTAATTGATTGAAATTTGCTAGTAAACTTGTCTTAATAAAAAAATATGATAATAAACATGAGGTTTGTCTAAAATTGTTAGTATAATCTTCATGTAAATTATTTCTATCATTAAGAATAAAGTTATCTATATGGTGATAATTATAATGATATAGTATTTTCGCGCATTGGAAAAGTCCAAATAATATTTCACGAGCTAATAATTCCATTGCTAAATCCATTATTTTAGATGTTGAAATATTATTTCCTTGAATCTCTAAAGCCAAAAGTTCGCAATGGATCAAAATAGTAATTGTTTCAGTATAAGATTCATTCGGGATAAATTCTATAGAATTTGAAACATTAAGAAAGTCGGCAAGATTGATATCTAAAAGATGAAAGTCTAAATAGTAAAAATGTATTAATTCGTGAATAATTAATTTATCCATTTCTTCATCGCGAAAAATCACGATATTTTTATTACCAGAATGATAAAAAGTAGTGAAACCGGAATTTACATTTTCGGTATCTAATGTTATATCTCGCATCTTTGGAAGTTTTTTTTTTAAATTAAATAAGAATAAATTCATATTTAAATTTTCGGTTTTACTACAGGAACTTTCCTGAAAAAATAAAATAACAAATGATATGCGTGTAATAATACGTTTGATTCTTTTATGTAATTTGCTTCGTTGACTTTTTAAAGAAAAGTCCTTTGCTAAACAGTGAAAGCAAACATCGATATTCGTATTACATATTTTGAACTTGACAGATATAGAAACTACACATTCATTCATAGCTAATGTTGAAAATCTTTTTGAAGAAAATCTGCTTTCAATATAATCTGGCATCGGATTTTTGTTATTTATAGCGGTTATTTTACTATTAGGTACACCATTGTCTAATATTGATATACTTTCTATTTTAAATGGACTATAAATATCTTTTTTAGGATTACTAAATAACTGAACCACATTTTTGTCAACAAAGTCTTTAGCTTTATTATAATGACTAATAATTCTTTGTAAAAATATAGTTTTATAATCGTTATTATGCGATATTGATTTTAAAATTTTATTTTTAAACACATGTGATTTAGTTGTTTTATTAACCTTATTAAATTCATTAACCAAACTTCTACTATAATATGATAGATTACTATCAATAGATTTAGTTAAAGATACCATTACTTATATCTAATATTTTTTTATTATGATATAATATATGGCTAACGCTGGAGATTATTTGATTTTAGGTTTAATTATTATAGTTCAAATATGTTTACTTATAACTATATTCAACTTTGTTCATGCTAATACAGATGATAATTTAAAAAACAGAGTAATAATTAATATCTCTGAAGTGTTGACACTTATAGTTGTAACATCATTGGTTATGTATGTATCATTGCTAAAAATAGTTAGACAACCCGTGCTTGGATTTTTATTAGGATTCGCAATATTATTAATAGTTGTTGTATGGTCGGTATTTAGAATTGATATTATTAAGAAATTTTTTGATATTGACACAGGCTTAGAAGTTAATAATGATGACTCGATTAATGTTATAATTCCATCAGATACACCAAAAAAACAAAATGTGGTAATAACACAGTCCGCAACTAAGATAGAAACTAGAGAACCAAAACAAAGATCAGAAAAAGATTTTGTTGTATTTAGCAAATATATAGATAGATCTAAAGAAAATAATTTTAGCTTTAATAATCTTTATCCAAATTATGGAGATATGGCGGAAGCACATAGCATCGGTCAGCAATCTCGCGATTATAGCGCATACAATGGATATCCAGATGATCATATATGTAATGGTTGTGGTTGTTTAAGAAGAGAAGATGGATATAAATTTTGTGGAAAATTTATTCCAGGAATGGGAACAATCGGATGTAGTCCAAGATGGGGTTGTTTAAATTGTCGTGATTGTGAAGAAGGTACAAATACTATACCTAATAATGGTAGCACAAGTCCAGCCAGCGAAGATGATTACACCTGTTTAAATTGTAAATGTCATGATACTGATGCTGGATATATCTGTGGTAAAGTAGATAGAACTGATGGATATGTTCATAAATGTGATAGTTCATGTCCAAAATGTGATCGTTGCTATGGTGCGGATGGAACTGGTCGTAGGGGTGGATTTATTACAGTTGATCCAAATACAAGTTTAGATAATGTCAAGGTAGAATCCGATAATCGTATATTGGATTTATTAAGTTAAGTTTGAAAGGTTTTCTTAATGTATTATATATGAAAAACAGAATAAGTAAAAGATTTAATTCTCGAAGATCACACAGAAGATCACACAGAAGATCACACAGAAGATCACACAGAAGATCACACAGAAGATCACACAGAAGATCGGTCCTTCATAAGAAATACAGTAACAAATCATATAAAAGAAAGAATATGAGGGGTGGTTCATTGCCACTTTTTATTGTTTATGGAAGATTATCGTGCCCATACACTCGTGAAGCTTTAGATACACTTAAGACAAGTAATCAAACTAATAGTTTTTTCGATGTAGATGACTCTAATAATTTTAAAAGATTACAAGATTTAAAAGATAATGGTCGGGTTCCAAAAGATTATCAAACGGTACCTGTTATTTTACGGTCAAAAAAATTTATAGGAGGAATGTCTGAATTAAGCAAGCTCAATTTATAGAAAAAATTTGTTTTAGTATTATATATGATAAGTACTGGACATCATGTTGCCTTTGCAGTGATTGAGAGTATATACGTTATTTATATATTAAATTATTTTAAAACTCGATTTAGTTTAGCTCATCCTTTAACATATTTTGATAATAAATTATTATATCATCCTATAGGAACATCTAAAAAACCAATTTGTAATATTTGTAAATTAGGAAATTACGGAGCGTACATAATTTCACTTTTTGTATTGATTAGAATGATTATTTTGATACAGTTTAATGATCAACTAACAAAAAAAATGGTTAAAACTTTTAGTTACATAGTATTGGTTATTGTATTTATGCTTTCATTGCTAAATTTCAACGCATTATTATATTTATCCCCATATTTTATAGCTGAAATGATTTATTTAATAATGTTATAATACATTAAAAGTTTTTTTTTATCTGTTAATATTAATGAAACAAAGTAAATTAAATTTAGTTAATTTGGGGACAATATTTGTTCTATTACTTTCTATAATATTTTTAATTAAACTGATTGTTGATAACAAATCTTATAATTTAGAAGGTTTTAATAATTTAGATGAATTAATCGGTAATAATATGGAACAACAGCCGGAAAGAAAGAGACAGGAAGAGATTTTAAATAAAGCCGATAAAAGTATCTCATTAAGTAGAGATAAACAAGGAAAGTTACGATTTCAGAATGCGGACTCAGGAGGTGAATTGATGGAAAAATATCTACAGGATATTATTTTGAGCGATGTAGGTAATCCTAATAAGGTATTAGTAGATAATGATTCAAATCAGTTACCAACAGTAATAGAAGATAACTTACCACAATATAATCATGAAATGCGAATATTAACGAATTCAAAGATAGTAAAACAAAAGTATACTATGTCTGTATTAAAAAATAAGATAAAAGAATTAACAAATTCTCTTAAAACTATTGAACAACGTAAAGGCGAACTAAATGATTTAAAACTCCCAGAAAATGCTAAAATTTTGGCAATTTTGAAACAAACTTACGATAATCAATAAATTTTTTTAGCTAAAATCATTTTACATTTAATATTTGGTAGATATTCTAAATAACATTCATGCTGAATTTCTAAACGCGGATTTAAACTAACATGTTCAATATATTCTGAAATATTTTTTTCTTTGAAACTTTCTCTTAGTGTAAATATTATAATACCTGATTGTTTTGTATAATTTAAAAGAATATTAATCATTTTAAAAGAAACATGTCCTTCCAAAAATACTCCACAAGAAACTATTACATCATAAAAATCAGTATTTTCCATACTTTCATTAAATAAGTTTTTTTTCCAAATATTATTGTAAATATTTTTTGATTTACATATTCTAATCATTTCTTCTGATATATCAATTCCATCCAAATTAAAAAGTTTATTAGCAAACTTATTATGAATTTCAATACCAAGTAAGCCTGTACCACAGCCAAAATCTAGAATAGTTGGATTCGCAATTTTATTTAAATCTATATAATCATACAATTCATTTGATAGATTTTTTGGTCCTTTATATTCAAGATTTGTAACATAATCTTCATACGTATGAGCCCACTTATCGTATATTAATTCTTTATTCATTTCATCTTTTAATGAATTATTATGTAAATTAGAATCGTCTTTACTCATTTGTATATATTATCATTTAAATATTTAAATAACTGTAAAATAAAAATTTAATTTGTTTCAAATAGTGGGTGTTCTAGATCATATTAATACTTGACCTCTAGATCCTTCAACATATGGTCTTAGAGGTTACATTATCACCAAATAATTATAGATCATCATTGGAACTTAAATTATTAGGTTAGATCGTATAATACATTTTTAGCCGTATTGAATCTAATCATAAAAACAGTTGTCGTATGAACTAAACATTTAGAAAGAACTTGTGTTTTAGCTTGTAGATTTAATTGAGTATTTATTGTACCAGAAGGTATTAGTCTGATAACAATATCTATACTAATTGGTAATTTATTGAATAGTTGCAAAGTTTTTAATTTTCAAAGTTTCTAATTTTCAACACTTAAATTTAGTTGTGTCCCCCCCCCCGAATTTTAAAATATTAATTGGCTCATTTTATGCGATTTTTTTATTTTTATGATTTTTTATATTTTATAATTAATAAATATAATGATTTATTACCATAATATAACTTCAAAAATAGTGTTTTTATAAGAAAAAAAAAGTCGCAAAAAAAGTCGCAAAAAGTCGCAAAAAGTCGCAAAAAAGTCGCAAAAAGTCTGAAAAAAGTCGCAAAAAGTCGCAAAAAGTCTGAAAAAAGTCGCAAAAAGTCGCAGAAATTCACTTAAAAAAATATATAATTAAATTATATAGACCATAATGCCTTTATACACTTGTAAATCATGTAATTATTCCACAAAAAATAAGTCTGATTTTACAAAACATAATAAAACAAAGAAACATCGTAGTAAACTTTTAGTATGCGATAAAATACCGATAAGCGAAGGTGTGATGAGCCAAAATGAGCCGCAAATGAGCCAAAATGAGCCGCAAATGAGCCAAAATGAGCCAGTGAAATTAGTAAAATGCGATTTTTGCGATGAACTATTTTCATCACTTGCAAATAAACGTAGACATGAAAAATATAGATGTAAACATAATGATGATGTCCTTTTAAAGCTAATGAATGAAAAAGATAAATACATTAAACGGATGGAACTGGAAAAGAAAGAAATGGAAAAGGAACGACAAATATTGTATAAAAAAATAGATGAATTGATTAGTAAGGTGGGAAATACGTATAATCAAAATATAATACTTAACAATTTTGGAAATGAGGATTTAAGCCATATTAGTGATCAATTCAAAACTCAATTATTAAAGATACCATATATGATGATTCCTAAGATGATTGAAGAGGTTCATTTTAGCGATAAAAAACCAGAAAATAAAAATATCGCATTAACAAATAAAAAGGAAAATCGATTAAAGGTGTTTAAGAATGGAAAATGGGAGTATCAAAACAAGAAAGAGGTTATTACAAATTTAGTTGATAGCAAGTATAATACACTGGATAGTCATTATATGGAAAACGAAAATCAATTTGATAATTATAGTAAAGGAAACTATTTACAATTTAAAGAATATATGAATGAAGAAGATAAAGAATTTGTAGATGAGTTAAAAAATGAATGCGAAAATGTATTATTAAACAATCGATAATTTGTATTATATTTCCAATAATTATGTTAGTTTATAATATATGGTAAATAAGAAGCGAAAAACTAGTAAACACTCAAATAAACAAAAAAGTGATAATTATGCTCGCAATAATAAAAAAAAAAAGAGTAATCAAAATAATAGAAGAAGTCGTAATAGACGATCTCAAGTTAAATTTCCTAATAAAAAATTAACAAAAAAACAGAAAGCTAAAAGAGAGTTATATCTAGACAAACGCGATTATTCCCCATCACTAAGTATTAAAACACGGATAGATGAAATGGATGGACCGTTACATTAAATTATTCTTCAAAAATATGAAATCCTATTCTACAACCATTTTTCCGAACATCATCTGCTGCTGAATCGTTTGGAGCATAACCGCAGCATGTATATTTATATTCATTTCCAACTTGTGATATATATCCAGTATGTCTCTTACAACTAGTAGATGTATTGTCAAATAAGTTAAAACCAGTTTTACAAAGTGGACATTTTTTGATTTGTGAAGAAATTTTTTTGATTTCTTTATTAAAATCATCTTCATTACTTTCACTATCTAAATTATTTATATTTATAAATTTAGATTTTATAATACATTTACTACGATCATTTATTTGATTTATAAGCCATTCAGGTACACACCATTTATCTGCTAAACCAATAAGATAGTCAAGATTAGTCTTATAAACAATGAGTTTATTATATCGAAGTGAATCAAGAATACTTAAAACTGCGTTTTTTTCTTCCCAAAGAGTGTATTTAACTACATTATCCTGAGGTTCGTTGCTATGATTCGTAAATTTTACTAAAATATTAAGAAACCAATCAAAGTCTAAAACACTATCAAATTCTTTTTTTGGTAAAATGATATCTCCATCTCTTAATTCTAAATGAATGATCATTTGTTTATAACAAATAATTTTAACTAATAAATAAATTTAAATATTTTATCAATTTTAAAATTTATATTTTGAAATTGCTACATAGTTAAAGAATATAACTATTGTAATCATAGGCAATACAATAATAAATTGTGGAAAGCTATTAATAGTTTGTAATCTAATTAACATTGTGGTTATCAGAAATAAAATGACTGATAAGACAAAGTTTATTTTCAATATGTAAAATTTTAAAGTTTTGTTACCTTTTTTAAATAGAGTGCTTAAATTTACTATGGAATAAATTATGAGTAAACCTCCAAGAACATTATTGAATAAAAATAACGATAGTAAACCTAATGTGAACATACCAGCAGAAGAAAGCTTTATGGCAAAATTAGGGCTCATATAATAAGATAAAATAAAATAAAACTTTATCTAAATCTTAATTCATCATGTGTAAGTATTTTGATGTTCCGTACAAGATAACCGTCATTATAAGAGCGTAGTAAATATAATATTTATGGTTTCCTCCACCAAATTTTATTGATCGATTAATATAAAATTTAGCTACATCACTCCATGCCAAACCAATAATCACAATCAACAATATATTGAAATTCTTCAAAATAAATCGAGAGGCACTCTCTTCATCTTGTTCAACTGACTCTTTGCCAGCTTCAGTGGTCTTCGCATTTAATGAATTCATCAAAGCCTGGAGTTGTGGATTTACATTTTGCGGTGTATTACGCATTACACCAGAGTCAGGAAGAGAACGCATATTCATATTTGGTTGTTGTTGAGGTGGACTCATGCCATTATTCATGCCATTATTCATGCCATTATTCATGCCATTATTCATTCCGTTATTAATTCCGTTATTCATTCCGTTATTCATAGAATTAATGTTATTCATATCAAAACTGGGTTGAGTCATATTATTCATTTCGTTTATATTATTATTAGATTTTTTATTTGACATTTTAATAATTTCTTCAAGACTATAATTCTTTTTATCGTCGTCATTTTGAGAAAAGTTATCTTCGGGTTGATTTGTATTTTGTACTGGATCTGGATTTAATAAACTACTGCTAAATGTATCATTTGAATCTAAAAATGAAAAACTATCGCTCATAGGTGAAAAAGCTGCTTCCTGTGAACCACTTAGTATAGGTGATTGATTAATTATAGAAGAATATTCGCTTCCTCCTCCAGAGCATCCACACGATTCATCTAATGCTGCCATATAATTATCTATAAGAAATAAAAAAAGTTCATTATAATTATATCTTATGTAATACACTAAATAAAAATGTTTTAAAATTGATAATTTATTATAATTCAAAAATAATATAATCTTAAACTCACCGAATAAATTTAATAATACAATGAAGCACCTATGTGTAGAATGTAATAAACAGTTTAAACTATATTATAATTTTCGTAAACATTTACAAACCAATCAACATGCTAAAAAAAGCTACAACGTTTTCTCAAGAAGATTTAGAAAAACTAGATAATAACAGGCAAATCTTATTGAATTTGATTAGAAGTGGCTAATTCTTCATCAATTCTACTATACCTTCGTTTTTGATCATCCATATGTGTTTTACAATAATCTAAGCCTATTTCACCAATATTGTCACAACTTATTGATCTGGAACATTGAACGGGACCTAATTGTTTATGCCAAACTCTTGCCATACATTTTGTTTCATCTATTTTAGATCTATCGGGTCCATAGTATCTATTCTTATATACACTTGTTTTTTCTATAAATTGCTTTTTCAATGTTGAAAATGGTACATTTATATTTTTACTAAGATCACGGAGTATATTTAGTTTATATTCTAGCAAAATCTTTTCGAGTTGATTTGTAGTATTTCTTGATACAACCAGATCTATATCTGGATCAGTCATTTCTTGTGTAATGAGAGAATAAATAAAAAAAATCAATTTTAACAAAACACTTAAATAAAATTAAATTGCCGCACCCATATCTTGTGTTATACCAGAAGGACCAGTATTTAAAGGAGCATTTGAGGGTTTGCTTACACTAAATTGATTATTATTATTTAAACTATTACTAAAATTAGCGAATTGTTCAGTTGTAGATGGTCCTGCCATCCCCGACGGCATTGTTTGTGGCGGCGGTCCACCAACCATAACACTACCCGAAGGTCTTCCTCCAGCCATAGGGTTACCTAAAGGAGGTCCATCAACCATAACACTACCCGAAGGTCTTCCTCCAGCCATGGCACTACCCGAAGGTCTTCCTCCAGACATAGCGCTACCTGATTGTGGTGTTGTACATAATTCAGATAAATGTAGCCCATTAGCAGTAAGATAATCAGCCATGGCTCTACCTGGAATTCTAGAAACACATTCTTGTAACTCTTCAACCGTCCATGATTGCTGATTTCCATTTCCATTTTGAGAATCATTTGCTTCAACTAAATTAAATAGTAACGGTGGAACAAAATATTCACTATTATTATTTTCAACAAAAATTTCATCTGTATTTGTATCTGTATCTAAAGCTTTATAAAATTTAAGTTGTTGTTGAAAAGTAGTATCGATAGTATTAAAAATATATAGCATTTTTTCGGTGTTACCATTTTGAGCAGAAACATTCATAATGTAAAATGTGCTATAGTATGGTCTGTCAAAGTCTATTTTATGACCATCAACATTAAGATTTTCTAATAAATCAATAAAATCATTAAATGTAATTTTTTCAGCTTCTGTAAGTTGATCTAGTAAAGCCTGTTTTAATTCTTTGGGCATTTGTAATTGTAATTTAGCTGTATTATTATCAGATGTATCTAGCATAGTATCAGTAAATATTTTGTGATTCATTCTAAAATTAGGATTAGATATTGCTTGATTAGAACATTTATATATTTTATTACCATCCTCATCTTCTTGTGTATAAAGAGTCCCTCCCATGTTATGGCAATCAACTATATGATTATAGCTATTTTCGTCAAAAAAATCAAAATTAATATCGTCAAATGAAAAGTTAAAATCTAAATTTTTACACATATTTAATAAACTTGTAATTCTGTTTCCTCCTGATGATACTTCAACACTTTGACAATTATCATCACCACTACACAGATTTAAACCTTCTAATTCAGACATACTTATAATATTATAATTTTTATCGGTGAAATCTAAATTTTGAAATTCACTATAATTTTCTATAACACTACCTAAATTACATTTATCAGTAGCTTGATCAGTACTTTCACTTCCAGATGATTCTTGAGATGCCGCTGAACTACGAGAGCCGGATTGTGATGAAGAGTAGAGAACGTAAAAAGTGTGTTCATAATTTTCATTATTAAGTTCATCAATATCAAATGTTATTGAATTATCTTCGGTAGAAATATTTAAATTTTCAAGTGAGGAAGCTGAATAAGATGAAATTAAAGTATCTAGATCATCTGGTAGTGGTGGATTTTCTTGTCTTACATGTACATGTTGTTCATTGGTAGCAGGTTTAGTAACTGTTGTTTGTTCCGCATTCGTAAAATCAACAGTAAATTTTGTAATCTTATGACTGGGATCACATTGGTCATCTGAATAATTCATTTTTTCAATTTCAGAATCAACTAAATCACAAATGCTAACAGTATGTTCATCTGAAAAATCTACATTTATTGTGACATCTGTTTCGTTAATTCTAAAAAAAACTTGTTCAAGATGCGAATCAAAATTTTCAACACTTTGTTTAGTTGATTTATCACAATTATTCAGGTATAAGTAGACTCCTACAAATACAATCACTATTATCAAAACAATTACAATGATAATCATTTGAGTATTCATTTATAAAATTAGTAGATAAAAAAAAAATAGAATATTAATAATGGGAAATAATTTAACATTTATCCAAGAATTTATAAATAATGAAATGAAGTTTAAGCAACTTCATAAAAAAAAAAATACATCAAGAATTATATTATACTACCAAACACTAATAGATTTAAGTAGTCTTATTGAACAAGTTAAAAATAATTCAACTATTTTAACTCATATAACTCTAGCATCCATTCATTTTGGTTATAATACTATAAAGGGAAAACAAGTGCCATATATCCATTTAAATGATAATGATCCTAATGATAGTAAATTTAACAAAGTTTATAGTCAATTAAAAGAGTTAAAATCTCTTGGTATAAAAGTTAATATATTAATTGGAGGAGCTGGAACAGCATTTAATCAGCTATTTAATGATTATTCAACATTTTATAAATTACTAAAAGATACTATAAATATTTTAGAATTTATAGATGGTTTTAATCTTGATATAGAAGAAGGTGTAACTATAGATCAAATGTTAACATTAATAAAAGATCTCAAATCAGATTTTCCAAATAAAGATATTGTATTTGCTCCATTAGGTAATTCATTAGCAACTAATCAACCTGGTATGGGTGGTTTTATCTATAAAAATTTGATAGAACAACTACCTAAAAATATAGAAATAGCTTATTATAATACTCAATGTTATGGTGAATATAGTTTAGAATTATATGAAGAAACCTGTCAACATTCCTATAAACAAAATGAAATAGTGATGGGAATGTTGACAGGACAAGATTTTGATTCAATATTAAAAGAAATACAAAAAATAAAACAAAAATATCCTGAATTTGGCGGAGTAGCGGTTTGGGAATATTTTAATGCTCCACCAGAATCGCCAGATCACCCATATGAATGGTGTATCAAAATTGCTAATGTATTAAACAATTAACTTAAATAAGTATAAAAATAGAATATAGCATTATACTATAAATGTCTAACTTTTTATCATTTATTTTTGGAACTGTTTTTGGAGCTTATATAAGTCAAAACTATAAAATACCTGATGTAAAAACATCTTTAAATATGATTTTATCTAAGATAGAAGAAATAGAAAAGAATAGCAGAACCAAAGAAGAAATAGAAAAGAATAGCAGAACCAAAGAAGAAATAGAAAAGAATAGCAGAACCAAAGAAGAAATAGAAAAGAATAGCAGAACCAAAGAAGAATAGCAGAACCAAAGAAGAATAGCAGAACCAAAGAAGAAATAGAAAATCAAAGAAGAATAGAAAATCAAAGAAGAAGAAATAAGTAATACTTTATCTTCTTCATTAAATGCTAAACACTATTAGCGATTTGAATAAGTTTCATTTTAAATAAGTCATCGGTTTTTATACGTTTAAAAAATATATTAGGTTTAATTCTTTTAACTCCATACGGTGCTAAAATTAAAATATCTCCACTATCATTAAAATTGGTATTTAAAACAGTTCCTCCAATTACCAATTTTAGATCAAAAAAAAATCGTAAGTTGAAATATCTAATAAAATCCCCTTTTTGTAAGTCATTCACATCTATAAATTCAAACGTCTGAAGTTCTTTTTCAGCAATAATTTTATTTTGGATATTGTTTTCATATCTCATGAAATTGCTAAATACTTTATCTATAGCTAAAGTCCTTAATTCTTCTATATCATTCAAAGAGTCATATTCATTTTCTTTAATATTTGAAATAATATTTTCAATTTCGTCATCAATATTCATTTATATAAATAGAATATTAAACTTTAATATGATTATTATTTTTTTTATTAGAACTTAAAAAAAAAACAGCTGGTATATTTAAGTATTTTAATTTTAAAATGATATCCAATGCCGAAATCAATGCCGAATCTATAGCCAAACCCAATACCGAAACCAATGCCGAAATCAATGCCAAACCCAATGCCGAAACCAATGCCAAACCCAATACCGAAACCAATGCCAAACCCAATGCCGAAACCAATGCCGAAACCAATGCCGCTAAAAAACCATTACCTAATCATAATCCTAAACTTGAATTTAATTACGTAGAGCATTTGTCGGACGAATTACAGGAAATATGTAAAACTATAAATTATCCATGTTCTACTGAATCTCAGCTATTTGAATTACTTATTGACCGAGATGTTCTATTAAGTGTTGATATAGAAGAAAAATTAACACAGTTAGTAGCAAAATTAAAATCCAAATACAAAACCGATGGATTAAACTGTCTTCATAAAAACCGTAATAAAAAGCAGAAATTTCCAGGCATCAATTTAATTCGACAAATTTTCAAATGTAATGGCTATCATCTAAAGCCATTTTTTTATAGTGCCGGATATAATAAAGCTAATGGTCAAAAGATTGTAAAACGTAATTTTAAAGTTGTTAGACTAACAGAGCATGATTGTTATAGTTATGGATATGTTGTAGGCTATAATGTCTCACATAATACAAAAATGCATAATGCCGTTGGAATTTTAAAGACTAAAGATATAGAAAATACTAAAGATATTACGTTGAACTAAAGCTTCCTTATTCTTCTTTAAAATAAAAAACTATTATTATAATAAATGCACTATTTAACACCAGCATTAATATCAGCTTTAGGTTGGGGTGTAATTCCTATCATGGATCGTTATAATCTTAAATTTGTTAATACAGTAACACTTGTCGCAATCCGAGCATTTATATTTGCATTTGTTGGTATAGCTATTGGAATCTTCGCATTTTATTTCAAAAAGTTTAATTTTAAAGAAGGGTATAAAAAGGGTGGAAAATTATTATTGTTTATTATTTTAATTTCTCCTATGATATCTTATGGTTTAGGACATATAGGTTTTTACAAGGCATTGAGTTTATCAAAATCATCAGTATTAACAATCACATTAATCTCTCATGGATTACCTATAATTATAGTAGCAATATTATCGTCTTGTATATATGGAGATAAAATAAATCTTAAGATGTGTTTTGGTATATTTTTAACATTGCTAGGTGTAACAATCACTATTTTTACGAATCCAAACCATCCACCACCAAAATTTTTAAACTTTTTATTTAGATCTTCACAAAGGATATCATCATCAGTATAATTCAAACTACTCGCAATAAATCTTAACGGCTTATAGGTCAATAAGCTAAGAAACTATAGTAGCTAAACAGATTTAATATTTGCGTCTCCTTCTTCATCGATATAGGAATTATCTACTATCTGAATCAAACCTGCTTCGTACAATTTGTATAAGTTATTTTTTTCAACCATCTTTGATAATTTGGTGTCTTGGCCGCGCATAAAAATGATATTTCTATCTAATCCAACTGACCAAGAAATATTGTTATATGGGCTTTTTAAAATAAAATAGTCAGGAGACTTGTTAATTTTTAGTAAACCACCTGAACGATATTTTTGATCATGTGTAATATATTTAATCCATACACCACATTCTATAACACCATAATTTTCAGGATGTATTTGAACAAAACCTTCTAATTTTTTGGAAATCTCTTCAGGATTTTTACTTATAATATCTTGTATTGTTTCTTTAGGACGCTTATAATCAGTGCTTTGTGATATCTGTGTATTTTCATAGATTTTTGTACTGTTATTCATGTTTGTATTATCCATTTTATTTAGTTAAAATAAAAATATATAATTATTAGTTTAATCTTTTCTATAATACTTTTTGTAAATAATATCTTTATTTAAAACGATTAACACTTGAACACGATTATATAAATTTTATCATAAATAAGTATAGATATCTTTCTAATTAGGAATTACTTTCAATAAAATCCTTTTCAGGTTGATGATATCGTGACAAGTTCGGCGTATAGTATCCAAGTTTATGGTAACATTCAAATATCGCTGTGGTTTTTGTCTTAGTAAAATTATTAGCTAAACAATAATCTTCTATTATTTGATGATTCAGATCTTTTAGAAATTTCTTTAATATGACTCCACCACCAGGTGATTTATAATTATCCTTTTTATCTTGTTCTTGTTGGACTCTATTGTTTGATTTTTCACGGATTTTAGCTAAAGTATTCTTTTCCATATTTGTAACACGTTATACTATAGATGATGTGGTTTTTTTTTCTTTTTTTTATTTAAAGACTAAATGGAAGATTTAAATATGAATGAATTAACTGAAAATCAATTTCAATTTTTAAGAGAAAAATTACAAAAAGAAGTAAAATCATACATAGAAATAGATGATAAAATTAAGGCTCTACAAAAGGCACAAAAAGAATATAAGAAAACAAAGGATACACTATCCTATTCTATTTTAGATATAATGAAAAAGTTTGAAATAAATGATATGAATATTAAGAGTGGTAAGCTCGTCTATAATGAAAAAAAAAGCAAGAAACCATTAAATAGAAAAAATCTGCTTAGTGGATTAACTTTATATTTCAAGGAAGATGTAGATAAGGCTAAAAGTTGTTCAGAATTTGTATTAGATAAACGTGAAGATATAACCAAGGTAAGTTTAAAAAGAACAGTAAATAAAAATGTTAATCTACAAAACTGATAAATAATATAGTATATTCAAGTAGTAAATAATATACTATATTCAAGTAATAAATGATATTTAAGTATTATAAATAATATTTTCATCTTCCAACTCATTAATAACTTTTAGTATAATATCTCCATGACATTTTTCTGGTTTACACCAGCAAACCTAAAACTTTATTTTTTAATTTTTTTTAAATTCTTTGGTACCTTCCTTTTTTAGCTTATTTTTAAGCCAAATCTCATATAATTCTAAACATTTTTCTCGTCCTTACTTTTAACTATATATGGATTAGCCGAAATACTGGATTTTTTAAGAAATCGTTCATTATTAATAAAAACGATTCCAGATCTTCCTATATATTCATGCTGTGGATTATTAATCCAATCAGATAACGTATGGTATGATGGTCTAATATTTTAACTTTGACATTTATAACACTCATTATTTGTTAAAATATACTAAGAATGAATTTTTCAATTTTGTATAAATTAACATTTAAATTAAAATATTTGTAAAAGAAATATTAACTAATATTAATGAGTTTTATGACAGAAGGAACAAAGAAAGTAGGTGATTGGTCTACCAGTGACTATATCTTTATTTTTCTGCTAAGTTTTTTACTAACAACAATTGTATTTTATTTTAGAGAAGAATCTAAATATGCTCAATCATATATTAATGGATTAATAGAATGTTTCATATTTACGACTATAGTCGTTGCTTTAATTTATTATTTTATGAAACAACGTGCGTATTTAAACATGTCCTATTTGGTCCAAGATAAAATGCTTCTTTTTGGTGTTTTACTATTTATTATCTTAGTAGCATTTGTAATGTTAAGTAACATATACAAAAATCGTAATTCACCTAGTGGATTTATCATAGCAATAATATCAATTACAGTAGTTATTCTCGCGATCTTGATTTCTGCGGCAAGTTCAACTGTAGGAATAATACATAATACAGATCAATTGAATTTCAAAAGTATGTTATTTGCTGCTAGATATCCTAGAAAACGAAAGAAATCATCTCAGACAGCATTAAATGTCGCAAAATATATATCAACCGATAATTCAACTATAATATAAATAAACTATTACAAATAATAGAAAAGTATTAATAACTATAATTATCTAATTATTAAATGTTATTGATACGATAAAATTTTTTTATCGATTATATTTATATATGTTAGTATTACTGATTCTTTTGGCATCATTATTAAGTATTTTAATAATTACACTCTTTAATATTGAAGTGGTTAATCAGCAAGTGATTTTGTTTGAGATAATCTTGATTGCGATTATATTAATAAAATTATTAATTTCAGGAATGATACGCAAAAATAACGATAATAGATTACCTCATAGATTACCTAAATTAAACAATACTCAACTTCCAGTAAATAATTTTGTAGAAATACAGAGTAAAAATAATTTAAATACTTTACCATTAAATTTCAATCCAAATCTAAATACTCCAACGCCAAATCAGGTATTAATGAATAATATGGTCAATCATAGTCCTACTAATTCTGCGAAAATGAACAATGCTGCGAACATGAACAATGTTGCGAAAATGAACAATGCTGCGAACATGAACAATGTTGCGAAAATGAACAATGCTGCGAACATGAACAATGTTGCGAAAATGAACAATGCTGCGAACATGAACAATGTTGCGAAAATGAACAATTCTTGTTTACTTAATAATTGTGCCTGTAAAGCAGTCAAAGATAAAGTAGGAGGTTGTGGAGTTGCGTCAGGTAATAACAATAATAATGGTTGTGGATCATGTTCATTAGCTAATAGTTTAAATGGTGAAAATGTTCCAGCAAACTGTTTAAAAAACAACACTGTTAATTACGCAGATATGCTTAATGTTGATACCCAAACAAATGCTAATGACTGCGCATTTAATAACAGTTGTGTAGTAAATAGCGATTCACGTAACCTTCACTTTAATAGTCCATTTAGCAGAGAAATGAATAATCAACCACAACTAGTTGATAATCCAGCTTTAGATTCAACGGTGTTCTTGCCTTCACCAGAAGAGGCTCACGTAGATGTTCCAGACACAGCTGGCCCTCATCCAGGTGATCCAGATTTTACAGATGTTAAAGATTTTTGGAAAATCACAAAGAATAATAGTGATTTATGCTACATAAAAAGGGCTCTTCCAAAGTTTTTTTGTAAGCAATAATTATTTTAATTTACATTAGACCATTAACAACTGTTTTATATTTTTCGGTATGTAATTTACACATATCTGAACCATCAATCTTTTGTCTACTACATTGATACCCACGATTTTTACCTGTTTTCAAAATAGTATTACAGTGATGTTGATTAAATAATTTTGAACAGGCTTCACTTAAGCTAACTTCATCTTTATTATTGATAAATGACTGAATAATATTATATTCTTGATGTATAAATCTTATTGGAAACATATTTTCAGGGAGAGGAACATAACTAAACTTCTTTCGACAGTATGGGCAGAATAATTTATAAGAATAAGAATTTTTTTTATCTTTATTAATTAACCAATCAACTAAACACTCATGATGAAATGAATGTCCACAATCAAGTGTTATTTTAGATTTACTTGTTTTCTTTAAGTTATTAGAACATGGTTTACACATTTTTTTTTCATCAATATTTTCAAAAAAATCTTCAAAACATATGGGACAACTGGACTTATATAAGGAAATAATTTAATACCAAATTATTTCCTTATATAGAATAAAATTTATCAATAAACGGTTAAATACCTTAACAATTTATATTTTATATAATTAAAGACTATGGAGTGTGAAATAAATATTAAAAAACCAAATCAAATTATTGTGGAACAAATTCAAGTTAAAAAACGTATATCAGTAAGCAACAATTTTTATGAATATCCATTAAATTATTGTAGGAAGCAAATTATAGTTCAAACTCCAATAGTATATATACCACACACCACATACAAAGTTAATAGCAAAATCACATTTGATTTTTTCTTTTTAAACTTAAAAGTAGATCGTGAAATGGAACAACTTAGAAATTTTGTTTTGGAAATGAATAAAATCGTTAAAAATAAAATAGCCGAAGAATCGAAACCATATAAAAATCCACAGACAAAGAAGAATGTAAAAAAATTTACTATCAAACCCAAAGAATTTATATCAAATATAAAATTGTATAAATCTAGACTTGGGCAAAAAAAAAAGGAAATGATGCGAGTAAATTGTTATGAAAATATTCACTCATTTGATGAATTCAAACGACCAATATCTTTAGACTATCTTAAATCGAATGTTTATTTAAAGCTATTATTAAGTCCTGTAAAAATATGGGTTCACAAAGAAAAATATGGTATCTTTTGGGAGGTATTACAGATTAAGATTTATCCCAAAGCGGTTTTAAATTCGTATATGTTTATAGATGATGTTCAGCAACAAAAAAAGCAAAATCTAATATTGTCGCATCCTGAATATAGTAAGTATTTTGATATGATAAAAAAAGGGGTTCCTAAACAAGCTGTTAAAAATAAGATGTTACTAGATGGAAAAGATCCAAATATAATAGATTATTCAAATTCAAATTCTCATGGTAACTTAATAGATAATCAATCAAACAATTCTATTAATTATTCGCAAAGTTTTCATCCTCCTATTCCTCCACCTCTACCAATGCTTTTAGGTAATTCTTTAAATAAAACACAAACATTAAAGCAGACATCTAGTAATAAAAAGTGCTCCAGTGATAGATCTCAGATGTTTTCGGAGCTGGTTAATACTATAAAACGTAAAGGAAAAAATAGATCTAATTTATATAACAATCTGGAAAATCAATCAAAAGAAAGATATGAAAATAATCGAGAATCTGGCGAGGGTTCTTTTGGAAATTATACTCCATCATTAAATGATATTTTAAAAAGAAAAAATACTTTAAGAAAAATGGTCAAATCTTAGGGAGAAAACTAGCACATTTCCTTTACTATGCTAAAATTATTATCATTTTCGATTACAAGAACTTGACATACTCGATGTTTACATTCCGATGATTGATCCATTTTTCCAAAAGCTTTTGATGCACCAACATCTACACGCCAAATTCTATTTTTTGCAGATGAATTAATTCCACGCCCATACATAAATTGTGGGGAATGACCCATAACTATTCCTTTTATAGCAGTATCATTTTTTCGGATATTTTTTACATTTATCATATTAAGCATTTTAATAAAATCTTTTACAGATTCCATTCCATTCCATTCATCCATATCACTATAAATCCGTGACCAGAAGGGCGAATCATCATCATCATCTAAATGGTATAGATTATGAACGTGTTCTTGAGTTATACCACTATTATCACCTAATAACCAATTTTGTATATGCTTATTAATGTCATCTAAAGAATAATTGTTCGCACATTTTGGTGATATTCCTCCATGAACAAATATCCAACTACCAACCTGAACAATAGAGTATCTGTCATTTGCCAACATCTTAGCAATCGTGCCACCAGGCATAAAAGCTTCTTTGCGCTCCTTATAACCAAAAGGAACATTTGAATCATATTCCATTTTCCCTTTAAAGAAATTACCAAATTCGTGAAATTCTTTAGGACTAACATACCTAAAATCTCCATCAACATTCATAAGTTCATGATTACCAAGAACACCTAAACAGGCACCACCTACTTGCTGAGCCTGTTTATTTAATCTACTAAAAAGACACATGATCTTTAGATCTGAACCTTCATCGTCAACGAGTTCAGAATCATATTCGGTACATAAACTGTTGAATAGTTTACCAGGTCGTACCCTATCTATTTGATCTCCCATCTGAACTACAAATGTATCACCTCCTTCCCAATTAATTTTTCGTATATCTAATATAGTATCTGGTATTGATTTAGATATAACACCTGCTAACTTTAAAGTTTTGATCGCAACCTCCATATCTCCATGAATATCTCCAATTGCTACTATCTTCCGTTTTTTTGGAAAGTAACATGACTTGTTTTGTTGTATAAGATTTAAATCAGACTGTGATAAATCACTAACACGAGGGGTACCATAAATATCACTACATGATTTGCTTCGTTTCAACGCTGTAGCTGGTAAAATATGTTTCAAATTATGATTTTCATTATTGGTACCACCAGATTGATGAAAATTACTAACTGATTTGCTTCTTTTTTTAAGTAATTTCAAACTGTTTTGAATTTCATTTTTAAGATAATCTTTATTTCTGTAAGGACTCTTAAAGTTGTTTGTGTATCCTTTAATTTGTAATTTTTTAGCAAGCATAACCAGTGAATTACGATTAAGTAAATCTATTTGCTTAACTTTATTAGACATATAATATAATTCTAAATTATTTTTAAGATATAAACAAACAAGGAATAAATATTAATTATCTTCCACCCAAAAA
>Ga0209634_1000885_pt1 | contig 22670 bp, 22 predicted proteins | sample LinPmetageLP40_FD_184043 | JGI IMG/M metagenome (GOLD analysis project Ga0209634, IMG submission 184043) | Marine viral communities from the Pacific Ocean - LP-40 (SPAdes) (version 2) | ecosystem: Environmental > Aquatic > Marine > Oceanic | place: Pacific Ocean | collected 2010-08-26 | reverse complement strand
TGGGCATCCTCAATGTCACGCCGGATTCTTTTTCGGATGGCGGCGCCTATGTCGACTGCGAGTCGGCGGTTGTGCGCGCGCTCGCGATGATCGATGAGGGGGCTGCCATCGTCGATATCGGCGGGGAGTCGACGCGCCCGGGGGCGGAGCCGGTCGATGAGGCGACCGAGTGCGCGCGGGTCGTACCGGTAATCCAGGCGCTGCGCCGCGCGAGTGAGGTGTTCATCTCTGTCGACACGCTCAAGCCCGGCGTGATGCGGGCCGCCTGTGCTGCCGGTGCGGACATGATCAACGATGTCAATGCCCTGCGCGCGCCGGGTGCGATCGAGGCCGCGCTGGAGACCGGCGCAGCTGTTTGTCTGATGCATATGCAGGGCCAGCCGCGAACCATGCAGGCGCAGCCTGTCTATGACGACGTCATAACCGACGTCCGGGACTTCCTGGCCGCGCGAGTCGCGGCCTGCGAGGACGCGGGTATCAGGCGCGATCGGATATGTCTGGACCCGGGCTTTGGTTTTGGCAAGACGCTCGAACACAATCTCGGCTTGCTGCGCCAGCTCGACACGCTCGTCGCCGACGGGATGCCGGTGCTTGTGGGTGTGTCGCGCAAGTCGATGTTCGCGCGTCTTTTCGACTGCGACGATCTGGAGGCGCGTATCGATGGCAGCCTTGCGGCTGCTTTTTGGGCTGCGACCCGAGATGCGCGTATTATCCGCAGCCACGATGTGGCGCGGACTCGACGAATACTCGAGTTCGCGCACGCAATGAGCACCGCTGATCCAGGCCCTGCGTTGGGTTAGGGGTTGGCTGATTTCGCGAGTGGCGGTCCGGTCGCAGGACACGACAGCGCGCGGGCGCATACCGATGAACAGAGTCGCTGGCGCCGCCAGTCGGCTGCCTGTTCATCACTACAAAGGGACGACGATCTTGGCGCAACGATATTTCGGAACCGATGGCATACGCGGCGAAGTGGGCACAGCGCCGATGACGCCGGACTTTGCTCTCAAGCTGGGCTGGGCCGCCGGTCGCGTGCTGTTGCGCCGGCTCGGTGAGCGCGGCGTGCCGGTCAACGGGCGCGAACGCCCGCAGGTGCTGATCGGTAAGGACACGCGTCTTTCCGGCTATATGTTCGAGTCGGCGCTGGAGGCCGGTCTTGCGGCCGCCGGCGTGGACGTGCTGCTGGTGGGCCCCATGCCCACGCCGGCGATCGCCTATCTGGCGCGTACCTTTAGAGCGGCTGCAGGCGTCGTGATCAGCGCCTCGCATAATCCCTATCATGACAACGGCGTGAAGTTCTTTTCCCATTTCGGGCAGAAGCTCGACGACGCGCTCGAGGCCGAGATCGAGGCCGAGATCGATCAGCCGCTGGTCTGTATCGATTCCGCCCATCTCGGCCGTGCGCGTCGCGTGGAAAGTGCGCCCGGACGCTATATCGAGTTCTGCAAGTCGACCGCCCGCTTCCAGAATGGCGGGCTGTCGGGGCTGAAGATCGTAATCGATTGCGCCAACGGCGCGACCTATCACGTAGCGCCGGACGTGTTCCGTGAACTGGGCGCGACCGTACAGGTCATCGGCGACCGCCCGGACGGGCTCAATATCAATCGCGACTGTGGCTCGACGCATCCCAAAGGCCTTGTCGAAGCGGTAAGAGCGGGCGGAGCCGATGTCGGCATCGCGCTCGACGGCGACGGCGATCGCTGCATCATGGTCGATCACGACGGCGATATCATCGACGGCGATCAGATTCTCTACGTGATCGCCACCGCACGCCGAAAGGCCGGCAAGCTCGAAGGCCCGGTCGTCGGTACGCTGATGAGCAATCTGGGCCTGGAACTCGCATTCAAGAGCGACGACGTGTCGTTCGAGCGCGCGAAGGTCGGCGATCGCCACGTGTTCGAGCGTCTTCGTGAGCAGGGCGGCACGATTGGCGGTGAATCGTCGGGCCATATCCTGTGTCTTGATAGGGCGACGACCGGCGACGGCATCGTGTCTGCCCTGCAGGTGCTTGCAGCCATGGTCGAAAGCGGCGAGCGGCTGCAGAGCCTGGTTGCGCCGGTGGACAAATGCCCGCAGACGCTCATCAACGTTCGTATCGTGCGCGGCACTGCCGACGCCCTGATGGCAGACGAGCGGGTGCTTGGCAGCGTGGCCGACGTCGAGAACACATTGGGCGACGCGGGTCGGGTACTATTGCGGCCCTCGGGCACCGAGCCGTTGCTACGGGTCATGGTCGAGGGCATCGACGGTCTTGCCGTCGAGGAATGCGCAAACCGGCTTGCCGAGACGGTACGCCAGGTCGCCGATCAGCACGCCTGAGCGCGGATCAGGCGGACGAACAGGAGAACACGAGATGAGTCGCAAAATGATGGTCGCCGGCAACTGGAAGATGAATGGCAGCGCCGCACAGGTCGATGCGTTCGTCGATGCGCTTGCACAGTCCGAAGCGCCGAAAGACGTCGACCTGCTTGTCTGCCCGCCGCTGGTATATGCCGCCCGCCTGGCGCACGCGCTCCAGAGCGCTGGATGCGCAGTGGCCGCCGGCGCACAGAACGTCGCCGCCGAGCCAGCGCCCGGCGCCTTCACCGGTGAAGTCGATGGCACAATGCTGCGCGATTGCGGTATGACGCATGTGATCGTCGGTCACTCGGAGCGCCGCGCGCTCTACGGTGAAAGCGATGAAATCGTCGCCGCCAAGGCCGATGCAGCCGTGGCCGCCGGGCTGGTACCCATCATCTGTGTGGGCGAAACCCTCGAGCAACGCGAGGCCGGCTCGGCCGAGCAGGTGCTGGGCGCCCAGTTGCGGGCGTTGTTCGACCGCTGCGCGGGGGGCACGCTCGCCGCGTCAATCATCGCGTACGAGCCCATATGGGCAATTGGTACGGGCCGGTCGGCCACGCCGGAGCAGGCGCAGGAAATTCATGCCTATCTGCGCTCACAAATCGCCGAAAGAGATGCTACACTATCGCAATCGGTGCAGCTGCTTTACGGCGGCAGCGTCAAGCCAGATAACGCCGCGGCACTGTTTGCCGGAGGCGATGTCGATGGCGCCCTTGTCGGGGGTGCCTCGCTTGAGGCCGATTCATTCTTGGATATCGCCCGCGCAGCCGGATAGCTCGCGAGCGTTCACAGGCCCTAGTATGGTTTATACAATTCTGGTCATCGTCCAGGTCGTGATCGCGCTTTCGCTGGTCGGCCTGATCCTCGTCCAGCACGGCAAGGGTGCGGATGCAGGTGCGGCGTTTGGCAGCGGTGCTTCGGGCACTGTTTTTGGCGCCAAGGGCTCGGCGAACTTCATGACGCGGGCAACCGCTGCGCTGGCGACCATCTTCTTTGCCATCAGTCTGACGCTGGCTTATCTGATCAACGGCGCGAGCATGCCGACAGGCAGTATTACCGATCAGCTCGATTCGCCGCCGGCCTCGACGCTGTCCGACCGAGACAACAACGGCGTGCCGGGCGACGAGACGATTACTGACGGGCAGCGCGCTGCCAATCGCGACAACCGCGAATCGCAGGAAGAAGCACAGAGCGGCAGCAGTGCCGGCGACGGCAGCGCTGAGCAGCAACAGTCACAAGGCAGCGGCGGCGACAGTGCCGACGATGCCGAAGCCGGTGCGCAGATACCCGAATAGGGTGCGCACGGCTCACGAGTTCATGCCGACGTGGTGGAATTGGTAGACACGCTATCTTGAGGGGGTAGTGGCGAAAGCTGTGCCGGTTCGAGTCCGGCCGTCGGCACCATACAATCGGGGTAAGAGGCACGCCAGCGGCGAAATGCAAGTCACGATACGTAAAGGGCTTGATCTGCCCATCGAAGGTGCGCCCGAGCAGGCGATTCATGACGGGCCCGCAATCGGTCGCGTTGCGATAGTCGGCCTCGATTATCACGGGATGAAGCCCACCATGCTGGTCGCCGAAGGCGAGTATGTGAAGCTGGGTCAGCCCCTGTTCGAAGACAAGAAAACGCCCGGCGTTTTCTACACCGCGCCCGCTGCCGGTGAGGTCGTTGCAATCAATCGCGGCGCCAAGCGTGTTCTTCAGTCGGTCGTCATCAGAATCGCGTCGTTGGACGGCGACGGCGATAGAAATGATGAGTGTGTGTTCGATGCGCACGACAGCGCTGCGCTGTCCGGGCTCGGATCCGCCGCCGTCGAGAAGACGTTGATCGACTCGGGCCAGTGGACAGCGCTGCGAACACGGCCTTTCTCCAAGGTGCCAGCGCTCGGCAGCCGGCCCCATGCCATATTCGTGACAGCGATGGACAGCAACCCGCTAGCGGGCGACCCGACTGTAATCATCAACGATCGTCGCGAGGATTTTGTTGACGGTCTTGCGGTGCTGTCGCGACTCACCGACGGCCCGGTCTATGTGTGCAAGGCACCGGGGGCCGATATTCCAGGCGCAGCCGGCGATCGCTTTGTCGTGGCCGAATTCGGTGGCAAACATCCGGCCGGCCTGGTCGGTACGCATATCCATCACCTGCATCCGGTCAGCGTCGACGCGCCGATCTGGCATATCGGTTATCAGGATGTGATGGCCTATGGGCATCTGTTCCGAACCGGTCATATCGATGTGCGCCGCGTGGTTGCGCTCTGTGGGCCGGCGGCCGCGAATCCGAGATTGCTGCGTACCCGTATGGGTGCAAGTACGGATGAACTGCTGCACGACGAAATCCAGGGCGACGAGGTTCGAGCTATTTCCGGTTCGGTTCTCTCGGGCCGACGGGCTGCCGAGTGGGGCTCTTACCTGAGCCGCTACGACACGCAGCTGACCCTGCTTCCCGAAAGCAGAGCGCGTCCGTTCATGGGCTGGCTGATGCCCGGCAGGGACCGTTTTTCGAAAGTAAACGTATTCCTGTCGAGCCTGCTGAAGCCGGCTAAGTACACGTTCAATACATCGCAGAACGGAAGCCCGCGCGCGATGGTGCCGATCGGCAATTACGAAGAAGTGATGCCGCTGGATATCCTGCCTACACAGCTGCTCCGTGCGCTGGTCGTGCGGGATACCGATACGGCGCTGGCGCTGGGCGCGACAGAGCTCGACGAAGAGGATCTGGCGCTGTTGTCTTTTGTGGATGTGGCGAAATACGATTTCGGGCCGCACCTGCGTGCAACGCTCGAGATCATCGAACGCGAAGGTTGATATGGCAGGTCTGAGACAAACACTGGATCGCATGCACCCGTTGTTCGCCAAGGGCGGACGCTACGAGCGTTTCTATGCGTTGTATGAAATGGTGGATACGTTCCTGTATTCGCCGGCGGACACCACGCGAACCGCGCCCCATGTGCGTGACGGCATCGACCTGAAACGGGTCATGATCTACGTGTGGCTGGCCACGTTCCCCTGTATCTTCATGGCATGCTGGAATACCGGCTTTCAGGCGAATCTGGCCATGGGCCAGATGGGCGTTGAGTCGGTCGATAACTGGCGCCAGCTGCCGCTGACGCTGATGGGCGTGTCGCATGATCCGCAGAGTTTCTGGGACAACTTCGTTCTGGGCTTCTGGTACTTCGCGCCGCTGTATTTCGTCACTTTCGTGGTCGGCGGGCTGTGGGAGGCGCTGTTTGCCGCCGTGCGTAACCACGAAATCAACGAAGGATTCTTTGCCACGTCGATTCTCTACACGCTGACGCTGCCGCCCGCGCTGCCGTTATGGCAGGCCGCGCTGGGTATCAGCTTCGGTATCGTGGTCGGCAAGGAAGTATTCGGTGGTACCGGCAAGAATTTCCTCAATCCGGCGTTGACGGGTCGCGCCTTCCTGTTCTTCGCGTTCCCGGCCTATATGTCGGGCGACAGCGTCTGGACCGCGGTCGACGGCTGGTCTGCTGCCACCCCGCTGGGCCTGGGTGCCACCGACGGCATGAGTGCGATTACCAGCCAGATCACCTGGTGGGATGCGTTCGCCGGTGGTATTCAAGGCTCGATCGGGTCGACGTCGACGCTGGCGATCCTTCTGGGGGCCGCATTCCTGCTGTATACCCGGGTTGCCTCCTGGCGGATCATGGCGGGCTGCGTAGGCGGCCTGATCGCGACGACGCTGCTGTTCAATCTTCTGGGCAGCGAAACGAACCTGATGTTCGCGATGCCGTGGTATTGGCATCTCGTGATAGGCGGCTTTGCCTTCGGCGCGGTCTTCATGGCCACCGACCCGGTAAGTGCCGCGATGACCAATACCGGTCGGCTGGTCTACGGCGCGCTCATCGGCGTCATGACTGCGCTGGTGCGTGTGGTCAATCCAGCGTTTCCGGAAGGCATCATGCTGGCCATACTGTTCGCCAATATTTTTGCACCGCTGATCGATTACTTCGTCGTGCAGGCGAATGTGCGTCGCCGTCAGAAACGTCTGGCCAATCGTAGAGCGGGTTCGCCCGACGCGGCGAGCCAAGACACGGTCCCTGCGGAGTAGAGCGAGCCATGCCCGGAATCAGCAGTTTTTCGCGTGACGGCGTCGGTTATATCGTTGTCGTTGCCCTGGCGGTCTGCCTGGTCTGCTCGGTGCTGGTGGCATCGGCTGCGACCTTTCTCAAGCCGCTTCAGACAGTCAACGCCCAGGCCGACCGGCGCAGTAATATTCTTGACGTTGCTGGCCTGCCGTCAGGCGCGGATGTGGACGTCAACCAGGTCTTCAACGATCGCATCGAAAAGCGCGTGGTCGATCTGTCATCGGGTGACTACGCCACGGATGTTGATGCCGCGAAATTTGATCAACGCGCAGCCGCATCAGACCCGGAAAAGAGCATCAAGATCTCGCCGCAGGATGATATTGCCGATATCAAGCGTCGCGCCAAGTACGCTGAGGTCTATCTGGTCAACGATGAGCAGGGCAAACTCAGCCGTATCATCCTGCCGATCCACGGCTACGGCCTGTGGTCGACGATGTACGGCTTTCTTGCATTGGAGCCTGACGCCAATACGGTCGATGGCATCAAGTACTACGAGCAGGGCGAGACCCCGGGCCTGGGCGGTGAAGTGGAAAATCCGCGCTGGCGTGCCAAGTGGGACGGCAAGAAAGTCTACGGCGAGGACGGTGACGAAGTCCGCCTGTCGGTGATCAAGGGCAGCGTCGGCTCCAACACGTCTGACGCCGAGCACAAGATCGACGGCCTGTCCGGTGCGACCCTGACCAGCCGCGGTGTGTCGAACATGATTCATTACTGGATGGGCGCGAACGGTTTCGAGCCTTTTCTCAAAAACATCCGTAGCGGCCAAGTCGCCGCCGAGGGCTAGTCGATATGGCACAGAGTCAGGCAATGAAGGTGTTGACCGAGCCATTGGTCAACAACAACCCGATTGCGCTTCAGATCCTCGGTATCTGCAGTGCGTTGGCAGTGACCAATCAGGTGGCTACGGCGCTGTTGATGAGCGTGGCACTGACCGCTGTGACCGCATGCTCCAATTTTTCGATCAGCCTGATCCGGAACTTCATTCCGTCCAGCATCCGGATCATCGTGCAGATGACGATCATCGCGTCGCTGGTGATTGTGGTGGACCAGCTGCTCAAGGCGTTCGCATTCGATCTGGCCAAGTCCATGTCGGTGTTCGTCGGTCTGATCATCACCAATTGCATTGTGATGGGCCGGGCCGAAGCGTTTGCCATGAAGGAACCGCCGGGCCTCGCGTTTCTGGACGGCATCGGCAATGGCCTGGGCTACAGCCTGATCCTGATCGTGGTCGGCGTGATCCGTGAGCTGTTCGGGTCCGGCTCGATTCTCGGCTTTCAGATCTTCACGCTGGCCAGTGCGGGCGGCTGGTATGTGCCGCTGGGCATCATGCTGTTGCCGCCGAGTGCGTTCTTCATCATCGGTTTTCTGATCTGGGGGCTGCGCAGCTGGAAGTCCGAGCAGATTGAAGAGGCCGAATATCAGATCCACCAGGTGCACCGCACCGAAGTGGTTTAAGTCGCCGCAGGCGATTGACCGGAGCCCGACGTGGAAGACTATCTCAGCATTCTGATCAAATCGGTTTTCATCGAAAACCTGGCGCTCGCTTTCTTTCTGGGCATGTGTACGTTTCTTGCACTGTCCAAGAAGATATCGACGGCGATCGGCCTCGGCGTTGCAGTGATCGTTGTGCAGGGGCTGACGGTTCCGGCCAATAACCTGATCTACCAGCATCTGCTCAAGGACGGGGCACTGGCCTGGGCCGGCTTGCCGGACGTCGACCTGAGCTTTCTCGGGCTGATCAGCTATATCGGCGTGATTGCGGCGATCGTGCAGATCATGGAAATGTTCCTTGATCGCTTCATGCCGGCACTGCATAGCGCGCTGGGTATTTTCCTGCCATTGATCACGGTCAACTGCGCGATCATGGGTGGCTCGCTGTTCATGGTGGAACGCGACTATGGCTTTGGCGAGAGTGTGACCTACGGCTTCGGTAGCGGCATCGGCTGGGCGCTGGCAATCGCCGCACTCGCCGGCGTACGCGAGAAGCTCAAGTATTCCGACGTACCGGACGGCCTGCAGGGCCTGGGCATCACCTTCATTACGGTTGGCCTCATGTCCCTGGGCTTTATGGCCTTTTCGGGCATCCAGCTCTAGACAACACGGGTTGTAACGCAATCCATGATGTCTAGCCGTTCCCGCATCGTTCAACGAGACCAAACATGGGTGAAATAGCGCAAATCGGCCTCGGCGTGACCGTGTTCACCGGCGTCGTCCTGTTCCTTGTCGTGGTCATTCTCATGGCCAAGTCGCGCCTGGTCGCGACCGGCAACGTCAACATCGAGATCAACGGCGAGAAGACCATCAAGGCCCCGGTCGGCAGCAAGCTGCTCGGCGCACTCGCCGATTCCAAGCTGTATGTGTCGTCGGCCTGTGGCGGCGGCGGCACCTGTGCGCAGTGCCGGGTCAAGATACTCGATGGCGGCGGCGCGATTCTTCCCACGGAAGAGTCGCATATCAACAAGCGTGAGGCCCGCGAGGGCGATCGCCTGTCTTGTCAGGTGACCGTCAAGCAGGATATGAAGATCCAGGTCCCCGAAGAGGTGTTCGGCGTCAAGCAATGGATGTGCAAGGTGCGCTCCAACGACAACGTTGCTACCTTCATCAAGGAGCTGGTGCTGGAACTGCCCGAGGGCGAACGCGTCAATTTCCGCGCCGGCGGCTATATACAGATCTCCTGCCCACCGCACGAAGCGGCCTATAAGGACTACGAGATCGACGAGCGATTCCATGAGGATTGGGATACCCATAACCTCTGGCGCTACGTTTCGAAGGTCGGGGATACGGTCACACGCGCATACTCGATGGCGAACTACCCGGAGGAAGCGGGCATCATCATGCTCAATGTCCGGATCGCTACGCCGCCGCCGCGCAACCCGGACGTCAAGCCCGGCGAGATGAGTTCCTACATCTTCGGTCTGAAGGCCGGTGACGAGGTGCTTATTTCAGGCCCGTTCGGTGAATTCTTCGCCAAGGAAACCGACGCAGAGATGGTGTTCGTAGGCGGCGGTGCCGGTATGGCGCCCATGCGCTCGCACATCTTCGATCAGCTGGGCCGAATCGGCACGGATCGCAAGATGAGTTTCTGGTACGGCGCGCGCTCGCGACGCGAGATGTTCTATGTCGACGATTTCGACAAGCTGGCCGCCGATAATGACAACTTCCAGTGGACTGTTGCACTGTCTGATGCCAAGGAAGAGGACGACTGGAGCGGCGAGACCGGCTTCATTCACAACGTGCTCTTCGAGCGCTATCTCAAGGATCACCCGGCGCCTGAGGACTGCGAATACTATCTGTGCGGGCCGCCTATCATGAACGCATCGGTTATCAACATGCTCGAGGATCTGGGCGTGGAACCGGAAAACATCATGCTCGACGATTTCGGCGGTTAATACGCCGGCTGTTCCGGGCACGAGCGCCGACCCCGCGCCAGCACTGCTGCGTGGGGTTTTTTCTTTCACAAGTCGCAGCGAGAATTGATGATAATCCGCTCGAGTGCTCGTACATGCCGGGTCGGCTTTGCGACAGCAATGATCTGCGCTGTACTGCTGGCCGGCTGTGGTCAGGAATCCGCGCCACTTCAGATCAGCGGCCCTGCCCAGGGCACGACCTACAACGTGACCGTAATGGCGCCCGACGGGCTTACCGAGGACGTGCTGCGCTCTTCGGTAGAGGAAGTGGTCGCCACGATCGACAAACAGATGTCGACCTGGCGGGCAGACTCGGAGATCAGCCGCTTCAACGCAGCCCCGGCCAATACCTGGGTCGAGGTATCCAGACCGTTGGCCGCGCTCACCGAGCAGGCGCTGGAGATCGGGCGAGACACGGGCGGCGCATTTGATGTCACCGTGGGGCCGATACTCAAGGTCTGGGGGTTTGGCGCCGGCGCGAGCGTGCCCACAGCGCTTCCGGCCACGGATACACTCAATGCTGCACGCGAGATAACCGGGCTGGGCCTGATCGATGTCCGGATCGACCCACCCGCATTGCGCAAGAAAAAGGCGGGCGTGACGCTGGATCTGGCCGGACTCGCGCAGGGCTACACCGTCGACCGCATCGCGGATGCCATCACCGAAAAAGGTGCGTCGCGGTTCCTCGCCGAGGTGGGAGGAGAACTGTATGCGCAGGGTGAGAAGACAAGCGGCCAGCCCTGGCGCATCGGTATAGAAAAACCGGCATCGGGCGTGCGTACGATCGAGCGTGTGGTCGGCCTTGAAGATGCGGGCATGACAACGTCAGGCGATTACCGCGACTACTTCGAACTCGAAGGGCGTCGGTTTTCGCATACCATTGATCCTCGAACCGGCCGCCCGGTTGCACATGACCTGCGCGCGGTCACCGTCATCGGCGACAGCGCGCTTGCAGCCGATGCCATGGCCACGGCGCTACTGGTGATGGGGCCCGAACAGGGGCGGGCCTATGCCGATGCTCACGGGCTTGCCGCGCTGTTCGTGAGTGGTGGCGGGGACGCGTATACTGAAGTCAGTTCCAACGCGTTCAGTCCTTATCTAGAGGATAGCCCATGACTCAGTTTTTCGTTCTTGTCCTTGTCGCATTCGGCGTCATGGCCGCCGTGGTCGGCGCGATGGCCATCGGTGTGATGGTCACCGGTCGCGAGATCAAGGGTAGTTGCGGCGGCGTGGGCGGCGGCGACTGCGCTTGCAGCAAAGGTGGCAGTTGCCCGACTGACGAGCCGGCAGGCGAAGGCCTGAGGGGCTCCTGATGAATGCTGCGGCGAGCACGCTGATCATCAAGGATCACATGCGTGAAGTGATGGTGACGTTTACCCCGGAAACAGAGGTCACACGCGCGATCCAGCAGCTGCTCGAGCAGGATGTATCGGGTGCACCGGTGCTGGATAGGCTGGGCAATATCGTTGGTTTCCTGTCTGAAAAAGACGTCATGGCGGTCGCGCTCGACTCCGGCTACCACGACGAACCGGGCGGCACGATCAAAAGCCTGATGTCGACCGAGATCACAACGGTGGACGCCGAAGATAGCGTTGTAGCCGCCGCACGTATCTTCCGCGAGACTGCGATCAAGACGTTGCCGGTCATGAAAGACAGTCGTCTCGTCGGGATGATCAATCGGCGCGATGTCCTGCGCACACTACTGCGCTGATGCTCTGGAACCGGACGGCGCGTTAAGCGTCAGGGCGCCCGCCCGCCCGCCAGTCGCGCCAGTGTTGTCTATCCGCATAGCGGTCACGACATAACGCAGCGGGCCGGCGTGTTGTGCGTCGTAAGGCCAGCACGTCGTCAGCGCAATACGCTGAGTGTTGTCGTTCATCGCTGGCGCAAACCGATCCCAACGCACAACGCGAGCGGCAGCGACTTGATATTCATGCCTGCGCCCAGCCAGATCCTCGAGAATCACGTGGTCGCCGATCCGTACGTGCTCGAGAAACTGAAAATGAGTATCCCGATGTGCAGCAATTACGGCGGTGCCCGGCTCGCCCAGCGTCGCGGTGCCGGATAACAGGGCCGGGCCAAACGCCATGGCCTGGCCGGAACCGCCATCGAATACGACTCGCCTGATAGCAAGCCGCGGAATGCTCAGCCGGGCAATGGGCGCCATGTCGGCCCAGGGCCAGGGTTTATGCGGACGTTGATCCGCCAGGCTGTACTCGAAGGCATGTTCCAGCAGCACGTGTGCGACCACTGCCTTGGCCGGGATCAGGGCCCCCTCGGCGACGCAGCATGACGAGCGCCCCCAGTGCGCCCAGGAGACACAGGGCGAGCCCGGAGCGAATCGTGGCTACGTAATCGGTGGCAGTCTGCGGCAGATCGAAGGCACGCGCCTGGCTCGGCGGGCGCGTTGCTGGCATCGGCTTGTCTTCCCCGATGGACCAGGCACGGCGGTGCCGAGCATGGCCCATATAGTCGATGAACTGGGCCTCGACGACTATGCGCTCTTTGCCTGGGATGCGCGCAGCCATGGCCATTCGCCGGCCGGCCGCTACGGAATCGGTGGCGGGATCGATCGTGCATACCCGACGTCGATCGGCTGGCGCGGTATTCGCCAGCGCAGGGCACATATCGAGTCCTTGCTCCAGGCTGTCATAACGCGTCTGCTCGACGCGGACCGCCCCGTTCATATCCTGGATATTGCAGCAGGGCACGGCCGTTATGTGCTGGAAGCGCTCGACGGGGGAGCGGTACAGCCAGCCTCTGTGCGCCTGCGTGATTTCGACGCGCGCAACGTGGATGCCGGGCAGACCCTCATCGAATCGAAAGGGCTGGCGGATACTGCACACTTCGAACAGGGCGACGCGTTCGACGAGTCGGGTCTGGCGGCGGTCGAGCCCAGGCCGACGCTGGCTATCGTTTCCGGGCTCTACGAGCTGTTTTCCGACAACACGCTGCTGGCGCAATCGCTTGCCGGTCTGCACGCGGCGGTGGAACCCGGCGGCTATCTGATCTATACCGGCCAGCCCTGGCATCCCCAGCTGGCGTTCACTGCCCGTGCCCTGACCAGCCATCGCGGCGGTGACGCCTGGATGATGCGGCGCCGCACCCAGGCCGAGATGGACGCGCTCGTCGCCCACGCCGGCTTTGAAAAGATCGACCAGCGTATCGACGAGTGGGGCATTTTCACCGTATCCCTCGCCAGGCGAGTGGAACGCTGAGTATGGCGGGCGGGGCGCCGGCAGCGCGAGCTATGGCCCGCATCCCTGCGGGCGGGCGATGGTCTGGCTGGCCGGGCTTGGCGTGTTCTTCTACACGTCTTACGTGCTCGCCAACTGGCTGGCCACACAGCGCGAGCAGGTGCCGTCGATCGTATCCGACTGGGAGCACCAGATCCCGTTTGTCGCCTGGACGATCCTGCCGTACTGGTCCGTGAATCTGTTCTATGCGACGTCCCTGTTTGTTTGTCGCACACGGGCCGAGCTCGACGTACACGGCCGTCGCCTGCTGACAGCCCAGATCATCGCGGTGTTATTCCTCATCGCCACACCGCTGGCCTTCAGTTTCGCGCAATCGGCCACCACCGGCATCCCGGGCGTGCTCTTTACCGCGCTCCAGAGCTTTGATCGCCCGTACAATCAGGCGCCGTCACTGCATATCGCGCTGCTCGTGATCCTCTGGGCGCTCTATGGACGGCATGTGCCGCGCCCGCTGCGTTGGCCGCTGTATGGGTGGTTTGCGCTCGTCGGCCTGTCGGTGTTGACCACCTACCAGCATCATTTTTTTGATATTCCGACCGGTGCGTTGCTGGGACTGGGTTGTCTCTGGCTCTGGCCCATGGGGCAGCCTTCGCCGCTGGCTGGCGCCCGGTTGGCCACCGAAGACGGTCGGCGACGCCTGGCCCTGGGCTATTGCATGGCCGGGCTCGTGCTCGCCGGCGCGAGTGTGGCGCTGACCCTGGGCTTGGGCCTGGCACTGAGCGGCGCGGCGCTATGGTTGCTCTATCCCGCGCTCGCGCTGATTCTGGTCGCGCTCAACTACGCGCTATTCGGGCCGGCCGCGTGCTGGCTGCCCGCGCCCACTACAGGCGTCGATTGGCATTGTCTGCCGCAGCTCGATCTGGTGGCTGCCGATCCGCACGTATTGCGCGCGGCGGCGCGTCGTATCGAACAGGCCCGTGGCACAGGCAACGTGCTGGTGGTGTGCGCGCTTGGCTATACACGCAGCGCGAGCGCGGTCGCGCTGTGGCTGGTCAGTACGCGGCGTGTGGCCGACGTCGATCAAGCGATCGCCTTGATCCAGTCGAGGCAGCCCGCGATTCGCCTGGCGCATCGGCGCAACAGCCTGGCTGCCATCGCTGCCGGACGACCGGATTCAGCATGAGCACGCCGGACATCGATGCGCCCAGCGTGACGCATCGTGCCGCGGTAATCGCCGCTCTGCTGGCCCAGGGCCGGCTCGTCCACGCCGCCTCGATGCTGGCAACGTTCGCGTGTCTGCTGGGGCTGGTTGGCGCGGGCGCGGCTAAGCAGCCGGTCGAGGGTGTGGTCATGGCCTTTCTGGCGTGCGCGGTTCTGCTGGGCGTGGCCGAAATCTACCTGGCCGTTCGGGTCGGGTTTGACGCTGCGCTCTTCGCGCGCGTGGGGCAGGGCATGACACTCGAGGCGCTCGATGTATCGTTGCTAGAGCTGGCATTGCTCCCGCCCGAGCGTCAAGAGGCACCGCTTGCGCTTCGCCTGCAGGGCTGTCTGCGGCTGATGAGCGGCCAGGCTGCGGCAACCGTGCTGCAGTACATCCTGATCGCGATGGGCGCGGTGAGCGTTGTGTTCTGACAGACGTGGTCGATAGGTTACTGATGAACGCGTTCGTGACACCACGCTCGCCGGTCTTTGTCGATGTATACGGCCTTTGGGCAGCCAGCAGGATGGCCGGCTGTGCGTATCTGGCGGCAGGCAAGCAGACAGTCGGGGCTCTGACTGTCGCTGACCACCAAGCATCGACCAGGACTTGGATCCGCCAAGAGTTTGCGCAGAGGCATTTCTAGTCTGGTCCAGCGCATCGTCGCCTGCACATGTTTTGTTCTTGACAGGTGGCTGAAGCCTGTTTGATCACCAGGCGATCGATGCCAAAAGGCGTCTGGCCTGCCAGCGTGTGGATTGAGAAGCGCTACCGCACTCGCGCCTCGCGCCACAGATGGCTTTGGTAGCGAAGAGTCGAGAGGCCGAGCCGGGATGTTGTCCATGACAACCCGAGATCCGGCCAATGACAGCGCAACGCAGGTCGTCGATCAGGAATCTGGCGCCAATCGGCATCAGCTCACAGGCTGGGTGGCTTGCGGGTTTGCCTTGTCGAGATCGTCTTCGAGTCCTGCGTCCGGGTCGACATAGACATCGACGTCCAACTTGTTCTCGCTCTTGGCAACGATGCAGCTCACCACGGCGTCGCCAGAGACATTGACGGCCGTTCGGATCATATCGAGCAGGCGATCAACACCCAGAATCAGGCCGATGCCTTCGAGTGGCAGTCCCACCTGCGAGAACACCATCGACAGCATGATCAGGCCGACGCCCGGAACGCCGGCTGTGCCGATCGACGCCAGCACCGACATCAGGATTACGGTCAGATAGCCGCCGATGCCCAGATCCACGCCGTAGATATTGGCAATGAATACGGTCGCGACCCCCTGCATGATCGCGGTGCCGTCCATGTTGATGGTGGCGCCGAAGGGTACGGTAAACGAGGCCACCGAGCGGTCCACGCCGAGCCGCTGCACTACGGTACGCAGCGTAACCGGGATGGTGGCGTTCGAACTGGACGTGCTGAACGCGAAAACCTGCACGTTGCGCATTTTCTGTAGAAAAGTGACCGGACTCAGCCCGGAGAACACTTTCAGCACCACCTGTAGCACCACGAACAGATGGAACAGCAATATCGCGACCAGCACCAGTACGTAGCCGACCAGTTGCAGCAGCAGGTCCAGGCCGAGATCTGCCATCGCTTTGGCCAGCAGACAGAACACCGCATAGGGCGCAAGCGCCATGATGATGCCGACCATCTTCATCATGACTTCGTTGGCAGCCTCGACGCCGTCTATCAGACCCTTGCCGCGACTGCCGACCAGCAACAGACTGATGCCCACGAGAATGGCGAAGAAGATGATCGAAAGCATTTCGCCTTCGGCCATCGCGTTGATCGGATTGGCCGGTACGATGTTGACCAGCACGTCGGCCAGCGGCGGTGCGTCGGCACCGGTGAATTCCGCGGCAGACTGCACGTCCATGCCGGAACCGATGCCGGTCAGCGCCGCACCGGCGATCGCGACTGCGATTGCGATGGCGGTGGTCAGAATGTAGAGCGCGAAGGACTTGGTGCCGATACGTCCCAGCAGACGAATATCGCCGATCCCACAAACGCCGCCGATCAGCGACAGCAGGACCAATGGCACGACCAGCATTTTCAACGCGTTGACGAACATCTTGCCGACAATGCCGAATACGCCGTTGGTCAGGAACGTGTTCACCACGGAACCGTCGGCATTCAGACCGAGGAGGTTGATGGCAAGCCCGACCACAATGCCGAGCCCCATGCCGAGAAGTACTTTCGTGGTCAGCGTCATCTCGGCTACCTGTAATGGTTGAGCGCTATTGGCCGTTGAACGTAAAGACTGTCTTAGTGGATATACCCCGAAGCCGACAGGTTGTCTATTGAGTTAAGACCATTGTCTTGCCCGTCGGGTCGCGTTCGTGCCGTGCCAGCTCAGATAAGAAGCTCTGTCGGCTTGAATAATGCGCCTGGACTGCCCGAATGATCGTTTCCGGAAATTGCGCGTCGATTCTGGAACGCTCCGGGCCGGAACCGCAATATTTGCGCGCTGGGCGACGCGCTTTGAAGGAAAGCGCTGATCCTGGCTCGTGCCCCGCTCGGCGGCGCGCACTGGCCGGCATTCTGGAGGGGCAGCGCGTCCCGCAAGAAAAGCGCGGGCGACTATCCGCCATCATCGACTGATAAGCTCATGAGTCAGCCCTAGGGAGCAGCGAAACGATGACCGGCGCAGACGAGTTTGCAGGAAGCAAGGCTCAGGCGTTGCTAGACGCCCATGTGGCATGGGTGCTGCAAGGGCTGCGCGGCGAGCGCTTGCGCACTGCCCTCGAAACACGGCTCGACTGGATCCTGCACGATGCGGCCCGGCTGTGTCTGGGGGATGTCATCAGCGTGGAGTCGGTCCAGCAGACGGCTGTTGATTACGCCGTCGACATGAAGATAGGTGGCGCTATTCCTGCGCTCGTCGGCGATATCGCCGTTGCTATCCATGAACACCCGATTCACGACCAAACCACGCTGCAGGAGCTGGTGCCGGATCATGAGTTTGAAGAACTGCTCGACAAGTTGCTGGAGATGCAGCAGTTGCGCGAACAGATTATCCACCAGTCGGTATCCAACCCAGTCTTTGCGAACCTTGCCGCACAATTACTGTATTCGGGGCTGCGCGGCTATGTGGCCCAGGGCAGACGTCTGGCTGCGCGCGTGCCGGGCGGCCGCGCTGCGATCAAGCTCGGCCGCGCCGTCATCGAGCGTGCGCCGCCGCAAATCGGCTCCGCGCTGGATCGCGGTATCCGTCGCTATGTTCAGCACAATACCAAAGTGCAGATACAGGCCAGCCAGGCGTTTCTGCACGATGCATTCGAGTCCGAAGAACTACGCCGCGCGGTGCTCGACTTCTGGGACGATCACAAGCACCGGTCGGTGGCTCGCGTGCGCGACATCGCCGGTCAGCTGGATATCGATGAGCTGTTCGTGATCGGTTATGAATACTGGCAGCACTTGCGTCGCACGCCGTTCTACCGACAGCTTATTGAAAGCGGTGTCGAGGTTTTCTTCGACACCTATCGAGACACGACCCTAACCAAACTGCTCGACGAGATTGGTGTCACCCGCGACATGATGATCCGCGACGGCATGCGCTTTCTGCCCCAGGTGGTCGACGCGCTCCAGGCGCGGGGCCTGCTTGAGCCGGCCATCCGCCGTCAGTTCGAGGATTTCTATCGCTCCGAAGCGGTAGCGGCGATTCTGCAGTAAAGTCAGAGCGACAACAGTCGTGCTTTACGCCTCGGGTATTGCGGTCGGCCTCGAGCTGGCCGCCTGTTGCTGCCGTCAAAGACGTGTTCGAAGCGCTTCCGAAAAAGTGCAACATCGCGCAACGGGTTGTTCTGAAGGCCGCGGTTTTGAGCTTGTCGATCGCGCCACCGCGCGATCCACGCTGCAAATCGTCTGTCTGTCTGGAAATTATCGGTAAATACACATAGCGTGCGCCTCGAAACCCCTCGTAATCCTGCGACTCAAGCAACAACAAACTCATGAGCGAACAAGACCTGATCGAAGCCAGCCCCTGCAAACTCCGCAACGGCAACTGGGGCTGCAAGACCACCCAACCCGTGAACGTCGGGGATACAGTGCAAATCGTCACGCGCGCCAACAAGCAATGGCGCGCCGAGATCACGCAGATCGTGTGGACCGATGATCAAACCTGTATCTGCGAAACCGCAAGTCAGGACAGCAACAAGCAAGGTGCCGCGCCGGCCAAGCCGGCCAAGCCGGCGAAACAGGCAGCGTCCGGAAAAACCGGCGCCAAGGCCAGACAACCAGCACCGGCCACCGACGATCACGTGCCCGCGCCGCCTCGTACTGAGGCCATCCCCACCGACGATCTCGATGCCATGGCCGACGCCGCGGCCGAGCAGGACAAGGAGTTCGACGACGTAATGAGCGCGATGTCGGAGTTCGAGCAGGGCGGAGGTCGTTAAAGTATTAGCTCGGCTGCAAACCACACGCCGATCGACGACGCCAGGACAGGCCCCGCTGCAATACGTGGCGCGCTGGCAGCCATCGCGCCGCGCAGGCCGGTTTGTGGCCGGTGATGATCTATCGAGTTCAGGGCAACCCGATATCGGCGGCGCGGTTCGGTGTGGACGGTTCGATAAATGAGCGCTAGTGCCTGGCTTCGATTCCCCATAATCAGTAGGCCTCGCGACAGACACGTCTTGAAATCCCACGGCACCGCGCAGATAAACGGTCCATGAATTCAGCAATGAGGGACTCATTCAGTCCCTCGCAGTCATGGACAAGCAATCCACAACAGTATGTGTGGCCGGCGGCAGCGGCCTGGTCGGCGCGAACATCGTCAAGACGGCGTTGGCAGCTGGGTACCGGGTTCATGCCACGCTGCGTGATGCCAGCGACGCGAGCAAGACAGGTCATCTGCAGGCGCTGCCTGGCGCGTCCGAGCGGTTGACGCTGTTCTCGGCTGATATGAGCGATACGCACAGCTTCGACAAGGCGATGGCCGGCGCAGACGGCGTATTCATCGCCAGCCTCGCGCCGCGCTATCACGGACCGGATGGAACCCCAGCCAGCGAAATGAATGATGAGCAGGGTTGGCGCGACATCATTCGACCGACCGCCGATGGCTGTCTGGCGATCATGCAGGCCGCCGCGCGGGCCGGCACCGAGAACGTGGTGATCTGCAGCAGTACCAGCAGCACCAACCCGCCCGAGCCGCTCGCGGTGAAGAACGAACGGGATGCGGTCTCGGATGCCAACGAGCAGATGAGCCGCAAGAAATACACGGCCGCCGAAAAGATCGTAATGGAACGCGAGGCGCAGACCTTCGCCGCCGACAACGGTCAGCGGCTGGCGATCCTGCTGCCCACCATCATGCTGGGCCCGACCGTGCTGCCGCAGCATCTCCAACGCGGCTTTCATGCCAGCCTCGCAGCAATGGTCGAAGGGCGAAAAGGTCAGCACGAGACCGTACCCAGCGGCTCTATTTCCATGGCTCATCTCGACGACGTCGCCGCGCTGTTCCTCGCCGCCTACGAACAGTCGGCCGCCCAGGGGCGTTATTTTGCGGTCCGCGACAGCTGGGCCTGGGCCGATATTTACGCAGCCCTTGCTCCGCATGTGCCCGACGCCGGACTGCCGGTGCCGTTGACCGGGTCGTCTGAAGAGCCGACTCATTTTGATTTCACCCGCCGCGATAGTCTGGGCGTTACCTTCCGTGATATACCGACGACGCTCGCTCAGACGGTCGACTGGATCAAGCAACGCCCGTTTGATTGAATACGAAGCTGGGCAGACACGTCGAGCGCGATCTGACTTCGGGGCCGTAATCCCAAGGCCCGCGCTAACGTCCACGTGATCGAAGGCCATGGCCTGTACCAGCGTTTGAGCAGCCGAGCCGGCTCCGGCGCGCTACCATCAACAGGTATCCCGCGATCCAGACAAGCGAACACTGATGATGAGTTACCGGCGCGGCGAACGCGCGATTGCCGTTTGTTTGACCGTACTATCCGGGTATGTCGATGCGATCGGGTTCATCTATCTGGGCGGGTACTTTCTGGCCTTCATGAGCGGCAACTCGACGCGGCTGGGCGTAGGCTTTGAACAGGGCTGGATGCATGCCGCGCTCCCAGCCGGACTGATCAGTCTATTCGTGGCGGGCGTCGTTATCGGCACGCTTACCGGCCGCCGCCGGGGGCCGCATCGTCGAGTCTATGTGCTGGCACTCGTCTTTCTGTTGCTCGCCGGCGCTGCGCTGTGCCATCGCTTTTCGGCCGATCATCTGACCATCGCCTTGATGGTATTGGCGATGGGGGCAGAAAATACGGTGTTCGAGCGCAACGGCGAAGTCAGCATCGGCCTCACCTATATGACCGGTACGCTGGTCAAGCTTGGCCAGCGTCTTACCTTGGCATTTCTGGGCGGCGACCGGTTCGGCTGGGTGTGGCATCTATTGCTGTGGCTGGGTCTGATCAGCGGCACCCTGATCGGCGCGATCGCCTACGAGCGTTTCGGCCTCGACGCGCTATGGGCACCGGTCGCCGCGGCCTTGGCGATCACGTTGACGATGACGCGCCTGCCGGAGCCAATCCCAGTGCCGCCAGATTGTGTACCGCGGGGCGATCGCACGGGCCGCCCCAAAGGCTAGCGATAGCCGGGATTGTGTGTCGTGCGTCGATCCCGGCGGGCCGTTCCCGTCGTCGATGCACGGTCAGCCCGGCGCTTGGGTAATTCCCTCGAAAAACGACGCTGATAAAAAGCAAAACCGGTACCGGATGCTCCCAACGGGCTGGTCTGCCAATGCCGCCCTCATGCCCCGCAGCATTTCTTGGCCTTGCGACCGCTCCCGCAGGGGCAGGGATCGTTACGGCCGGGTTTGAGCGCTGTCACCGCATGCTCGCCGTCCAGATAGAGCCAGCGGCCTGCTTCCCGCACGAAACGTGAAGATTCCTCGAGAACGGTAAATCCGGCTGGCTCGCGGCAGGTCGCACGAAAACGCACCCGTCCGGCATCGCCGTCCTCGCTGCTTTCGATCACTTCCAGTCCCAACCAGCGGTCGCCGCCTGGCAGGGTCAGCGCGGCGGGTCGGGTATCGACGTGCCAGCTGTTCTTTATATATGCCGAGTCGCCTTGGGCGTAAGCGCTATAACGGGCGCGCATCAGTGCTTCCGGCGTCGGCGCCGGCTCGCCGCGGTGATACCGCCCGCAGCATTCGTCGTAGGAGCGGTGCGACTGACAGGGGCAGGTCATGAATAACAGAAGGTGTGGCGGCGGAGATCTACCCAATCATGAGCCCGATCAGTCAGCCACTCAAGCCGCTGATCAACGCTTCAGGCGCGTCTTTTCGAGGTGCGTGTTGCCCATGTTCGGACCCGTGGATGCAGGCCTGCCACGAACCTGCTGCATCGCGTCGAGCAGGGTATCGACCCTGAGAAGCCTGAATAATATGGGTTCAGAAAAAACGGCGACAGGTTTCAACATGAACATGGGACTTGACTGGGACTGGCTCCAGAACAGTTGATGCGTCGCATTGTTTTAATCTTGAATTTAGGGGTTTTTGGTCAAGAGAAAATATCTGAATGCTGCAACAGTTGACTGACGTTAAAACATGTCAACTACACAAAACTCAGGAAACCTCCATGACACATCGCCCTTATGTACTCGCCGCCTGCGCGCTGGCTTTCACGATATCCGGCGTGGCCTCGGCCGCTGAGAACGGCAAGCCCACGATCGAGGTCCACAAGCAGGCCCGTGAAGCCACGATTGGACCGATGGAAGGATCGGACAACGCCTTTCTTGAAGACGTGGTGAGCTCCGATGACCCCGATGCACCCGTCACTTGTGCTTTTTTCCGGCTGGAGCAGGGTGAGCCACTGAATTATACATACGACTATGACGAGATAAAGATAGTGCTGGAAGGGCATATGACGATTGCGGACGCCGACGGCGAGCACGAAGTCTCAGCTGGCGATGTGGTGTACCTGCCCAACGGAGTCGAGACGACGTTTACAACCGACGAGTCGGCTCTGGCTTTCACCTGCGGACAGCGTGAAGGCGGAGGCGCCTAACAACGGTCGGATTCGCCGGTGGTGGCTTGGTAAGCAGAGTGCGTGCCCACGCAGGATAGGTAATCATGAAATGCGAAGCAGCAGTACGTGTTCTATTGCTGGTCGGCCTCGGGTTGATCGGCGCGCAATCTTCGCTTGCGGCCGAACAGACCCATCTCAACGACCTGACCAACGGCGATCCGTTCTTTTATACCCAGGATCAGTACGTGCCCGCCGATGATGGCCAGGCCCAGTTGGTTGGCGAGGGCAGGCCGCATGCGACGCACTCCGGGACTCCGCACTTGCCGGTCTACTACGGGTATATGAGCACCAATTACACGTATCGTTTTCTTAATGTGATGGAGCAGGTATTCACCATGATTGGTGAAGGCAAGCACGGCCTATGGCGGGTCGAGGAGGCGGGTTACGTCAGGGAATAT
>Ga0209634_1000884_pt1 | contig 22682 bp, 22 predicted proteins | sample LinPmetageLP40_FD_184043 | JGI IMG/M metagenome (GOLD analysis project Ga0209634, IMG submission 184043) | Marine viral communities from the Pacific Ocean - LP-40 (SPAdes) (version 2) | ecosystem: Environmental > Aquatic > Marine > Oceanic | place: Pacific Ocean | collected 2010-08-26 | reverse complement strand
TGCTCTTTTGCGACTCCTTCACTTATAGCTTCTTTATATAAAGCAACTGCTTTATCTACTAATTTTTTTTGACTAGCATGAAATGACATTTTTTTAAACATATTTTCACTTGTTCTTTCTAACTCAACACTATTTTGTCTATTTTTTGGATCCTGCAATCTTAGATCTCTGTTAACAAAATTTTCTTCTAAATTTTCTGTTGGGTCAGCATATCTTTGACTAAATTCTTGAAATGAAAAAGATCTGTGTCTAAGTATCTGTCTTGCAATATCTCTTGTTGTATTAATTTCTAAACAAACATTTACCATCTCTAATGGTGACCAATGTTCATTACTAATAAGATATCTAATTAATTTTTCAGAAGTTTCATTATTGAGTTGATTGTTTGGATTAGATACTCTTGCACAGTATGCTACCAATTCTTGTAAGTTATCTATTCCCTCAATTTCAGATTTTGTATAACTAATCAATTTTACATTCATATTCTTTTCCATCCCATAAATTGCATTTTAGCTTCTAATCCAGAATAAACATTTTCTCTAATAATTTTTTGAACATTAATATTATAGTTTACCATATCGTTTATGTCTTTATCAACTATATTTTGAGGCCATATTACAATTTTATTTTGATTATCTATTGCCTTCTCAATTTGTTTACACACTTGCTCATTTCTTGGTTGATTATCATATATCATAACAGTATCAAATTGTAGTTCTTTTAACTTAGATAATGATGTCCCAGCAATTGCTATAGAATTATTTAAAAACAAGCTATCTATAGGTCCTTCCACTACATATACTGTTTGTTTTGTGTCGACTGTATCTAATCCATATATTAAAGGTCGATTGTCAATTATTTTTACAGTAATATATCTAAGTGCTTCACCACGAATACCTCTACATGTTAATCCTGTTAAATTTTTATTGTTATCATAAAAAGGAAAAACTATTCTTGGTTCTTTAGTCTTAATACTATATCTATAATCTTCATTAAAATAACTGATCTTAGATATATCATCAATAAAATATATTTGTTTGAATTTATTGTTTGGAATGTTTCTATTCTTTACAAACTTCACTGCTTCATGTTCATCATCCCATTCTAAATCCTTAAGATTAGTTAAAACGGTTTCTAAATTTTTCTGTATTTTTGTTTTAAATTTAGGTTGTTCAAACTTATATGATGGTGTTGCATTGGACCTAACATTGTCAGAATAATTTTCTAAATTGTATTCATTAAATAAATTTTGATCTATATTTTTAAGAAAAGTGCCAAATGCCATTGCAGCATCACAATTAAAACATTTATAGAATAATTTGTTTTTATTGGCAAAAAAGTATCCTCTAGCTTTACTTTTCTTTTTTTGAGAGTCGCCACATATAATACACCTACAGTTGTATGTATTATCTTTTTTCTTTTTAAATAAAGGAAGTTTGTTACTTATTAAATTTAAGTATTTTTGATCAACATATAATGACATTTAACCATATTACACCATTATAAAAAAGAGTCCAACTTTATGTGAGCTAAAATATATCCAACAACTAATGCACCACCCATTATCATCCAACGCCATCTTTCTAAGTGAGCTATTTTTTCATGCAATGATTTATTTTGTGCACAGGAAGCAGTATTATGATCTTCCATTTTCTTTAAAATTTTATCATTTTTTAATTCAAAATCATGACGTAAATCATCTCTTAATTCACTCACTCTCGAATGGAGTGTTGCATAATTTTGGTCAATTTTGTATTCTAATTTTTCAACATTATGTGAAACAACATGATAGTTATTTTCTAAAACTGATATTCTAGCGTTAGTTGTATCTGTCTTGCTGGCCTCCATATGAATCTGTCCTTATTGCTTTAGTTAAAGAATTGGCTTCAATTTCATTTTTTTTCATGTATTTTATTGCAGCTAATTTTGGAACACCTAATGTGTCGGGAGTAAAACCAGCTATCCCACCTCCGCTAGCATTGTTAGCTGGTATTTCTTCATCAATAAATTGTCTAAATGACAATGTCTTATTTTCAGACATATATTCTTTAATGATGTTTAGTTCTTCATATAAATTTTCTGTAATCTTTGTCAAATACATTGTTTCTAACTCAATTGGCTCATGTGTATATATTAAATTTTCTCTTATTAATGATAATGCAGCGGCATAAGATAACATTTTTTTATTTTCAAATGGAACTTTTTCTATTATTTTTTTTAATCTAAATACCAGCCTATGTAATAAACTGTATGCATCTCTTTCAGCAACAGAATTAAGAGATCTCATTTTCTTTAACTCTTTACCTTTTTTATCAATAATACCTAGCTTATATGCTTTAGTTTTTTCAAAAGGTGTAGTTAAAAGTTTTAATATTCTAAAAGTTATAACAGAATCGACGAATCTACCCACTATATTTTCCTTAATGAATCTAATGATGCCTGATCAGGCACAACTTCCATATTATCAAATGGCATGACATTTAAAAAAATCAAAAATGATTTTAATTTGCTTTTATATCCATCTTCTATTTTAAAAAATAACATTTTAGTAGTTGGTTTTACCCCAAATAAATTATATAAGACAATTAAATGATTAATTATAAGTCTTTCCTTTAAACTATCACCAGCAGAATGTTTTTTCAACAATCTTTTCACATAACTAAATCTTTTTAAATCATCTTTAAATTCATCTAATCCTTTGCAGCTAGGGTTATCATAATGTTTCATAGCAAAAATTATAAAATTATCATCAGTTATTACAAGCATAAATTATGTAGAGACTACGTTTGCAGTGCCCCCTATCATATGCCAATCTTCACCATGATACATTAAAGTTGCTGTATCGCCTACTGTATCAAACTGAACATTTCCTGACCCAGCAATATTAGATTTATTAATGTAAAATGTACCACCCGCTGCAGCTACAGTTAATACTACTTTAATTTGTCCATTGGCTTTTCCTGGATGTATTGACATTTCACCATCAGTTCCACCTATAGTTAATAAAGTAACTGGAATATTGTTAGCAATAACTCCAGGAGATGTAACTGTATCTAAACTACCACCAACAGTTATATTTCCACTAAACGTTGGATTAGATATACTCGAATAAAATACATCAGCAGTAATACTTTTACTTGTACTAGATTGTACTAGATATAATTGATCGCTGCCACCAACACTGGTGGCAGCTGTAAGAGCGGATACTTTTGAATCAGCCATTATGAAGTAGCATGTACACCAGCATGTAATGAATTAGCTAAACCTACTATATGAAATTCATTTTTAGTAAATGCGTGACACATAAAGACTTGACCATCAACATGAGTTACATTTGATACAAACAACACATTGGTAGCTTGCCCTGTTATTCCTGCAGCACCATGGAAGCCAGTTGCCACATCAATAAATGTAGTATTGGCAGCAGTATTAGATACTTTATGTAACCATTTGTATTCTATTGTAGCACCATTTGGATTTGAAAATGCATTAGCAAACAAATGAACATTAGCACCAGCTACATTAGATAAAAAAGATGGTGGTGATTCAGTTGGTTGTCTTGTGCCATCAAATGTTGAAGGATTATCTCCAAATGTTAAATTGTAATGATGAATGTGGTGTGGATAATTAAATTCTTCTTGAATAGCATTCTTTGACATTGCAACTAATGTTTCTGATCTAACCCTAATTTTACCAGTACTTTCAGATTTATATTCATAATGATGATTCCATCCAGGTGAATTAATTCCTAAAACTTTTTTATTGTGCTCAATGTTTGCTTCTCTAGCACTAATACCATATACTCTTTGTATAGAATATACGTTTCTTGTACCTGGAGGCGAACCAATATTTCCTCTAAGTACAGATGCAGTACCAGAGGCAATGTTTCCAAGTATTTTAGGACCTTGCTGTACACCCGGGTGTATAACATTAGCACCAAATGTAGATGCAAATGTCAATGTAATAACATTACTACTATCTACACTTTTAACTTGCATTTTTGGACTGTTAGGTGTATACACACCCACATCAACTGCCAATGCATGTGGAGGTACTATATAATCTCCAGGCATTATTCCACCAGTTGGCGATAAATTTAAGTTACCATATGTATTAGATATAAAATTAAAATTATCAGACGATTGTATATTACCGTGTGCATTACTAACTTGATCACTACCATTAACAAACATAATGTTAGCAATAACTATTGCATTTTCTTCGCGACCCCATGCGGACATGTGTTTTCTCCTTATTATTCTTTATCAGGTGACACAGCGACTTTACCTAAGCTCTCGTGTCGTCTTATGTTACCATGAAAAACGTGTCTTTTGCGCATACCTTTTTTATCTGTAACAGTAAATTCAGCATGCAATTTATCATCTTTCGTTGTATATTTAGGGTCAGTTACTTTTGAGCCCGCTTTTTTATGTGTATCAATCTTATCATTTATATCAGATCTTGTAAATTCTTCTAATATAATAGTTATATCACCAGCATTAAAATAATCTTCTGCTATCTCAATTGCATTATCAGCGCCATCTGTAACTGCAATAGCTGCCTTCATAAAATCTTCATATGTATATTCCTCAGCAATTTGTATGTCCCATGTGTTGTGTTCTACAAATGTGAAGTCTGCTTCTTTATCAAACTGCACTTCTTCAGTTGATAAATCTTCTTTTACACCATCAAGATCATCAACCTTATCTACATCCTTAATATTCTTTTTTGCTTGAGCCATTCTTTTTTTACTTTTTACATCATGACCCATTTCATGATTATCTTCTTTAATCTTGGGAGCTGCCATTTTAGTTTTAGGTATATTCTTTCCTTTATCTAAATCAGATTGAGCTGCCTTCATAGCTCTATTGTAACTCATACCCTTGCCCGAAGTCATCTTATCAGTTACCATTGATTTAAATGCACCTTCATTTTGCATAGAAATTGTTTCTGCAGCTAATTCTGCTAAACTTTTGGATTGATTTTGGTCTTTCATGGTTTTTTCTTTCATTGTTGTTGTTTCTTCTGTTTTTATCTTATGGCCCATATCGGCAAGATCATCTATGTGATTGTCATGTAAATGTTCACCGACCTTTATTCCACCATGTTCTTTAACCTTTGATCCAACTTTGGTAACTTTATAAGCAGGCAATCCTTCTACTTTTTTTCCAGGCACAGATGTAACATGAACACCCATTGGATGAACAGCCTCATTGACTTCATCATCCACTCTATAATCTTCTGGATTAGGTGCCAATTTATTTACTAACACTTCTAATGCAGCATCTTCAATTGGAGTTAATTTTTTACCTCTATAAGTAGCCATTTTTATTTTCCTATTTTACTTACTGGAGTATTACTCCAAAATTTACAAGACCAATATCTTGCTTTTGTTTTTGGGCCGGGATTATCACAATTATGTCTTGCTCTAAAACTTTTTTTTCTTTCTGGATTATCCCTCTTTATAGATAAGTTAGGATCACCAAATGTTACTTTAACAATATTTCCCTTTTCATTTTTAACATACACTGCTCTTTTCTTAGGACCACCAGGCGTAAGAAAAGGCTTGTTTAATGTTTTCTCTACTAAAGAGATTCTAATTTCTTTAAAATTTTTCATATTATTGCTGTAACAACTTCAACTGCTTGTCTTAAAAACTTTGATGTTTGTTCGTCTGCGGATGCATCTTCAGCATGAAAACCAGCTTCAACACTCTTACACAATTCATTTTTTGTTTTCTCATCAAATTTACCATTATTATAATCACTTAATATTCCAAGCAATTCTCTTGTCAATTCGCCCTTTGTTGACTGTTCATTGACAAACTCATTTAGATCTTCTATATTCATCTACTACTCCATGTTTTTTTTAATATTTTTAACTTAATTTTTGCTAAATTTAAAAATCTATTACAAACATCAATGTTGTCTATAGAATAATCAATTGCTTTATCAATGTCACTAACTACATTACCAGTAGTTTCTTTTTGAGGATCATTTACAAAAATTGCATATTCGTGCATCCATATAACTTGCGACCAAGCATCTTCTAAAGTTTCGTAAACTTCACAGTCGGCATTATAAGTTGTAATTTTGCTGTCTACATATGCTAATGCTAAAACAGAATCATGTTCCTTTACATTCATCATTCCAGATATAGTTGAACATCCAACTAATAAAAAACAACTGAATAATAAAATTATCTTTTGTATATTTATCATTATTTCTTTGTTCTGTAACTTGCTATTCTCTGTTGTTCAATTTTTCGAACTTGAGGTAACATTTTTTGTGCTAATGATTTTTGTAGTCCACTCTTACCTATATTAGTTACTTGTTTTTCTAAACGATCTTTTTCTGCTGGAGATAATGATGCTTTATTTCTACCTCTTAAAAATCTTTTATACAAAGCTCTTCTAGCAGCTAAATTTGCTCTTCTTTTCAATGTTCCCATATCAGAACTTCTTTTTAATTTAAGATTTCTAGCAATACCTCTTTTACCTCTAAATCTCGCAAAAGTTTGTCTTTTTCTTAATCTTGCTTGTGCTGAAAGAGCTTCACCAATAATATCTTCTCTTTCGAGTTCATCATCCTTATAAAATTCTACAATATCTTCCCAAGATAAACTATTAGCTATATTTTCTAATTCTTCCTCGGCTATATCATAATCTTCTCTTAAATCTTTATCTGCACCATGATAAGTGCCTTTACCTTTGTTTATATATGAATTCACTCTTGCCATTCCCCATTGTTGTGGTGTGGTTCCAGGTCTATGTCCAGTTCTCCATGCTGCCATTCCTCTATTGTAAACTTTTCTCAAAGTTCCTATAGCTATGCCTGATTTTTTAGATTTGTCAGATAAACCTTTTGCTTCATCCAAAGTTACAAGTTCATCATCATTCATCATATTTTTTGAAAGTTCTTTCATTTTGTCCATATGACCTTGCATATAATTATCTTCATGCTCTTCTGCGACATCTAAACTATCTAAATTTCTATATGCGGAGTTATAATGTTTGACAAATTCATACATTTCTGGTCGAGTTGCAAACCCTCTTACGTCAGCACGTTTTTCTATCATTAAGTAATTATCTGTATCTAATAAAGCAGCTTTGACATTTTCAGTTGGTGCTTCACCCACTAGATCATTAAATGCTGTTACAGCTCCTGGGCATATATCAAATGCTTTTGTAGTAATACCATCAAATGTTATTTGATCATGTTTATCTTCTTCTAATGGAAATTTTTTTAACAACATTGGTAGTTTCTCCTCACCAAATTTTTTTCTATAAGCTATGGTGTGTTTTGATAGTTTTGTTTTTGCGTTCTTATCGCCTGGGGCTGGTTTATAAGCTGCTGGATTATTATCATCCATTTTTGCTTGTCTTTTAAATTGAGCGTCTCTTTTTTCTTTAGTAGATTTAGATAATCCAGAATGATACTTTGCTGGTTGAGTGCCAGATCTTTTTTTAATATCAGTATCTTGTCTAACCCTATCCTTCATATGTTGCACTTCACCAATAACAGTCTTTGTTTTTTTATTTTTCTTTTCACCTGGTGTCATACTTTTCATATGAGCTGTTCCTTCAGGTGTTCCCCATTCGTATTTGTATTCTTCCTTAACTTTAGTTTTCTTTTCTGGTGCTGATTTAATATGATTAATCATTTCAGCTGCATGTGGGTGTAATACTTTTGGTAATCCTGATTTAAATTTATCATGCTCTCCAGCTTTTGCATGATCTCTCATTTTAGTACCTGACATACCAGATACACTCTCAGAATCAGGATCTCTTTCGCCTGACGAATGTTTAGTTATTGATTTAAAGTTATAATGTCCATGTCTATTTTTTTGATCATTATATTTTGTCAACATTGAGTGAAAACCTTCCACCCTATCAGATCCACCTACTATATGTAAATGTTTTACACCTTTATTATGCAATTTTACAGCTTGATGCAATACAGATGGAGCCTCTTTCGAAGAACCAGAAACATTAGTACCAGGTTTAGCAACTTTCTTAATATACTCTAATTTTTTTTTATGTGGTATGGGATTTCTACTATCACCTTCAGAATGAGATGCTATTATATGAGCTTCCCCACCAACTTTTTTAGCAACTTCATGAACTTTATGCATTAATTTTTCATGACCTGTAGTTACAGGATTAAACCTACCAAAAGACATGACAGCATGTTTTTCGTCAGATTCTATTAAAAATGTTTTAAAGTCCATGCGTTATTTATAGTTTTGTTACCTGCCGATTATATTTTTAATAAAATTGCCTTTTCGTACAAGATCTTTATTACCTGTTTTTTTACCTTTAGCTACTAATTTACTTCCATCACTTTTATCAATTTTTTCGGCAGCACTTGCACCTAAATGCCTTGACACTAAACTTTTGTAACTACCTGGCTTACCTTTACCGAGTTTTTTCATCTTTACACCACCAATAATTGGTTGTGATTCTTCAGAAGCAGTTTGTTTAGCTTTATCAAAATCAGAAGGTTTAGGAGCTCCAGGTGCTCCTTTTTTTCTCATGGCACGACCTTCTTTTCTTTTTTTGTTTATATTATAATATAAACCTTTACCTTGTTCTGTAACATCATGCAATGTTCTTGCATCAACACCTGAATATTTTTTTGCTACCATTGCAGCATGAGATATTTTTGCTTTACTTGGATCTTTTTTTACTTTATCTTTTAATTCTTTTTTAGCCATTTTATATGATGGGCTTATTCTTGCTTTAGCTCTCATCATAGCAGCAACAACAGGACTAGCCTCTTCTATGTTTTCATCATTATCCTTATTGTAATATGGGTTCTTAGGATCTGCATCATTTGTCTCATCTGGCCACCAATCATTAGAATATGTTTCACCTTTCTTAAACATATCTTTCATTTGAAGTATTCTTTTTTCATATTCATTTTTACTTGGTCTAACTCTTCCAGCTACAACATCTAAAACGTAATTTAATGTTACAGCATTAGCTGTTATTGAACCACATCTAGCTCCAACTTCATTTTTTAAGAAGTCTATTAATATGCTTTCACTACTATTAGCCAATGCGTCAGCTAAATTATGTGGTACCTTCAAATCTATATAACAATAGATAAAATCAAAATGTGGAGCAGGTGATCCATGTAAGATGTATTCATCTTTTACTACTATTCTTTTAAATCCATCTTTATCATACCATACTGATCTAAAATCAGTTAATTCATCAGGTGAACCAAAAGTTTGAGATAGATGCATAGAATAATTTACAGGATCTTCATTTTTCCAAAAAGTGTATGCGCTAACTCTATCATGCATGTCTTCTCTAAGTTGTTTAAAATTTTTCATAGTTATTTTTTTAGCCAGTATTAATTTTAATTAAAACTACACCCGATCCACCACTTCTACCAGGCTGAGTTCCAGTATTTTGACCAGAAGCACCACCACCTCCACCACCTGTGAAAGCTGTACCATCTTCGCCATTTGCTGGATTTGCAAGCACATCTCCACCAGCACCACCACCTCCTAAACCACCTGCCGCGCCCATGCCATAATACGAACCACCACCTCCACCACCAGCATAATAAACAGTTGCACCAGACATAGTCGAAGCAACGCCATTACCCCCTGTTCCGCCTTGAGTATTTGCGGCGTCCATAACATATGGAGATCTTCTACCACCAAGACGAGCTGGAGCTCCTGTGCCTGGACCATTAAATCCTGCTTCGTCTGCTCCACCTCCACCTGCACCTCCATCAGCATTGCCTGGACCACTTCCACCAACATGACCTTGAACTGGGTATGGATCAGATGCTGTTCCTGGAGGAGAAGGTACTGCTATTGTTCCACCAGCTGTTCCACCTCTTACACTACCTCCACCACTTCCACCTGGCCCACCAGGGTGACCTGGATTTGCTGCTCCCACTCCTCCTCCGCCACCACCACTGCCTGTTATAGTAAATGAGGGTGATGGAGACACAATTTTAGAATCGCTTCCAGCAGGACCATATGAAGGGCCGCCATCTCCAGCTCCACCAGCACCAACTGTTATAGCTAATGTTTGTCCAGCAGTACATGGGACACCTGTACCTATTCTCAATCCACCTGCTCCTCCACCAGCTGATCCTTTATCAGCACTGAAATGATATCCACTAGCACCACCACCTCCTGCTATTATATAATCAAATGTTGTTACATCTGTTGGTATTTTAAATGTGGTTGATCCCTTAAATGTAAACACTGCTCCATCTTCAATTGCATATTTTAAAACTACTATACCAGAACCACCATTGGCACCTGGCCACTGTGGATTACTGTTTATTCCTCCTCCTCCTCCTCCACCACCACCTAAATTAACGGTTCCAGCTGTTGAAACTACATGAGTTCTGGTACCTCCAGTACCTCCTCCACCTGCACCACCTGTTCCTCCTCTTGAAGCTCCAGCTCCACCACCAGCATCTGTTCCACCACCACCCCCTCCAGCATAAGTTACTGGAGTGCCAGTTATATCTGAAGCTAAACCATCTCCACCATTGCCACCAGGTCTGGCAGTTGAGTTAGGACCAGGAACAGAAACACCAACTTCTTTAGCTCCTCCTCCACCACCAGCTACTGTTACAACTGATTGACCATCTAATCCAGTTCCACCATCAAAACCTTGTACAGGAAATGGATTATTTTGTGTTGTACCAGTATATGATGTAGCATGACCATTATTAGTCGTTAATGATAAATCTGCACCTATAATTGCACCAGCTTTGATTGAAGCTGCCCCTCCACCAGAACCTCCTGATTGACCTGCAACTAATCCTGCAAGGGAAGGACCAGCTGCACTACCTGATGTTCCTCCACCACCACCACCATTAGAACCAATATGTAATGCTGGTGAGCCACCCTGTATTGATGAACCTCCCCCATTTCCTCCTTTGCTAGGATAACCTCCTTTCTCTCCACCATTACCTACTTCTATAGTATAATCTTGTCCAGCTGTTACAGGGAAACCTGTGCCTGTTCTAAAGCCTCCAGCTCCACCACCTCCTCCAGAATATCCTGATCCACCTGCTCCACCTCCTCCTACTATTAGGTATTCAATGCTAGTTACATCAGTTGGACAGGTCCATATGCCATCACTTGTAAATGTATCGATTACATCAATCGTTGCACCACCACCACCACTCGCAAAAAAATATGAATTTAATAAAAACCCCATTATTCAGTCACCGTATAATAAAGTGTTAATTTTAAACCTTTTCCAGCTGTAGAACTTCCTATTTGATCAATATCTACAGTTATAATAGCGTCATCAGCAATTGTAGCATCAGAAACAACACATGGTGTGGCAGCAGTCTTTGAAGTTGTTTCATTCTCATCAATAGTAAGTTTTGTACTAAGTATTGTTGAACCACCTTCATTAATATCAACTATAAGAGGTGGAGTACCTCCAACAGGAGCAGTTTGTACTGATATTCTAGGTAATGGAGTTGCTGGCAATGTCATTGCAAATGGAGCTCTAAATGTAACCTTAGCTGTGCCAGTAGTTAAATCAGTTGTCTCATCAGAAGCAGCTAATGTTAATGATCTTACTAATGAATGTTGAACATTGGCTGATATTGTACCATTTGCTCTTGTGTTAGAAAAATACAATCCAGAAGCTGATTCTGCAACATGAGCAGTTGTTGCTGGAATAGTAATTACGCCTGTGCCTGTATTATAAGCACCAGCACCATCTGCTTTTGATAAAGAACCTCTTGCTGTTGAAACTAAATCAGAAATATTAGCTGATTTTAACACTCCCGAACTAACAACAATGTTTGATATTCTTGAATTAGATTGTGGATTAGTTATACCATCAGATAAAGAATAACCACCAATAATAGCATTTGATGCTATCATTGCATTTGCTCTAGCGTTTGTGAAGAATAAATTTGTTAGTTCGGTAACATTAGCTGATTTTAAGACTCCTGAACTAATAACAATATTTGAAATTTGTGAATTAGATTGTGGATTTGTAACACCACTTGTAATTGAATAACCACCTATTTTTACAGCATCTAAGGTTGGTTGATCAATTAATTTAATCCATGCTCCACCATGGGCAAAATACATACCAGCATCTGCATGACTATGCATAATAGCACCATGGTAATCTCCTGCAGCTGGAAATGCTGATTGATTAGCAGCATAAAATCTTATAAAATTCTTTTCACTTGTAAGTTGTATTTGTGTGGTAGATCCAATTAAATTACTCATGTAATCTACATTTGAATAATTCAAATTAGCTACTATAGTTGAATTAGCTCTACCATTCGCATAAAATAAATTTGTATATTCTGAAATATGAGCCGTAGTTGATGGAATAGTAATTACACCTGTGCCTGTGTTGTATGCCCCAGCACCATCTGCTTTTGATAAAGAACCTCTTGCTGTCGAAACTAAATCGGAAATGTTAGCTGATTTTAATACACCAGATGATATTACTATATTTGATACTCTGGAATTAGATTGAGGATTTGTAATACCATCAGACAATGAATAACCACCAATAATAGCATTTGATGCTATCATTGCATTAGCTCTATCATTAGTAAAATATAAATTAGTATCTTCAGTTACATTATTTGTTCGCAATACACCAGATGATATCACTATATTTGATATCTGCGTGTTAACCATTGTACCACTATAACCACCAATAGAAGCTACACCACTACCACCAGAGCCTGTGAAATTAATAGCACCACCACCAGTAATTTCAATATCTGTGCCACCAGAAAATGATGATCTAGCAGATGTTGTAAAATCAGAAATGTTGGCCGCTTTTAATACACCAGATGATATTACTATGTTTGATATCATAGTATTAACCATTGTGCCATTATAACCACCAATAGAAGCTACACCACTGCCACCACTACCAGTAAAATTTAGAGTTCCTCCAGCAGTAATTTCAATATCTGTACCACCTGTTAAAGCACCACCAACATTAGCGCCCGTAAATCTTGTATCTAAATTAGAAGCATATCCAGCAATATTAGCTACGGTTAAATCAGCGGATGTTAGACCCGGCGTCGATTCTGATGCTTCTAAAATAACTTCATCAGCAGAATCTGTTACTGCTAATTTACCACCCGTATCTTTAAGAGTCAATCCACCTAATTTAAATGTATTTCCAGATAAGAATAAATCTTTAAATCTCAAAGATTCTGTGCCTAAGCTATGCACATTATCGGCATCTGGTATAATATTTCCAGATAAAGATAAATTTCCTACATTAGCTGCAACACCTGAAGTAAAAAATTGTAAAATTTGAGCATTGGATATAGCACCCTGCGCTCCACCAACTGTTGAAACTTCACCAGCAGCTGCTCCAACTGATATTGGTTCAAATTTACCCGAAGCAGTAATATAAACAAGTGATTGACCATTTGTAGCTTTTATAGTACCTTGTGAATCTCTAATGTTTACATCATCTAATTGATCGATTCTTACAGCACCACCTCCACCAAGAGACATTAATTGTTGCTGCACTCTTCCGATAAACATTTGATAATGTTTTTTTAATTGATCAAATGTTACATAGTCTTGATTTAATGGTGTTAATGGATCTCTATTAGTTTCAGATGGCACATTAACTAAATTTTCAGTTAATACTGTTTTTTCGTTAAATTTTTCTAATGTTTCTTCTAAAAAGCTAATCTTTTTATCAATATCAGTTAATTTTTCATCTTTGAAAACTAACTTAACTTCATCCATTAATATTTTTGTTTTATCTTCAAGTAACTTATACTTGTTTAATTGTTTATCAAATTTTACATTTGTTGTTTTTAAATCTTTTGAAACAGATTTAAATTCTTCATTGAATAGTTTTTTGAGCTTTGTATCGACTTTATTTTGTTCAATTTTAACATCTGAAATCTTACGATCCAATTGCTTTCTCGTATTAACAATTTCTTTATCAAACTCTTCACCAATAACATTTAAGTCAGCTGACACATCTTTTTTAAATATATCAACATTTTTAGTTATTTCATTGAGTTTATCATCATTTTTAGATTCTACATCTTCAATTTTTTTATCTAATTTAGTATCAGCTTCAACAATTTTATAATTTTGTTTATCTCTCTCAGCCTTTATTCTTTGCTCTACACCAAATATATTTTCAGTAACACTATTGAGCTTATCGCCTATATCTTTAAATTGATCTTTTGATAAAGTAAAATGATTATCAACTTTTGTAAAATCTTTACGTATTCTTTCAACTTGATTATGTACTTCGACAATTTTTTTATTATAATTTTTATTGGTAACATCTAACTTATCATTTGTTAAAAATGTTTCAGATAAGTTATCTAATTTATTTTCAAAGTCTACTAATATTTCAGTAACAACATTTTTTAATTTATTATTAGTTTCATTTACATTTTTTATAGATTCTTCATTCTCTATAATAAATTTGTTAACTTTTTTATTTTGTTTAGGTATTGTTACTTCTTCTAAATTAGCTAATTGTATATTAAAATTTTCAATTTTTTCTTGTATAGAATTATAATCTAGATTGCTAAACTTATAATCTATTTCTTGAAATTTCTTGTCAGTATCTATTATGTCTTCATAATATTTCTTTTTATAAAGACTAGATTCTTTATCAACATTTTCTATAACTAATTTAGCACGAGATATAATAGACTCAACGTCATTAGTTATTTCTTGATTTTTTTGTTGATTGAGGTTATTGACATTTGTTTTAAAATCTTCAAACTGTTCTTTTAGAACAACTATTTGATTAAACAAAAAATCAGATAATTCATCTTTTTTTACGTATTGATCTAACTTACTAATAATGTCTTCAAACAAATTTACAGTGCTGTTTGTTTTTTCGACGTTATTAACATGCAAACCATACTTCTTAGTAAAATTCTCTAATAAGCTATTATTAGAGTCTGATGATGGTACTTCTTCCTTGGAATTTTTAGATTCCTTATTGTGCTGATTAAATTTTTTCATTGCCGTGTCTCAGTTATATTCATAAAGTATTTATATCAAAACAATCTGTTGACTTTCTGTTGACCTTACATTAATATTTCCTATGAGGCCCCTGCAAGTGATAGTAACTAGTTATTAAAGTTTAATCTATTGAATTCTGCTCTATCATTGAGTTTAGTTGGTCTGTTATTAATAACAGCTACTGCTCCTTCTGGTTTAACCTTATTCCCATTTACACTATGATTATATTGTGGACTATCTGCTAAAGTGTTTACTAATACATTCTTAGCATTTTGGAGATGTTTGTGTAACTTTAATGTATTATCAAAGTGTTCTTTGTTTTTTTCAACATGATTATTCATATTATTACCAACATCCAAATGTCTTTGTTTAGCAGTATCGGATTTAACTTTATCAGCTTTTTTATTAAAATGTGTTGATATATGACTTTTTAATCCATTAACTGATGGTGTCGTACCATCTCTTACTGTTTTATTAATATGCACTTTTAACATAGCACCATGATCTCCAACTAAATGATCGTGTTTCATTGTAGTGCCAAGATCAGCAGCCTTCTGCATATGTGATTTAAACTCAGATTGAGCTTCTGGACTATATTTGACTGCTTTATGATCTATTTTTGGTGAAATAATATGCACATCTTTGTGGTTACCAAAATCAGATGTATCGTGATTGTAGTTTACTTTCATACTATCCATCTTATCACCCGAATAAGAAGTATGTACGGCTACTCCTATTTTAGCGCTTCCAATTTTTTTCCCTTCATTAGATCCGTGGGGAGTGGAATATGTAATTGTGTTAGGTGTGAAATGATGTTGCCCACCCTTTGATGTAACATCACCATCTCCTTTATTGTACATAAAGTCGCCTTGATATATCTTTCCTTTTTTTGTTACTTTTGGAAGATGATCGAGTGCAGCTTTTAGTTTACTAACCAAGCCAGGAGCATGTCCGTGATTTTTTTCTATATCCTCATGAGTGTAATTAATCTTTGGATTCTTATTGAATGCTGACTTAGATGCAACAAAGAACTTTCCATTTTCTGGATGATGCCCAAAAATTGTACTTGGAGATCCATCATACTTTGTCGTTACAGAAGCGTCAGACTTGCCTCCACTTATCAATTGATGAGTATGATGCAAAGTGTTAAACGCATGATCAAAACCATCCTTACCGGCGTTTATATGATGATCTTCGGCATGTTCTAAGTGTGTAAGTTTAGACTCATCTTGTTCATTAAGTAAATCTATTTCTTCTTTAAAATGTTTTAAAGATTTCATTATTGTACCTTTAAATGAAATGAACTCTGCGTTGATTGCGAAGAACCATATAATCCTGCACTAGTAATAAATTTATTTCTTTCGTTTGCTGTTGCATCTAATAAATTTTTAATAATTTTCATTCCTTTTAATTTTGAAGTAGCAAAACCAACAGTTTGATCTTTACTAAATCTTTTGTTTATTCCTGCTTGAAATGAATTAAAATCTACAATGGGTGTTTTATTAAGATTGCTGCTATGTTCTGAAAGTTCTTTATAAAGATTGTAAAAATATTTCATTAATACTTTATTATTTTTATCAAAATCATAATTGTTAATATCTATATTACTATTGACACCAGCTTCTTTTAAAAAATGAACTATGTTACCTGCTCCAACCTTTCCTGCCGCTGCAGTTATTCCTTGTAATTCTGCTTGAAAATTTTTGCTACCATTAAAGTTTCTAAATTCAGTTTTTCCATTAAGGACATAAATGAAAGTTTTTGAAGTATCAAAAAAAGCACTCGTATCTTTTTTGGTTTCTGATGATATTGTAAAACCTTTAAATATAAAAGACCGTTTTAATTTTGGATCTTTATTAAATTCTGTAACTGTTGGTTTTCTTGGTTCAATAACTTTTTTTAATGATATGCCAATTAATCTTTTTTGACTACTTGTATCGAGAGCATAATTTAATATAGATTTGTTAAGTTCACCCCAGTTTGTTGTAGGAAGAATAAAATCATTTGGATTATTAGAATTAGATACCCATATATCACCAGGATTCCATTTATCTGGTGCAAAAGTACCTGGAGCTTGTTTATCTAAGTCATTTTTTTTACACTCTTTATAAGCATTGTAAACATGTTTTACTACAGCATCATTAAAATGTGTATGAATTGTTCCTCTAAACCCAAAACTATTTAATTTATTATATATCACATTTGCAGATTGTATCATATTATATAAATCACCATTTTCAATTTCTTGAATATATTGATCAATTGAAGCACCATTATGCGTGTTACTTATAGCTGTGTCAACTAACCTTTTATTGCTCAAATCATTGCCATCAATTGTCTTGGCCTTCGCAAAAGCCAATGCCACACCAAAGGCAACTAATAGTTCAGTCTTATCTGCAGTAGCCGTTCCTCCTCTAGCACCTATACCTCCTCCAAACATATTAGTCTTAACAATATTAGTAATATTAAATTTATCACCTAATACATCAATCAATTCCAAACTATTAAATTTTTGTAAAGCACTCGATTCACCTATTTTAGCTAATTCTAAATCTTTTAACTTTCTAACTAAAGTGCTTGAAGGAACAAAAACTCTTATTTCTGGTTTAGCGCTAGATTTTGATACATTTTTTGAACCTTTCATAGTCAATTGTACTGACTGTTTTCTCAAATATGCATTAGAAAAAGCTTGAGCTAGAACAGTTGGTCTGTAACCAACAACTTTTGAAAACTTAAAAAATTCATCTTTAGTGAGTTCTGCCATACGAGTATTTATCTATTTTATTAACATAAAAAAACCCGCCGAAGCGGGTTTAGTAAATAAGTGCTAGTTACGACCATCTAGCGGCATTTTTAGGAGGGCGGGAGGAAGAGAGGAGGTGTACGCCCATGTCCGTATTGTGAAACTTAACTAAATACTGCACTTCCTTGTGAAGCATATGCAGCTGCTACCATTGCTCTTGAAGGTGTACCAAGTTTATAAGACTTGATGCCTTTAGAGTTTGAATTACCATAAATCGAAAACCCCTCTGATCTAAGCTCATTAATGCGAGCTGATACTGAGTTTGAAGAAGTACCAAACTTCTTAGCTACTGTTGAAGCTGTAATAGCTTTACCATCAAAAAGTTGTGCTAGAACAAAGCCACGGATTGTTTTGGTATCGAATTTCATAAATTGAATCTCCAAGTTAATTAAAATTATACTACCCTTTTATAATACTATATTATTTATTATATGTCAACTGTGTGTTACTTATTGTATTTTTCATTTAATTTATCAAGATCACTATTCTTTATTATTCTCTCATCTAATAACATCTCACACATCTCACCCGCACCTTTTTGCTTACCTGAATAGTATACAAGAACGCAAGTGGCGAGTAATAAACAAATATAACTAAAATCCATTAATGTGTAGTATTCCATGTTCTAATCCATTTGTATGTGTGTTTAAGCAATTTAGTCTTAATTTTTTGCCATTCTATATTTTTAAATGCTCTTTTATATATAAAAAAAGAAGATAATTTTTTATATCTATTTAAATATCTAAGAACGTGTAGAGGATTAGAATTAGGATAAAAATGTCTTATTTCTAAAGCAATATCATGTCCATATGCTTCTATTTCATCTATATTCGAAAGATACAATTGTTCTTCTTTAATAGATGTTCCAACACCACAGTCCCTAAAGTCAACATGAACAGGCTCTTTCTCTTCAGGTTTATATGACCACTGACATTGATGGATTGATTCATGCTGAATAACTTGAGATAAAAGAAATTTAAAATCTTTAAAAATTTTATTGCTTAACTCAAATTTTTTGTGTTTTTTAGATACATTCATTACAACATATTTTTTATTTTCATACATATCATACAACCCAGTAAAACTGAATTCGTTATGATTGAAGTCATCATATTTTTCTATTTTTATATCTAAATCTTTATCATCAAAAGTATCATTAAGCACAACTAATAGGTTGCGATAAGATTGTTTACAAACAAACTTAGATTTATTGTCTTCTATAGCATTATCTATTGTAGTACTTAAATACACTTATTCTCCTATACTTTTATCCCAGAAAAATCAGGATCTGCATTTCCATTAAATAAATTTTTAAGTGAGTAATCTATATTATCCTTTTTTGTTCCATCATTGTCAATAATGTTACTTTGTGCGGAGTCATCAACATCATACAATCTCATTTTAGCTCTATCAACACCAATAATAAATCTTCTATTAATTGTTGGATCATTATAACGATTTTTCAATTGTTTAACCATCAGTTGATTCATTTCTTCTAATTCTTCAGTACTGACAAGTGCAAACATAAAATCTGCTGTGGCTGGCAAACCGAATGATTCGGATGTGTCTGTCAACTCTACATCAGAGCTCCCGTACGCAGATCTATTAACCTGAGTAGCTGACACGACAGGTAGATTATATTCTACAGCTAGACCTCTTAATTCTTCAGCTATCGCTTTTATATATGTATAAGAATTAACATTTGTCCCTGCCTTGAATCTGGAAGAAGCGCATATGTTTAAATAATCAATAAATATAATATCCGGATGAAAATCTCTTTTCAGTGATAGCTCACCTAATAGTGCTTTAAAATGGCCAGCATGCGCTGTGGCAGTTGGATATTCTTTTACTATTAGTTTCCCATTAGTCTTCTTAGAGTACTTGTCTATACGGCTGTTATACATGTCTTTAGGCAAATCTTTAATTTGATCTAACTCTATATTAAGCAAATTTGCATCAAGTCTTTCTGCTATTCTTTCTTCCGCCATCTCTAATGTTATGTAAAGTACATTCTTACCTTGAGAAAGAATGCTAGACGCTATATGACACATGAATAACGACTTACCTACCCCAGTGCCTGCCATAACTATGTTTAGCGTTTTATTGGGGATTCCACCCTGTGTAATCTTGTTTAAATAATATAAATCAAGAGGTATTCTATCTTCTTTACGATTATAGAAATCATATCGCGATTCTGCATCATCTATGTAATCATGACCAACAGATCGATCAAAACTAACACCAAGTGCTTCTGTCAATATATCGGGTATACCTTCTTTCGATAATAGTTTATCCTTTCCATCAATTATTGAAATAGACTTGAGTATGGCGTTATATACAGCTTTATCTTTGCAAAATTTCTCTGTATTATCATACAACCAATTTTCATCTATTTTTTCTATTTTAAGTTCTGATAAGAGTTTTTTGGCTTGTTCAAAATATGTCTCTGATACATTACTATCTTGTAGTGCTATTTGCAGTGATTCTTCTGTGGGTGTTTTATTATATTTCTTTACAAAATCATTTATTAAATTAAATATAATTTTTTGACTTTGATCGTAAAAATACTCATCCTTTAAAAATGGTACTACCTTTCTTAAGTAATCTTCGTTATGTATTAGATTCCTTAATATTGTTATTTCTATTGACATCAATTTGCATTGCCTCCGTTAAAATATCGTTAATAATCAAATCAAAAGTTTGGTTGAGGATTTCACTTTTCATCATATCTTTTGATACAATATCTGGTTTATGAATAATATGATAATTAACACCAATACCTTTTTTAGCTTCTTCTATCATATCAATATTTTCTAACTGCACAACTAAACCTTGGTAATCTCCAGATAATATTTCAAATCCCCATTGGTTTTTATCAGCAAACCATGGTTTATATAAATCATTCCGAAGCATTTGTAAACTCCTTATCCAATTCATCTTCTGTTAAATCACCAGTCATTAAATTAGCGCTTGATGATTTAAATTTAGTTTCTACATAATTTTGAAAATCCATACTTGATACAATTGGCAACCAAAAATCTTTCGTATAAGTGTCTTTCATTCTAAACTTTTGATCTTCATCTTTTCTACTATACCAACCATTCGAAGGTTTAGTTACAAAACCACCATTTAATGCTACATCCATTAAACCTGACCATTTTGTTATTCCACCTTCAAAACTTACTTCTACTGCTATCTTTGTTTTTTCTCTAACATAACGAGATTTTTCAACATTAATAATAAAGTTATAACCTGTCAAACCAGTTGTATCTTTTTCTTGTTGTCGACCAATAATATAGATATTATCTGCTGAATAATAAACGCCCGTACCTCCTGATACAATATCTCTAGGATATAAACCAATTTCTTTATATGTGTGATTAACAACAACCATTGGAATATCTTTTATTGCAAGATGAGGGGTAATCATTCTGAACAAACTTTTTAATTGTTTTGCTCTTGACATATCAGCTACTGATTTGCCAGATAATGAATCTTCTACTTCTTTTCTTGAAGCTAGATTACCAACAGAGTCGATAATAAATATGACCCTATCACCACGTTCAATGCTGTTAAGCTGTTGCATAGAATCGTGCTTAAGCTGTTCGACATCTGTGACGGGTGTGTGTAAGACACGAGATGTGTCAATACCAAAGGACTCAAAATAAGATTGAGGAGAACCAAACTCAGAATCATAAAACAAAACAACACTATCATCATATTTATCCATGTAAGATTTAGCAAGTAGTAATGCAAAAGCAGTTTTGAAATGTTTTGATGGTCCTGCGAACACTGTCAAACCTGGCGTTAAACCACCATCTAATTTACCAGACAGCGCAACATTGAGCATTGGCACTGGTGTTTGAATCATGTCCTTTGCATTGAAGAACTTAGATTCAGATAATAAACTTGTGTCTTTTATCGTTGTGTTTTTTTGTAATTTTTCTATTAAGGACATAATACACCTCTACATAATTCGCTATAATAACCCATTATAAACATTATTGTTATAATAATCAATACAAGTAACTCTTTCAACCAAACAAACCCTCAAGCGTCGCTTGTTCTTTTATATTCCACCCAACAACATTCAGCAATGACGTCAAAGGTTCAAGGAAAGCCTTTTGAAACATCATATCATAATCAACATAATCATCTAATCTAAATTCGGGTGGTATTTCAGATCGAAAAGTTATCACATTTATACCTAATGGATTTTGTTTTTTGAGATATACAAATTTTATTTTATCGCTATCACGTATTTCTTCATATTTCTGTTTTAGATTTTTTGTATTCAATAAATGGTTATACATCAATGCGCCTTTTACATGTATAGGTGTGCCCTTTTTGTATATAGATCCCGAATCTTTGTATTGTGTGACATTATTTGCTGTTCTTGGGAATGCAATATCTACAGGTGGAAGTTTGTGCCATTTGTCTTCAATATCCCTAACATAATCGCGCAGTATGTCTTCATTTTTTGTCAATACAATACTTACTGATTCCTTAAGAGTGGACCTAACTGAAGCTGGTGTAGATGATCTCACAATCTCCATGCCCTGCACTTTTAGTTTAGGTTTTTCATACACAATACCTTCAGAATCATAAACATTCAATGCATATCTTTTTTTAGCTAACCATATACCACTATCAGCAATAACTTCTCGTTTAAAAGATAACTTCTTCTGATACACATTTGTATATGAAAATATATCTTCTAATGCTTTATCAATTACTTTTGATAGACTAGTCTCACAAAATTTGTCAAGTAGTACCGATATTTCTTTATTACTTTTACCAGAAAAATTTTGATCAACAAAGGTACCAAGCGTTATGTATGTTGAGTCAGTATCAGAATAAAATGAATACTCCACATCTTTAGTTT
>Ga0209634_1000882_pt1 | contig 22698 bp, 9 predicted proteins | sample LinPmetageLP40_FD_184043 | JGI IMG/M metagenome (GOLD analysis project Ga0209634, IMG submission 184043) | Marine viral communities from the Pacific Ocean - LP-40 (SPAdes) (version 2) | ecosystem: Environmental > Aquatic > Marine > Oceanic | place: Pacific Ocean | collected 2010-08-26 | reverse complement strand
TGGAGATAAAACCAAATTAGACGCAATTGAGGCTTCAGCAGATGTAACTGATGCAACTAATGTTAATGCTGCTGGTGCTGTAATGAACAGCGATAGCACTACCGCTGGAATGAGTTTTGTTGTAGATGAAGATAATATGTCCTCTGATTCAGATACTAAGGTTCCTACTCAACAATCAGTAAAGGCTTACGTAGATGCAACCATCGTTCCTGCACTAACAACTGAACAAGTTCAAGATATAGTAGGAGGAATGGTTGATGACACAGAAACAGGCATTTCTGTTACTTATGATGATACTAATGGTAATTTAGAGTTTGTAGTAGATCATGATGCAGCCAATAATTTTGTAGCCAATGAACATATAGATCATACAAGTGTTACTTTAACTGCTGGTGATGGCCTTACTGGTGGAGGAGACATTAGTGCCAATAGAACATTTGCTGTTAGCGTTGATGATAGTACTATTGAAATTAATAGTGATGCCTTAAGAATTAAAGATGCAGCCATTACTTCTGCTAAGATAGGAGCAGGTGGATTTGTATTTAATGAAGCTGGGGCTTCTGTTGACTTTAGGGTTGAGGGAGATACTGATGCGAACTTATTACTTGTAGATGGAAGTACAGATAGAGTTGGTATTGGCACAAATGCCCCAGCATATCTTTTAGATGTTGATGGAGCAATAGGAGCAGACAGTATCACAGTTGGTGAATCAAATAAATATCTTACTATAACACGAGTTGCAGGTGGTACTTTCGGTGTTGCTCGTATTCATGAAATACTTGGGTCATTTGAAGTTATGATTGGCGCAAACACTGCGGCAGTAGAAATTACTAATCATAGTGTAAGTAGTCCTGTTGTAACTATTAATCCTGCTGGTATAGATATGGATTTTATAGTAGAAGGAGATACAGACACAGATTTATTATTTTGCGATGCTGGAAACGATATTGTGCAAATTGGCAAACTAAATATCAATGGTGCATTCACTTTCCCTACAGCAGATGGTTCTGCAAATCAGATCTTAAAAACTGATGGTAATGGTGCTGTCTCCTGGGCTGCTGATGGTGGAAGTGGAAGTAGTCTTACTGAAGAACAAGTTGAAGATTTTGTTGGAGGTATGGTTACAGGAAATACTGAAACCTTTATTACTGTTACTTATGAAGATGGAGATGGAACACTTGATTTCGTTGTTCCTGTAAAAGATGAAGATAATATGGCTTCCGATAGTGCTACACACTTAGCTACACAGCAATCTATTAAAGCTTATGTTGACGCAAATGCTGGTGGTGGTAGTACCAGTGTTGCTGCAATAAGTGCTGATGCTACGATTTCTTCTGATGTTAATTTAGTCACCACTGCTAATACAGATAGAACAGTAACTCTTCCTAGTGTATCTTCTGGTAAAATAGTTCGTATTAAAAAAGTCGATGCTGGTACAGGAACTGTAATTATTGCAAGAGGCGGGTCATCTACTATTGATGGTGCCACACAAGTTGCTTTATATTCACAATTTGAAAGTATGACAATTATCTGTGATGGTACTAATTGGCACGTATTCTAATATTTTAATTTTTCAGTGAAAGAAAAGATGCGATGAAAAGCATAATACTACAAACAAATGACACGGCTATTACTGCTGATGATCAATTAGGACAAATACAGTTTGCTGCATCTTCTGAATCTGATGGTAGCGCAGCACAAGATGTGTCTGCAAAAATTGAAGCTGTTGCTGAAGCAGCTTTTGGATCAGCTTCACATTCTACAGCTCTTATATTTTCTACTGCTACCACAGACGCAAATGCTCCCGCAGAAAGAGTTAGAATTAGTAATGATGGAAAGGTTGGAGTAGGTAGTAACAGTCCTTCATTCAAATTACATGTTAATGGAGATATTGGATTAACCAATGAAGGATTTTATGCTTCTCCTACAGGTGTAAAAATAGGAACAGATGGCGTACTTATTAATGACGGTCAGACCACATTATCTCATGGTAATTTTAGTGCTGACGGAGATGCACAATCTAGTTCTTATATCCTAAGATGTACAACTACAAATGCTACGTTTACTACAGCACAAAATAATGGAGCTGATATAGTAGTACCTAATGATACTAGTGTTATGTTTATAGCAAATATTACTGGTAGAAGAACTGATCAGGTTAATGCTGCAAATTCTGATAATGCTAATTATAAATTACTAGGATTATTACATAATGATGGAGGAGGCATAGCCCTATTGGGTAGTGTTTCTAAAACAGTAATAGCAGAAACAGATAGTGGTTGGGATGTTCAAGCAACTGTTACAGGAACTGGTTCTTCTGGTAGTGATAAATTAAATATACAATGTAAAGGTGCCTCATCTAAAACTGTAAACTGGGTGGTTAAATTAGAAACTGTAGAGGTTAAAGGTGGAGAACATTCTTCACCTTCACTTACTATAGCTAAAATTTCAGACGGTTCAAGTAGCTATGCTGTAGAAGTAGTCTTTTCTTTAAGTACCCTTCCCACAGGAACTACTCAACTAAAATATACAATTAGCGGAACTGGCTCTACAAGTACTGTCGTTACTATCCCAACCAGTACTGCTTCTAATACAACTCATAATGGCACGGGAGGAACAAGTAGCTTTAGAAGTAGATACAACAGTTCAACAAACCAAGGTAGGTTTTATCACGGTCCCGGCGATAGCGTAAGTAATATATCACTTACAGTTGAAGCTTTAAACAGTAGTAGTACAACATTAGGAACATCGAACACATTAACCGGCCTTAAAATAGACGAAGACGGATAAAGGAGAGGTGTAATAAATAATTATGAAAAGTATAATATTACAAACAAACGATACGGCAATTGCTGCTACAGATCAGCTGGGGCAGATACAGTTTGCTGCTTCCTCTGAATCTGATGGAAGTGCAGCAACAGATATATCTGCTAAAATAGAGGCTGTCGCTGAAGCTGCCTTCGCTGCTTCTTCTCATTCCACAGCGATTACTTTTTCTACTGCTACTACTGATGCTAATGCACCATCGGAAAAAGTTAGAATTAGTAATGATGGTTCTTTAGGTATCGGAACAACTAGTTCTTCATACAAAGTACATATAAATGGAGATATAGGTCTTACCAATGAAGGTTTCTATGCTTCTCCTACTGGAGTCATGTTGGGGGTTGACGGTTTTTTATATAATGATGGACAAACAACATTATCTCATGGAAGATTTGGTACCGACGGAGATGCTCAAAATAGCTCTTTTGTATTGAGATGTACGACCACTAACGCTACCTTCACCACAGCACAAAATAATGGCTCAGATATTGTATTAGCTTCTAATAGAACTATGATGTTTACTGCACATATAGCAGGTAGGAGAACTGATCAAGTCAATGCTTCTACAAATGATAATGCTGCTTACGTTCTAACAGGATTACTACATAATGACGGTTACGGAGCTGCTTTAGTTGGTAGTGTTTCTAAAACAGTTGTTGCGGAAACAGACAGTAATTGGGATGTACAGGCAACTGTTACTGGAGCTGGAGCTGGAGGAACAGATAAATTAAATATACAAGTCAAAGGAGCAGCTAGCAAAACTGTCAACTGGGTTGTAAAATTAGAATTGTTAGAAGTTGGAGGAAATGTCACTGGATATACAGAAGCCAATATATTAGAAAATATAAGTCCTACAATTATACCTTAAGGAGAAAAATATGTCTTTACCAATTTTATCAGCAGCATCACCAACCACCATACCTGCAAAAGTATATGATAGAGTATGGGTAGAAGAAATTGTTATCAAAGGTCCAGACCCTAATGGAGAAGTCACTGGAGAAGTCAAATTACATAAATATGGTATGTTTGATGGACTTGCAGAGTTAGAACCAGATGGTGGTCAATGGATTAGAATAGATAAGATGTTAGAAGAATCAGCTAAAGATACTGACTTAGCAGCAGCTATGGGTTCTTTAATAGCATATGTAAACAAACTAGGCCAGCAGAATGATATCATCTCATAAGGATAATTAAAACATGGCTGTAACTACACATGTATATAAAAGAGGAAATAATAGTATGGGTGTTTATAGACACTCTGATGGTACTATTAAGTTATATAAAAAAGGATTGATTGGAGAATGGCAACAACTTGGATCAGATATAGAAGGTGAAAGCTCTAATGATTCTTTTGGAATTTCTGTTGCAATGAGTTCTAACGGCAATAGGATTGCTATTGCAGGTTACAATCATAACAATGGGACCGGTCATGTTAAAGTTTATGATTTAAGCGGTTCAGCGTGGTCTCAAGTAGGCAGCGACATTGATGGTGAAGATAATAGTGATAAGTATGGAACTAGTCTTGCAATAAGTTCGGATGGTAGCAGAATTGCAATTGGGGCTCCCAATAATGATGGTGGTGGAAGTTATTCTGGGCATGTTAGAGTTTTTGATTGGAATGGTTCAGCGTGGACGCAAGTAGGAAGTGATATTGATGGTGAAGATGCTGGTGATAAATCCGGTGGGAGTCTTGCAATGAGTTCAGATGGTAGCAGAATTGCAATTGGCTCAGAGTTTAATGATAACACAGCTACAAATGCTGGATGTGTTAGAGTGTATGACTATAGTGATTCATCATGGTCTCAAGTAGGCAGTGACATTGATGGTGAAGCATCCGGTGATAAATTTGGAGATAAAATTGCGATGAGTTCAAACGGTAGTAGGATTGTAGTTTCTTCAGAATTGAACGATGGCGGTGGCAGTAATGCAGGGCATGCCAGAGTTTTTGATTGGAACGGATCAGCGTGGTCTCAAGTAGGAAGTGACATCGATGGTGCATCAGCGAATGATCGTGTTAAATCAGTTGCAATCAGTTCAGACGGTAGTCGAATTGTAGTTGGATCGTGGCAGGCTACAGGAACTGGTGATGTAGCTTACAGTGATGCAGGTCATATTAGAGCTTTTGATTGGAATGGCTCAGCTTGGTCTCAAGTAGGTGCCACTATTGAGGGTGTTGCGGGTAACGAATATGTAGGTTATTCTCTAGCAATGAGTTCTGACGGTGGTAGGATAGTAACTGGTGCGATAGGACATAGTAGTGGAAAAGGATGTGTTAGAGTTTATGACTATATTAGTTCAGCATGGACAAAGATTGGAAGTGATATAGTTGGTGAGTTCTCTAATGACATTTTTGGCGCTTCTATAGCAACAAGTTCTGATGGGACTCGGATAGTAGCTGGATCACCGGATGCGCCAACTAGTTCAAGTGGCCATGCTAGAGTCTTTAAAGAAATATAGTAGACTTAGGTGTATAGAACCAATAGAATTCTATATTTGCAAATATTACTTTAAATGGGCCTAAATTATGTCATGGAATGTAGAAATGCCTCTGATTGTGAGGTCATGGATTAATGACCTTTCTGACACTCCTACTTATAGTGATGAGAGAGTTCAACAGCTAATTGTTGTAGCAGCTCAATACGTCATTAAAGAAGTAGATCTGAAAGTTAATTATACGATTAATATTGTCAATCCAGATATTAGTCCTGATCCTGTCTTAGCACAAGAAAAAGACTTAGATTTTATTGGTTTAACTGCCCTTAAAGCTTCCTGTATGTTCGACCAAAGTTCTTTAAGAACTAGAGCAGCTTCTGACGGCATTAGAGCCGCATTAGGACCTGCGTCACTGGCTGTAGCAGGAGGTATGAGAGGCTATGAAGTGATTTTAAACCAAGGCCCCTGTGCGCTTTATAACAAGCTGAAAGAAGAACATCAAATAGGTAATGTTCAAGCTATTCATGCTATTCTTGGACCCTTTGTTGGTAATCAATTTGACCCTAGATATTTGCAAGATGGTTCAGATAGGTCCGGATATTTTTATTCATAATATCAACATGAGGAATAATTATGGCAGCAGCAGATTATAGTTTCAGCATAGAAAAAGGTACAGCTTTCGTCATTTCTTTTGAGTACAAAGACGATAATAATATTGCAATTAATTTAACTAATTGGTGTGCTAGATTACGATGGAAAGACAATAATGATGTTATAACGACTTTTAGTAGTAATCATACAGGTAATGACTATGAATTTACTATTGATCCATTAGTGGGTAAAATTAGTTTAAAAATTCCTGCTTCTGTAACGGCTGCATACACATTCACAAGTGCGTCTTATGATTTAGAATTACAAGAACCTAACGACCTATATAGTGGTGGAGGTAAAAAAGTTTTTAGAATTTTACAAGGAACAATTTCGACAATAGATCGTAATGTTTCTGATACTGATGCTTTTAATTGTAATTTTGATTCTCAAGATGACTGTGAAACCTGTTAATGACGCAAATAACTGTTAACGAAGAGTTTAATAAAAACGAATACTTATTAGTTTCTAGAGTAGATGAGACTCAATCCATACAGACTACTCGTATTTTAATCTCTGATGATCGCAGCAACACGATTAAAGTTGTAAGTATAGAACAGGGACCTCAAGGAGAAAAAGGATCTACAGGTGTTCAGGGTATAGCTGGTCAAGATGCACCCAGCTTTGATGTTTTACCAGTTAATAGTGGTGGAACAAACAATACAACTTATACTAATGGGAATATTATCTTTTTTGATGGAGATAAATTATCATCATCGTCATACAGTGTTCAAGATATTTTAGACACCGCAGGAACAAGCAATAGTGTAACAGGTGTTTTAGCGGGTTCGGGCTTACGAAAGATAGATTCTGACAACACAGTAACCTTAGACACATTATTAGGTGAAGGACTTGCAATTGGCTCTAGTAATGAAATAATTGTAGATGGAACCATAGCAAGAACTAGTGAATTAGACTTAGGAACTATTCAAGGTCAAGTACCAATTAGTAAGGGTGGTACTAATAATAATTTTTATACGCAAAATCGACTTGTGTATTTTGATGGTGCTAAAATTAAATCATTCCCTATTGCTACAGGTAATTTTTTACTAAGTGGTGTTTCTGTTAATATCGTAGCTGGTTCTGGATTAGTAGGAGGAGGAGGTTTAGAACTACCTAATGGTACTGTAGCTATAAATATACCTTCATCAGCCGATATTATTGTAGAAGATGATCTTATTAAGTTAAGCACAACGGGCACGGCTGGCACTTATTCTAAAATTATTACAGATGATAAAGGTAGAGTGATTAGCGGTACAACTCTTACTCCTAGTGATATTGTAGATATTTTAGGTTATACTCCTTTCCATCCAGGAAATGACGGAGCTGGTTCTAATCTAGATGCAGACCTATTAGATGGACAACAAGGATCATATTATACAGACGCGGTCAATATTACAGGTTCATTAAATCCGAATGTTCTTCCATCCGCTGTAGTTCCTGGTACCTATACAAAAATAGGTGTTGATTCTAATGGGTTAGTATCATCAGTACTATATGCTGATCAAGCTGATATCATTTCGTCTTTAGGTTATACTCCAGTGCCATCTACTGGAACCAAAACTATCAATGGTACTACTACGTTGGCTGGAGATGTTTATTTAAATGGTGAAACCAGTATTTATGACAATCTGCCTGTATTAGCGACAAATAATTCTAACATATTACCTGATCAACCAAGAGGTGTCAGTTTTATCTATGGTGGTCTTTACTCAAATAAAACTGGTATTTTAGCATACTATCCTGCTAATGATGAATTAAAACTCGTTACGAATGTATTTGCTTCTGGATCAGATACGGAAAATGGAGATGAAGACGACCTTAATGGTGGAGATGCTAATTCTGTTTATGTTGTTTCTAATTTAGGCGGTGATGCTTCTGTAGTATTATTAAGAACAGTTGCCGATGGTCTTTATGTTAAACTAAAAGGTGATGAAGAAATAGAAGGTCAAAAGGTTTTTACTTCTGATATTACTTTCAGAAAACAAATTCGAATAGACGACCCCAATGCTAATACAAGTCCTCCATTTGATGTGAGTAGTAATACTAGATTAGTCACTAATTTAAATACAGACTTATTAGATAGTCAACACGGCTCTTATTATACAAATGCAGCAAATGCAACAGGACAGTTTACGTATACCAAAGTTACTTTTGATCATATACAAGGTACTAATACATACATACCAAAATTTAATGATAGTGTTAATGATCCTGCCGGTAGGATAGATGATTCTATTATTTACCAAAATCCTGCTGGTGATATTGTTTTAGATGATAATCAAAATCTTATAGTTGGTTCAGCAACGGTCTCTTCTGCCACATCATCTGTCTCTATGGGACAATCTAATTTAATTGATGGTAATAATAATTTAGTGGTGGGTACAAATAATGCCATCACTGGTAATAATTCTATTGCTCTTAATAGTAATTCTCAGGTTAATACCAATAATTCAGTAGCTTTAGGAGATTATGGCTATGCTTATACTCCTAATCAATTGGCATTTGGAGCTTTTAATTATAATGATCCAAACACATTAGCCAGATTAGAACATGCTCAACATAGTCAAATTACAATGCATCTACAAGGTGTAGAAGCAGGGAATACGTGGAGAACTCTAACTCCTACTATAACCATACCAAACAATAAAACTTTTGCATATAATTTAGAATTATTAATAACTAAGGCTTTCGGTACGGGTGTTGCTCAATATGAATTTACAAGTGGAATATTTAAAAATGCTACTTATAGAAGCTCAAATAATTTTACACAAATTATTAATCTAACCACTCATCCACAACAATCCAAGAAAAGAGAACTATTTAATAATTCTCAGATAAAAAATCATTATCATACTTTTAGTCATACAAATGGAGATAGACAACAACAAGATGTTAGAGTAACTCATGCTCCTATAAAAAGTAATACTTTGTCTGTCCAGAATAGAGAAGACCATTACATATACACAAAAGAGCTTAAACAAATTACAGGATCATATTACAAAACTAATAGAGGAGATTTAGTTTTAGATATAGATCAACCGGTATATTCTGGTAACTTCAGAATGCATACAAGCAATAGGGGGATTGAGATTGTTTCTGACAATCATGGAGCTAAAGTTGGTTCTAAAATAGATTTGAAATTTACCAATGTTACAGGTCAGCCTGTAGCAGATAAGAGTTATAATGTTTACTCTGTTATAGGTAAAAATACTCTTTATGTAGAAAGACCTTACTACACAGGTATTATCAACTATCGATCAGGAGAGGCTTTTGATTATGCTGACATAATTGTTGATGATAGAAGCATATCTGTATTAGATTCTATAAATGGTACTAATTATTCTAGTGGTATATTTACAAATACCCATAAAATTTTTACTGATACTAGTCAAGATGGTGAACAAATATATAGTAATTTTGAAATTCATCATAACTATACTGGTTATAGAAACAATACAACCATTTTAATTTCTGGGATAAATATTCCTAAAAGATCTACCTATCCTTCTGGTAGATTTGTACAGACACTACCATTAATAGCAAACTCAGGATCGGTATTCTTACCTCATAAAGAAGTAGTAGATGGTAACTTTGAATCGGCAAAAACTGTGTTCCCTAAGCATAAATGTTTTTATACTAGATTTAAAAACCATCCAGGTAATGATCAGTTGATTATATATGCTACTGGAGTAGACAATCCTATAGATATATCCTATCAGCCTGTAAAATATGAATTAACAAGCGGATATTTAGATGATGACAACAGTACATTTGCTGTGTTGACTAATAATGATAGATTTAATTTGGTGGCTACTGGAACACTAGACTATGAAACTAAAAATATTTATAATGTTAGACTTAAAGCGTCTAATTATTTAGAAGGTAAGACCTTTGAGAAAAATTTTACCATTACTGTTAATGATAAAAAGTCTCCTTATAGTCATATCAATATTCCAGATCAAACGCTTGATATTACTGATACTCTTAATTACACTTTTGCTGCTGATATATTTAATGCTGAAGACAATGAGGGATCGCTGTCTTATTCTGCTTCATTACAAAATGGACAAGCTTTACCGTCATGGATAACTTTTACTCCAGCAACACGAACTTTTAGTGGTAGTCCCGGTGGCTGTAAAATAGGAACATATAATATAAGGGTTTATGCAGAAAACAATCATAGTAAAATTCATACAGATTTTTTCTTAACTGTTACAGATAATGAATATCAAGTATTTGAACATTTTTATAGTAATGATGATAGTATTACAGATATTCTTTTATCGAGTACTAGTATAGATGAAAATCTACCATCTGGAGCTGTTGTCAGTAATCTTGATTGTGTTGGTTCTTATAGTCCTTATTTAGAATTTGAAAGTGCTTCTAATTCTTTTTCAGGTAATTTAGTGAATGGTTCTAGTTTTGCTGAGTGTTTTAATATTGTTTTAGATTTTGCTACATCTTCTATCACGGGCTCATCTAGTAATTTAAGTTTACCTTCTTTAGTTGATGTTATAGGATATGGTACAGATTATACTGTCACCAATAGCTATTCTCCCTTTAGTATGTCTGGTACTCCAGGATTAAGTGATGGACGTATTTATTTTGTAGATAGTTATAGAGATAATAATAGCACGTTTTTTGTTGGACAAACTATTAAAGCTTCTGGTAGTGTATCATTACCAAGACAGTTTACCGTTAATGGATATAATGATTATTCTGTTGAGACAGATCAATTTAGAACAACACTTAAAACAGAACTAAATACTGATTATCTAGAAGAACTTTTAACTGAAGACAGCCATCACATTGTTACTTCTCATGGATTTTTACCTCTTTTTATGTCTATGGAATCTAGTGTACTGGGTGCGGTTAGCGGTATTACTTCAGAAGCGAGTGGTCAATTTAGCACACCACCAGAAACAGGTTTGCAAAGATTCCAAATAGCAGACGCATTTGATACAAATATTCTTTGGGCATCAGGATATCCCAATTGTACTGATAGAGATTTAATTGAAAATGCTACAGTGTCTTATACAGACAGAACGGGTGATCCTACAACCGTAGATAATACAACTAATTTACAAAATTTCAATCCTCCACCTACGGGTGATTTAAAACGCTCAAATATTAAATATGATACTGATACTTTTGCTTTTCGAGATGCTGTTGAAAATCCAGTAATAGCCTTATATGGTATTGGTTCTGGGGATTTCTGTCGCTTTCTTAGCGAAGATAATCATATGATCAATGCAGAAAATAGCAATAGAATTATTTCAAGTGACCCTAAGGATCATGGCACTCGAATAGTCATAGATAGTCCAGGTTACGAACTGTTTGATAGTTATAGAGTGGTAAAAGATAATGGCAGATTGATGTTCAATAAGTTTGATTCGTTTATTGCAGAAAATAATGACCCTATCGTTCATGACTACGCGATTGCTGCTAGATCTGGTGATGCATGCCTATTTTTCCCTGGATCTGTTCAAAGAGATATTAAATTTAAATATGAGTCTGATATTGATCAATCTGATAATGTATTTAATTACTATTATAATTGGGGCAAGCTTATACAATTTGCTTTTAGTAGTGATAAAAACTTTATAAGATTTAGCGAACCATATGCGGGAAGTACGGCACGCAGAAAGATTGTATACACGGAGAATGCAGCAGAAAATAACAATTATCCAATTAGTGGTTTAAAACAACATGCCTATCCATACATAACAGGATGTAGTATAGTATCTTATGCTTCTGGTTTTAAAGGTTTTGAGTCAGACTATTCTAGCACTGGTAATTATGTTACAGGATTGGTAGACGTATATACACAGGCTGGTACAGGTGTTGTAACATTAAATCTTAATAAAGATATTAATTTAGACGATAGAAAACAAAATCCTGTATACGCTTATAATTTTGCTTCATCTATAGCTGCGTTGGATTTGCCTGTAGCAGCACAATACACTGGTGTTAAAGTTGTAGATAGTGATACTATTCAGATTGAAAATAATTATTTTATGCCAGATAGTGGTGTCCAAAGTAATATATCTAGTAATAGACAAGGCACATTTACTATTAATGTGAATAAGGGACATGGATATAAAGAAGAAGCGTTTACAATCATTAACAGGGTTCCTGTAGAATTTACTAATGTTCGGAAGAAATGGCATCCTACTAACACATCCGTTGTTGATTCCGTAGCTAATCGTAGACCTAAAGATTACAGTTTTGATGTAGTATCTGTCACAGGCAATAGAGTGATGGTAAGAGATGATAAGAACTATTTACTCAAAGAGACAAATCGTCCTGATTATTATGAAAAGTCTATTAAAGGTTCTTATTTGACTAACGGTATAACATTTAGTGGATCTTTATTTAATAATCATCAAAACATCTACGATGTCAGATATAATAAAACATACCTTAATCACACATATGGTAAAATTAATTTTGAATATGACCATAGTAGTAAATTATTCTCTTTTGTTACAAGATCTGGTATTATACAACCATTCGATAATGTAGAAGTGAGTTTTCCGACCGGTTTTGCATATTATTCAGATCCTATAAATGTTCTGATTGACGATACTATGATTGGTCGAAAGACAGGATTAAAAGATTTAGATCCACTTAGAGATAATATGCTATTAGAAACTTCAGCTTCACTGGAAACTACTGCTGAGTCTCAAGATATTATTTTTACGGGTATTATGAGCAATGGCAAAGACGCTGCTGGTACTTGTACTATTGACAATAGCTTAATTAACAGACTACAAACAGGACTAATGCTTAATCATAGCAATAGTGATAAGTATGGATATGAAATTGATTCTTTGGTTGATGGATTTATTTTTAGTGGTGTTATACCTAAAAATCACAACGTCATTTCTGCTAATATTTCAGCTAAGCTCGATTCTAATCATGTAGGACACGCTTCTATATTTGCTACAGGTTCAGATGCTTTATATGAAGGATCTAGAATTGTTAGGCAAGCTACTATTAACGACATTGGATATTCAGAGTATTATTGTATAAATTCCAGCGACCTAAATTTAAATGTTGCTACGGGAATTAGTGGTGTTGGTCATTCTACTAATCCTTATTATCATCATATTCAAACTACCACAAGTAACTCAGGATATTTAGAATTTGTATACCTTGGTCAAAATAGTAATAGGATTAAACTAGAAGGAACATTCCATATATCTGGTATACAAAATACAGGATTAATGGTATATCATACTACTTTTGCACAGCAGACAGAGAGATATAAAGAACTTGTCAATCGTGCTACACCTATAGCTCAGACAAAGGTTTATGAAACCGGGTCTTTGGATGTTGGATTAACGGGTAATCTAGACTTAACACTTAATGTTAATAGGTTTGATAAGATCAAAGTTTTTGTTGGTAAAAGCAAGAAAAATCATTTTAAAAACGATCTATTACTAACATCTAAGACATTAGATGATGTCACAATTAAACCATATATTTTAGAGAATTCTACAATATTAAATACTACAACAGATTATTTTCCATACATCAATCCTGCGGAAGCCGAACTAGTATATACTCCTGTACCAACATTTGATGCTAATGATTGCATTGATTGTGATACAAAATTACCTCAATACATCCCTTCACTAGATCCTAATTATAGATCGTTATTATCTCAAGATTATCATATTTTACCATATATTAAGACTAACAATTTATATTGTGGTTCAGACTATAAAAACAAACAGATTTTCTTTAATGGAAATATTATAAAAATATCTCAGTTTAATACTATTAAGTCATTCTTGCTTGAAGAGGATGAATTTATTATAGATAAATTTAATAGTGTTAATATAGCTGATAGCGGTGTTTCTAAACATCTTAGTAAGTTTAATGCAACCAGTGATTCAGGTGTTGTAAGCGGTATTGTTATAGAAGGATCTAGAACTATTCCTCCTAGACCTGGCGACATATCTTGGGATCTAGTATATGAAAACTCATTTAGACACAATAAGCCCTTAGGTGTTAGTCATGATCAACCACTACCCAATAAGGGTATTGTAGAATTTACTAAATCAACCTCTGGTTTCTTTAATGTATTAGATTATAATAATCTTTATTATCATACTTATGGGGGTACAACTTCTTATTATCCTCTGGATAGTACGGGTTCATCCGTTTCTGCTCCACAAACAGGTACTTATAGTGTAATGTTTGACACAAATACTTGTATGTCGGGAACTTTATGTGTAACTGTATCTGGTCTTACTACATCTCCGTTTACTAATGTTGCTGCTGGCAAGACTATGTTCTTTGATTTTGATGATGATGCCCCTGGTTTGACTCAATCTTATCCTATCAAAGATATGATATCTCCAAATGCTTTGACAATCAGTCCTGCATTTAATGCTAGTATGATTAATAAGTCTGGATTGGTATACATTATTGATAGCACGCAAAATATTAAAAGCCATCTTAATCCTAATTTAGATAATGCTTTTGATATATCTCAAGGTAGTGTTGATGGTTTATCGAATACTTCTAAGAAAATTTTAGATTATTTTGATAACGATAGCAAGAGATGGAAACATACGATACATTTAGAGGGAGATCAACCTGCTCCAACAGGACACCTTATTAGACTAGGTGGATCAAGCCAAACAGAAAGCACTTTGTACTCTATACTGTCTAATCCAATTCACATTAGTGGTATTCAATATAGGTTTAATGATAGTGATGATTTTGCTGATATAACTAATAATAGCTTAAGTATACCTGATAATATTAATGAAGTGATGTTTAAGTTAACTACCACAAATGGAGATTTGAGTTTATTTGATTCATCAAGACATTCTATTCCTAAAGTTTCACTATCTGGTATAGGTATTTATCAATTAGAGTTTAATGAGCCAGGAAGCTTTGGTTGGCATGGTAGTGGTTGGAACATAGGTCTTAAATGGAATCCACCAAAAGAAGACTATACTAACAAAGATATTATTGTTAGGACATCTGATCTTACTGGTGATGCTGATCGAACTATCTCTATCTCTAAGTATAAAATTCCATCTATTACTAGTTTTTATCCCACTGGCTATGTAGCAAGCGGTAGTATGTGGGAAGTTGGTTTTGATATCACTAAGTTAGATGTTAACGATAGACTTAATGCTAATGAGCTATTTATGGAATTGGCTAATATGCCTGATTCTAGTAATTACACAAGAGCTTATGCAGACGATATTTCTGTTGTGTTCTCTGGTGATACCAGAGGTGCTAACACGGGTATTTATGATTTACAATTAACAGTTAAAGATCTTACAACAACGCCATATACTACTCTTGGTGTTGTGACAGGAGTATTGTCTGTGCTTGATCATATTGCAGATCGTCCTGATTATAATATAGAATTTAATAATATTCCTTTTACGTATTATCTAAATACAGATAGACAAGACCAGGTTAAGTTTTCAATTCCTGCATTATTAGGTCCAGTATCATCAGAGGTAACAAATAATTTAAATATTACTTTTAATACTGATGCTGAATATAATCTATCATTAGATAATGCTAGTTATAACTCAAACACTAAGAGGTTTGATATTACAGCAACACCGCGAACAATTGGTGCTTCTCCTGTATATAGAGACACTTCTGGTAGATTTATCAATCAATCAGTAAGCGTGTCTATTAAACAAGCTGTTTACGATGAGTTCGGTGGGTACACATATCAAACTTATAGTAGGAATATTGGGTTTAGTAATATATTCTATAAGAATGTTGTCTTTGAAGCTATTCCACAAACTACTACAATTCCATTTACTACGAATGAACCTTGGACTATGGAGTTTTATATTGTTAGTGGTGTCACTGAGCACGATCCTTCTAATATACCAAATGCGAAAATTTTTAATGCTCCAAATTTAGGAACGTATGATTTTAATATTCCTCAATATAATTTGACTTACACATATGAAACAGCTGTTAAAAAATGGAAAGTAGCAGCAGTAGCGAATAAAGATGCGCTAGGAAGATTTATAGCACAAACAGGTTTATATCCCATATCTATTTACATTGATGATAGATATTTTAGCAGCACAACTAATGATGATTACTCTATATCCTACAGCTCATTTACTAGAATGAAAAATATTTCTGCTGATGTTTATACTACTCCTGACAATGAATTCTTTACTAAAGCTGATATTTTTGATCTAAATGAAAATCAATCTAATCAAATCTCATTTCCTGGATCTCTAAAAGAAACTAGTATTTCTCTACAGACCAATCAAACAGTACGTAAATATGATAGAGATTTGAGTATTTGGACTAATTCCTATACGTCTGATCCAATGACAGATAAATATGATGCTAGGTTTAATCTACAAGGTAACAGTATTAGCGTGGATTGTAAAGGCATAGGTAAAGATAAGATTATAGCGGTTGCTAAATTAAGTACCATGGAAATTGAGAGTAATGAACTCGATGGTATCCCACTTAAAATCACTGGCATACTTGGATATACTCCTGGTGGTGCAATTAATGTTGATCAAGGTGACGAAGGATGGCAATTAAAATTTAAGACTATAGGTGGTTTGGCCCATGCTAATTATCCTCCTACTATTTTACTTAATGATATGCCTACTTTTTGCACAGGTTACAATCCTTTGATTGAGACACAATTACAGTGTTTGATGTCTCCTCCTAAATGGAATCCTGGTGATCAAGGTGGATCTTGGGATTATCATTTTTCAGGTCTGCCTACATGCGTTTTGATTGGAAGAAAAGATTTTACTATTACTGCTATTGACACAGACACAAGTCTTCTACCTTCTTCTCCATATCTACCAAATACTGATCAGGTTCCTTTTGCTTTTAATTATGTCGAAGGTAATTTTGATGGCAATCCTCCGCAAATAGATATAAATGATGGCTATCCAGGTATGGACAAGATGCTAGCATTTTGCGATACATATTATACGAAACAGTTAGACTTTAAGCCAGGAGGCGAGGCATTATGCACTAATGTAACAGGTATCAAGAGCTATACAGTTGTTGGGTCTGTACCGCCAGGCTTGAGCTACAGTCAGTATTTCCCGGAAAATGGAAACACACCAGTTGCTCCTTATTCTAATATGGGTCATGGATATCTTAAAGTGGAAGGTTATCCAACAACATTTGCTAGTGGAGGAGCCTATGCAGAAAAGTTAACACTAACTGTTACTGATGCTAGAGATAAAACAACAACTAAAATTATCACATTTAATGATGCTTCTGTAGCAAATAAGCCTGATATTGGTTTGACGGTTTATTTTAAAGATGAGAATATTGCTATTACGCCAAAATCTGGATTAAAACTTCTTGAGGGAAGTCAAGACGTAGGTAGACCTCCAACTATAGTAGAAGCACTAGAATGTAGAAGTATTTTACCTCATAATGAATGTGGAGTTAGTGAGGTACTATTTTCTGGAACTTCAGTAACAAATGATTTAAAAATTTATATAGTTCAATCAGGAGAAAATCTACAAAGTAATCAACAAATTTCTAATGGAGATGAAATATACATAGCTTTTGATTCATATAATAATGGTAATGATGGAAACTATAAGCTTTCTAATGATGATACAGGAATACATATTACTGGATCAGAATCTCTACAAAACCCAAGTCAGGTTGCACCTATTACTGGAAATGCTCAAATACTTAAGGGAGAAAGGACATCTTTAAGTCTTGCAGATTTTGATACTTTCTTTGAGGGTAATATTGTTAGTAGTACACAATACTGCATATTAGGTGGAGGTATAGCTACGCAAGCTAAAGATCAACCAGCTGGCGGTAACAATAGCAAACGCGGGTTGTTAGGCGCTATGCTTCCTTCATTCCAGGCTTCTCTTACTGGCTTGAAGGCATTTCAAGACTTTGAAGATCTAAGATTAGACAGAGTGAATTCAGATGTGGATATAAGGTCTACTGTATCATGGTCCGATTGTCATCAAACAGGAGTATTGTATATTTCAGGTATTGCTGTTCCAAATATTCACGCAGAAGTAGTTGATCCACCACCAGCTCAAGATTATTTCTTCTCATTTAACGGTATTAGATTTGCTTTAGCAACTAGATTAGCTTATGGAGACACAGAGTCACAAAGATTACTACAAGGTAATAGTAGATCTGCTAGCTTGACTTATAATATTATAGATGTGGTGTCTGGTGTTTCTATACAAAATGGCACTGTTGGTGCCGGTAGTAGTTTTGATACTACGACGCTAACTAGAGAATCAGGCACTGTTTACAAGTTGATAATATCTAAAGCGTCTGACATATTCCCAACCTATGATCCACTAGCTACTCCTGACTCAACAAATGAATATATATGGACCCATAAAGGAAATAATTTAACCACTGTGCCTACTCAAAATACATTTCCTCCTTTAGTTAGTGTTGGTATAGATAGTATTTCGGTAATTAATAGTTTGACGGACGCTGATCCTAATGGTGTGGTAATGTCTCCGGTGATAGGCGTACTTGCTGGTGGTTATATTCCAACAGATGCAGGTATCGGTGATGCTATTCCTTACTCACATTCAGGTAATATCTCTGTTTCGGGTGCATATTCTATGGAGGACTTCTTACCAAAACTTACAGGTATTATACAAAAAGATTTACTACAAACTACACTTACAGATCTTAATTCTAATTATACAAACATCAACACTACATTGAAAATATCTGGGGTTAACCCTGTAGTTGGAGACATGATTGATGTTAAATTCTATAACAATCCTGCATTTGGTAATGCGGAATTACAATATAGCGATACAATTACGGTAGCAGCCAATAATATAGATGATCATTATTTATCAATTGTTACTAATTTAGGAACTTCAAACATTTCAAATGGCAAATCCATAGTAGATTTCCGTGCTATAATACAAGATGTTGACTTAACTAACAATGAATTATTAGTAAGTGGTAACTTTAATTATTCTGTTGGAGATAGTATAGGTGTTGATAAAGACAGATTTATATCTACAGATCTAAACCTATTAGAACATAATGGATATGTTTCTGTTGCTTCTGGTGATGGAGATTTAATATATCTAGGTAATACTTCTGCTGGTACTGGATGGTTGGAAGGATTTAATGCTAATGATCATGTTAAGGTTTATCAAAATATTGATGATAACATTAAAGTTATGCCATACAATACAGTTTATAACACAGAGGGCAAATACACATTCCAGATTACGGGAAGATCTAATACTAGAGAAAATGAAGATTTAATTTATAAGGTTGGTGCTATGGACAATCCTAATACTCCTGTATTTGATACAGTAAATTACCCGCTTGTTGGGATAACCCCTAAAAAGTATTTTACTAATTATACACTACATATTAATAAACCTATTGCAATTGTAACAAGTACAGTAAATAAAACTGGAGATGAATTGACATTCAGTATTTCTGGTGGTAAACGACCATTGTTTAATCATAGTCCAGATATTCAAATTGCTGCTGGTATTAATGGTGATTATGACTATTGTGGATTCTTTAGACACACGGTTGGCACAGGTAGTATTATTCAAGATCAATATAATACAGCAACAGATACGTTAGATGTGAAATTAACTTTAAGTTCTGAATATGGAATAGATTGGTCAGTACATAATACTGTAAAAATTCTAATTTCAGATGAAACAGGTCAAGACAATTACACTCATACCTTTACATAATTATGGCTACATTAAATATTAACCCACAATCCGCACAAAAAATAACTGTCTCAGATATTACAGATCCATCTCAGATTAGTGCTACTCATTTATTGGTAACAAGTAGTGATGCAACAGTGAGTAATATCACTGCAAATGTTGGAGTTCAAGGCCCGCCAGGATCAGGATTACCCGGCCCACAAGGTGAATTAGGTCCACAAGGCCCAGTAGGACCCACCGGCCCACAAGGTAATGTTGGCCCACAAGGTGAAACTGGTACTGGCGTGTCTTCTTTAACTGTGTCTAATGATATTGATTCTTTTGTCATTGATGACAGTAGCTCCATCTTGACTTTTATTGAAGGTGTTGGTACTGATATCTCTATAAATAGCTCGTCCAATCAAGTTACTATCACCAATAGTTTGGTAGGACATAATCATGTCGCTTCAGATTTAATTAATTTTAATGAATCTGTTGATGATAGAGTTGACATTCTTTTAACAGAAGGTTCTAATATTGATCTTAATTATCAAGATGCTGATTTTAATAGTTTAACTATATCTGTTACTGGCTTAGCTATTGGTGAAGATGTTCAAGCATATAACCCTATATTACAAGATATTGCTAATCTTACTGTAGAAACAGGTAAAATTTTATATGCTAATGCTAATAATGATTTTGAATTAATTACTTTATCTAATACTAGTAAAGCTTTTTTGAATGACCCGGATGTTGAAGCACAAAGGACTACTTTAGGGTTAGGATCTATAGCTATTCATAGTTCTGGTGCTTTTGCAAGATTAGATGGTTCTAATAGTTTTAATGGAACTCAAACATTTAATGATGGACAGATAAACAGATTTTCTGCAACAACTAATACACAAACATCTTCGATATATGATATTGTACAAACTGATAATGGTAAAGTAATTACATTTGATTTTGATGATGGTCCTGTTAATTTAAGTATTGACAATGGTATTACTGCTGGTTTTAATTGTTTGTTGGTTCAGTTGGGTTCAGGACAGGTAAGATTTACTGGAGTTAATGCTGTTGTAAATAGATATCAACATACGAAGTTGGTGGGTCAATTTTCTGTAGCAACTCTGGTAAAAATTTCTAATTCAGTGACAATACTATCTGGAGATACAACCAAAGACAATTCTGGACCATAGGATGTATTTATATGATTTTACCACCATTTCAAGGAATATCTTCACAATATGATGAAGAAGAGATTAGAGAAGCTATAATATCTTTTCTATCTTCAGATATTGCTACATTTACAAATGCCACTTCGTCTTTGGGTGTTACTTACCTAGCTCCAGATGTTGTTACTTTTACAAAACCTTCTAAAACACCTTCTGTAACTTATTTAGCAGCTGATGTTGTATCTTTGGGGGCATTAAGCGAAAGAGGGATGGTAACATATGCAGCTGCGGATATATTAACATACGATCCTCCTGCTGAAGTACCTGAAATTACTAGATTTGTATCTACAAATGTTGAAGATTCTAGAATAGATTTAGTTTGGAATACTCCATGGGATCGAAGATCTCCTTTAATAAATTATATTTTAGAATATTCAGATTGTTTTTTAAGTCGTACATTAACTGAAGACAATGATAATCTTATATTAACAGATTCCCAAAATTATACTACTCCAATTTTTGCTTTTACTGAAGATGGAAATCAAATTACTGTTGAAAATACCAACAAAATAATATTTGAACCTGGTATTCCTGTCTCTTTAATTTCAGAACATTACAAAACTGTCTGTAATTATCAAAGATACGATCAGAGAAGAGTTTTAGAAGAAGATGAAAATAGAATTATAGGAGACACATTTTTATTAACAGAAGCATCTAGTGGTATTGGCTTAATCAATAGTGTTAATGTGGACCCTTTAATTAATGGACATCCATATATCTTTAGAATTGCTGCAGTAAATGCGGTTGGTACTGGAGAATATAGTTACACTAATATGATAAGTCCTATCGGTCCTGATGCACACTCATATTGTGATATAAGATTTTTCTTACAACCTAATTCTACTACAGATATATATACTTCATTACAAGATCATAGTTGTAGAGAAAAAGATATTGTGTATTTAGAAGGTGTTACTGTTAGTTCTGAGTCAAAGTTTGGTGCTGGCAGCTTAGCATTTGATGGAGTATATCAATCCTTGCCAACTCCAGGTACTCGTTCTCATTTGCAAGTAGATAATAATTATGACATCACTACAGAGGATTGGTCACTTAATGGTGATTTTACTATTGAGATGTGGATAAAACCAGATAGGACTTCTGCTACAGAAAGTTTAATTTCAGCACATAATCCATATCTCGAAGATGGTTTTGGTAATATTGATACTGAGTATAGTGTAAGTACAAAATGGAATTTATATCTTAGAAATGATCCTGGAACTAATGGTCGTAGAGTTAGATTTGATTTTAACGGACAAGTAGGTACTTATGAAGGATACTCAAATATCGAAACAACTACTCTTGAAACAGAAGATATAACTTTATCGACTACAGAATTTAGTCACATAGCAGTATCTAGATTTAATAATAAAATTAGATTATATGTTAATGGAGAAGAAAAGGATAAAAAAGCAGCGACCCAGAATGTTGCTACAAGTGGTAGATATATGGTAATTGGAGCAGAACAGCGTGCGGATTATGAAAGTTCTGATACGTTCAATACAGGTAGAGGTGTAGTATATAATGCTTTTAAAGGCAAAATAGATGATGTAATGATTACTAATAAAGCTAGATATGCTAGAAACTTTACTCCAGAAAAATATACAGAACCTGCAGATTGTGCTGGTTGTGGAGGATATTCTGTTGGTGCTACATCAGCATCTGTTTCAAATGAGTTTATTCCATAAAAGGGGTATAATAAAGGTATTAAGGAGATTCAATGTCAATATTATTTTTCGACGGATTTGACCGTTGTACTATCACCAAAGATTTAGATCCTAATTACTGGAGCTATCAACCAGGGCAACCCCTAGAATATGAGAAATATGCTTTTGGTGCATATAGCTATAATCATAATACAAATTCTTATCCTTATGCTAATT